>Ga0316217_10003234_pt1 | contig 18790 bp, 14 predicted proteins | sample 1anoAmetaG_FD_203633 | JGI IMG/M metagenome (GOLD analysis project Ga0316217, IMG submission 203633) | Freshwater microbial communities from Trout Bog Lake, Wisconsin, USA - 1anoA | ecosystem: Environmental > Aquatic > Freshwater > Lake > Hypolimnion/Profundal zone | place: USA: Wisconsin...
CAAAAGATGCTGTCTTATGAAACAGATTCTGCCTAAAAATACTTTCCAGTTGGAAGTTAGATCTATATTCTTTGAATCTTTTTGACTCCTTCATGAAGGATTGTAAGAAAGATTACATTATTATTGCTTAGAGACTAAATATTGCAATTTTTCAGGTTGGAGTCGTAATTGCATTTAATTCCTTACTTTTTAGACCAATCGCCAATTGCCTTCACAATTCTTTCTGAGCCTTTAATCATCCTATTCTTAAAAAGTTCTTCTATGTGGTATTTGGAGGTGGCTGTAATGCCATCATGATGCTGCATAACAGCTAACAATTCATCTACTTAGGTTAGCAGCTTCCTCAAGTTCTAATCTTCTACCCTCTTTGTCAAAGAATACTTAACATACAGCTTTCTAAACAGGTTGGTCAGCCTTGAAAAATCTTTACATATTACTTTCAGCATAGGATTTGAAGTGAAATAACCTGTCCAATAATGATCTTGATCGTAATTAGGTATTAAATCGCTTTCTCTAATCGGCACAGGTTCTTTTTGCTCAGCCTATAAAGCTTAAAAGAAATCTGAAGGATTACCATATTTAAACTTAGGGCATTGGCTGTTGGTTTTTGAGTTCAGTCTGTTTATAGCCCTCTAAAGTGTGCCAAACTATTGTGGAATAAACTACTCAAAATCATTACCCACAAATCTAAACAACTTTTTTCTTTTATATAGTTTTGTCATCATCGAATTGACGTCTTAATAGTCTTTTGCCACATTTTCGGCATTTTCAGCTCTATAGTCGACAAATTAATGCAGGTAATGCCGAATATGAGTATAGACTCCACCATATTTTAGACCATTGGAGTCTGAAACAGCTGACCAATAAAACTAAAGTAAACTTCCGTTTTTTCTCTTGTGGATATAGCGCTAATCTATTCTTTCAATTCCCTGAGCTTAAAACCCCAACAAATTCTCAATTGCCACTTGGGAGCTTGAGTGTCCAAAGCTATCAGTGGCCCATCCGATTTTGGTTTACAATCCAAACTTTTACCTTATATAATTGTGTCCTACAGTGTATTGGTCAATAATATCATCAAAATAGGCCACTGCTTCATCATTCTCAACCCAACCACCATTCGCTATCTATATCTGCCCAGAACTCATGAGTTTCACAACTTTTTGTCTCATTTCTTAGGTAATAAACTCAAACCAGTCTTTGAGAAAAACTATTTCTGTGATGAGGTATTTCCTCTTTGGATCTTCTTGAAGAGCTTAAAGCATTGAGTTAAAAATGGTTTTTGAATTTCTCTGGTTCATGGCAAATAGAAATGAGGCAGGCCTGAAGTTGATATCCTTGAGTTCATCGTCAGTGTTGAGCCAGAAAGCATCAAGATGAGGATGAAAAGTCACGAAAAACTCCTAATCATTTGGACTACATTGCTGTGCAATCCCCAGAGCAAATATTAAAAGGAAGCAAAGGAGCCAGCTATGTTAGATTTTTAAATTCATTATCCAAAATAATAATGCCAGCAATTAAAAGAAGTTATTTGGTTGTAATAATTTTATTTGATGGAGCATGAGATATAATAATCCCCGAGGGTCTAAAAAATTAGCAAATCTGCGCTTCAGTTCAGGCTGCTTATAGACTCACTTCGGAATAATCTAAAAGGAAACAGGATTTCAAAGTAGTAAGGTAGCTAAAAGCATTAGGTTTAGCAGCCAGAATAAACAAAGGATTAAAGCATTTTGAGTGTTCCTTAGAATAAAGCCACTTCTCAGAGTAATAATTTTCTGCTTCATAATTAATCTTAAAAATAACTAAAGTCTAAATAAGAAATATAAGTAGGAGGCAGAGATAAGCTCAAGAAGAAGCCTGCTATTGTTGAGCAAAATCCAGAATTGTAGAGTGGTCAATCTAAAGCAATAAGTAAACTGTAGATTTCAGCTCAGTTGATATAAAATAAGCATGGAAACCAAACAAAGACTGAAATAAGTTTTAAAGCTGCAGTAAATGTTTCAACTCAGTACTAAATTGAAAACAGTTCATTAGTGAGCTCAGTAGTAGCTCCTCGAAACAATACCAAAGTTGGGCAGATAGTCAAGCAAAGCTTTAAAATCTAGTAAAAATAGACGCCAAGAGAGTAAACTAAAAAGATAAAAGATGTTAATGAAGATGTAGTGATTGAGTACTGCAAAAATGAAAAGCAAATTTCCTAAAAATCCACTCCTTCCTAGATCTTTTCATTCTTCGCCAATTTGATCATCGCATGCGGAATAGTCATTAGGTCTCCCCATATCAAAAAGTACAAAAATTGCATCTACTTTGGGTTCTGTATCGAAAAAGATCTCACTTACGAAGGGTTTTTGTATTTTTACGATGGGAAAATATATTTCGGCGAATTTTATAATGGATTCAAACATGGACTTGGAGTTGAAATAAACTTCAATGAAAACTCAAAAATGAAGGGCTAATTCAGAGAAGGACATAAAACTGGCAAATTTTACATCGAAAAACCTACTGAAAAGTATATAGGATACTTAGAGAATGGACTGTACCAAGGGGAAGGCAAGCTAACCAAAGAAGATTGTGTCTACTAAGGAATGTTTGACAGAGGAGAGAAAAACGGATATGGCTAAGAATTTTACCCGAAAACTGGGGTAAAAATAACTGGAAATTTCATTAATGGAGTCATTGAGAAAGTTAGAGCATCCAAATCGATTCCTGAAATCAAGAACAAAAGTAAAAGTTTGCTATCTAACAAGTAGAAAGAAAAAAACAGGCTATAAACAATCAGGAAAAAATCATTTTAAAAGCACAACGCTAGGATGAATAAAATCAGAGAAAGAAGCTTTCGAGATAGTGAATACGAAATGCAGTTTTAGGCTTAATAGTTGTACAATTAAAATAAGTTACATTTTAACGCAAGCAGGTTGGACATTTATGGATAACCCAGCCAAAGACTTCCAAAGATTTGTCAGGAATTTTAGTATGCTAGAGATACGGAAAACAACTTGTAATCAATTGGAAGTCAACAGGTCCCCAATCGAGATTTCTTACCCCCAACAATTAGAGCAAAAAAACCCAAACAATTGAGAGAACACTTATTAGAAACGTAAAGGATAGTGACTAACCAACACTAAGAACCACTGCCTATTCCTTGCCTAACAGTTCTTCGGAACAGAAGATGATATTAATAAGATTTGACTCTTAATTGTGTTTAAAGAAATTGATTTAAATTATTTGCGATGAAGCAGATCACTTCTGGGATTAAGACCGTCTGTTCTTAGAATGCTTGAGATTGTAACTCGATTATTCATAATTCTATCCTCTTCTTTGCTTATTAACTTATTGATAACTATTTGTAACCCACAGAAACACACACATTCTTTGGTTTTGATCATATCACCCTGAAAAGAGGATGAAATTTGCTCTTTATTATGATTCTATATTTCCCGATGGGAGTCCTGTTATCTATCTATTATGATCCTATTCTATAAAAACTACTCCTCTATTCATGCCTTATCTTCTTCCTCAATCTGCGAATCACCTTATATATTAGTCTTTAGTCTTTACTCTTATTCTTCTTCCTATTCTAATTATTCATCTTATTTGTGTTATTAGAATTCTTCATCTTATTGATTCACTTCATCTTAACTGTTTTCATAAATAATTGCCTTATAAATTTCATCTTAACTGTGTGCAATTGTTATGGTGAAGAAATTTAATAATGCCCTTCTTTCTTTGTTCCAATATTGGCTTCTTGGATAATCCTGTATAGCCTGTGTGTATATATAACCTGCCTTCCACTAATCTGTTCCTGTCAATTGATTTATAAGCATTTTTGAAAGTAATGGAAGAAAAAGTATTGATGTTAAGAAATCTTGAATAGGATCAACCTCAAATGAGGGTGATTCTTTCTACCTTTAAAATACAATACAATACGATACAATACAAATCATTTCAGCCTGTTAGAGCTGATCTTAGCACTACAGTTTAGTATTCTTCTTTATTTATGTATGGTCGTATAAATTTATCTCGAAATATGCTTTATTTTTGAGCCTGACTCTTTGATTCTACCGATAATTTAGACTAGACTAGACTAGAATATTAAGCTCCGCAACGCGGATTCACAGATCACTTAGCTTTGATTTTATCTTTTAATCCTTAATCAACACCCCACCACCACTCATTCCTACCCTACCAGCTTCAATAAGCGATTGACTTACGCCCTAACGATAATCTATTTGAAGTTTACGATTATGGAGTGGTGTTCTGCAAGATGGTCTTTCTACTCTTAATTTATGTTTGTTTTTTAATTCTTTGTTCACCCTATGGTGGACTCATACAATAAACTTGATAATTTATAGTATGTCCTTGATTTTGGATATTTAACTCTTCAATCTTTTCGTTTACCTACTATGATGATCTAATGCAGGAGGTTCAGCGTGCATTGGCGCATCTGCACAACGTGTCCCGATGTTGCCAGCGTTCTGTGACTCTTGCAAGTCGAGTAATACATTATCCTTCTTTATGTCTACTAGGGCTATGCTAACTAATTACTTCTTCCAATGAGGTTCAAGTCCATTTCTTTCTAGCTTGAGTTTAATTATCTATCAATTCTCTAATGTATGCCGTTGTTGCTGATTTTGAGGCACTATGAAATATTGAAAAATTGCTGTAAAATTTTATGAGGTGTGGTGTTGGGCAGATTTATTGTTCTTTACTATTGTTGCCATTTTTGCTATAAATATTCATGAAGGCTAGGTTTTTGGATTGTTATATCGACAACTTTTTGCGAAGTCGATAAATTATAAATAAAAAGATATAAATGAGCTTCTTGATAGAGGCCGTCTCGGTTCTCATGGACAATCAGACAAACCAGGCTGCCGAATTATTGGAATTTTGCAATTCGAATAAACAAACTCGATCTTGCAAGGGCAATCAAGAGATTATTTATTTACAAAAAACCTTCTAAAACCGCAACGAATAGCTCATCTAATTCTGGGCGGATGGAAAAAGAATCCAGCTTTTTTTTCTACTTTGCAATCTCCACAAAGATCTCACCTATATCCTCAAGGCGACGATAAACCTCAAAAATTTTTAGCTCAAGTTTTAACTCAACCCTTTGAATTTCGATATCTCAAATTATCTCAGGATCAGTTCATGCTAAAGAAGGGTTCTCGCAGAAAAAAGTATTTACATGTTGAATAAGCTTCGACCAAAACTTTTTAATTAATTAAAAATATCAGTGGAGCCCAATATGGGAATTATTAAAATCCAAGCTCCTATTCATTACCACATTATCAGAGATATTTTTGAGCTCCCCAAAAAAGTCAAATCGTTTATTACTATGTTTCAACAAAATGTGCCTAAGCTTTATTAACCCTTACTTAATTTAATTGAACTTACAAACTAAAGTCCTCACAAGTATGCGCAGGAACTTTTTTTAAAGACAGAGCAAAAGCTTAAAGAAACAAAAAAATACCTGAAATTTTTGAACATTGCCGTAAACATTGGCGCTGAAGATGCCAGCTAATATCGAAGTTTTACGAAATAGACATTTAATCAGCAGCAATCCCTCATCCAAATTAATAAGAATCTTGTCAGAAATGAAGATCAGTTCAAAAGCACATGCCTGTACTTTGTAGATCAAGAGCAAATGTTTGGGCAGCTGGAAGAAAAAGCCAAAGTTGAGGAAATATGCTTGAATGAAGCGGAAAGAGAAAAATTTTTAAAGAACCTCTAAATAAACAAAATCTCACAAATGAGATAATCTAACTAAAGAAAGTTCATCGTAAACCAAATAAAGTTAGTCAAGCCATTCACCTAATCAGCATGCAAAAAAGTAAATTAAGGCGGCTTTTCTGATATCTACTAAGACGATGTGTACTTTGAATATCTAGAGCCCTAATCCCAATACAAATCATAGTAAAGATCTAAACATATACATAAAAGATTAATGATTGTCAAAGCTGCCAAGCCAAATGCAATACTTAAGATCAGACATTAGAAGGAAGTTTTGCTAAAACTAAAAAGTGCCTTGGCCATATTTGTTCCTAGGTATTACTTTCCACCAGAAGGACAAACCAAAGAAAATTTGCTTTTCATCTAGCACATCAGCACTTAAGCTGGTATCTTTGACCTTGAGAAGTTTTCCGAAAGCTGCAAACCTACATTGTCAGTTCATACTAAGATGTGGTTAGGACTTTGTATTTTGCAGGGTCTAAGATTCTTGAAAGACTATTAGATTGTCCACTTGGACCTCAAACCTAGTAATATAATGATTGGGAAAAAACTAGATTTAAAGTTTATTGATTTTGGCTAGTCCTATCATCCCTCTTTCAAAGAACACCGTCCTGGCACCTCAATGCCCTATAGTTCTCCTGAAAGCTACCATAAAACCAAAGATTTTACATTTAAAAGTGACGTCTTTTCATTCGGTGTAATTATGTATAACTTACTAACTTCTAAACACCCCTTTTATGTGTATTCAGACAAGGAAAGAGAGAAAACCTTCTTATCAATCTCTGAACGTTGGTTTTTTACGCCTTAAGCTCTCTGCTAATACGGCTAAACAAGCATTTTCCCCTTTATTTTACTACTACTCGGTAAATGTTTAAGCCTGGACCCAAAAAGTAGGCCATAGCTTTAATGGCTTACTCTGATTTTCCGTTAATATATATATTTTTATTGAACTCATCGAAATATGCCAATTCATTCTTTTTGTATTTAATTACTCTCATGAAACATTAATAGTAATAAAGCCATAAAATTCTAAAAAGTTTCATTTCAGGAGGAATCGCAGGCTCACTCAACAAAACCATAATAGCACCCGTTTAAAGAGTAAAATATCTCTTTGTTGTAATAATGCATTTAGGCAGACTTCCAACAGAGCCTTTTCTTACACACTTTTTGTATAGGACTTCGTTTATATAGTTAAGAAGCATGGATTTAGAAACTTATGGAGGGGCAACTCAATGAACATTTATAGAATGTTTCCCCATGCTGCAATTGTACCTTATGTATAATAAAGGATTTCGCCACATTTGACGTTTTGCGTGCTAAATTCTACAAAAAGGAAGACAAATCCCTTCGTATGCAATCAATCCTATTTTTGTGTGGCTCTTTTGCCGGAATCACAGCTCTAACTTGTACAGATCCTTTGTAATTTGTAAGAATAAGGCTAGCCATGTAAAAATCTCAGTTTACTTACGCCAATAGCATACATGCCTTTGAGGTTATATATAAGAAAGAAGGTTTTTTGGGATTCTACAAAGGATATGGAGCTGCTTGTCTTGGAGTGTTTATTTACCAAGGGATAGCCTTTTCCCTTTACACTGATTTGAAGGAGCTAGCAAACTAAAGAGATCCAACTTTGTATAAAAAATGGTACATTGATTTTGCTTTTGGTGGAATAAGTGCATTGGGTCAGATTGTGGCATATCCCTTGGACATTTTACGGAAAAGAATGCAAGGTCAAGTTCTGCTGCTATAAAAAGGGCTGCTTGAGAGAAAGCAAAACTACAAAGAGCTAATCTTAGAGATTTATCATAAATAACGTGGCATTAGAGGCTTTTTTAAAGGAGTTTCGCTAAATTTAATAAAAGCACCACTGGCTTCCGCTTCTGCTTGGACAATGAAAAACTTCATTAATAGAAAACTCAATAAATTTTATGATTTATGAATAACTGCAATTAGTCGTATTTTTGTGTTCTTTCTTGAGGCATTATAACTACACTTTAATTCAGTTTCTTTTCAGGATTGTGATGTTTAAGATCTGTCTTTTTAGTGTAGTTATTATCCTAAGCTTAATTTGAGCTTTAAGTTTAAAGAGCATAAATCTGATTATTTATTAGAATGCAAGAATTAATGTAAGTCGAAGAGCAGCGAATGTTTACTTAAATTTGCGAGATCTGCTGTAATGAATTTAACCTGGAAAACCAAGTTCAAATCTGTAATCCTTCGGTGATATGCTACAATTGCTGGCATGCTCACATCAAAGCATCCGTACTTAAAATTTCATACAAAACTGGAAGTTAGATCCTTTCACCTTTTTAAGGAAGACCTAATCTTGATATTTGTCTTGCGCTAAACACTCTCAAACAGTCAGATGCGCAGGAAATTTAGGAGTGGCTCTTCAAAAAATATACTTCCTTTACCACAGATATAGAGAAATGCCCCTCTGAAAACTGTGACTACGTGTTTACCATGTAAAAGTGCAAGTGGAGATCAAACGAAGACTAAAAATGCCCAAAGTGTGAGGCTTCTCTCCTCCAGTCAACTGGGTGGGGTTTAAAGGGAATCATTGGATTCATCTACTTTGTTTTTCTGACAAACAAATGTCCCAAATGCGAAATCCCAATCTAAAAGACCACAGGCTGCCCGCACATGACATGTCCTTGCGGCCATCAGTTCTGCTGGTACTGCCTCAAAGACTACTACTTCAACGGAAATAACCTATATTCAGTGCATGACCCCAAGTAATGCGCATGCATCTTCATTAGTAAATGCATATTCATGACTATTTGCATTTCAGGAATGGTTCTCACCTTTTTGGGCAATGACTTTTTCCAGTCATTCGTGAATTACTTCTTTTTAGGCTCAAAATATGTCATGGGTGCTATCATAATCGACTTAGTCATTATCGGAAACTTCGTTGGGGTTAACTACCTATATCAGAAGTATCGCAGCATCAAGATGTATGGAAACCACTTTGGCCACACAATGAACTGGAAGACAGTAGTTGCACTTTTACTTATCATAGATATCTCGATATTTGTAATCCTTTACACTCTAGACCTGCATTTGATTGCACTCTACATCGTTCTTTTTTAGCTCTTTGTGGGAGTTCTGGTCGCAGGAATGACTTGGCTTATTGTCTACACAGTCTAGACTTGGTTTGATTTCATTTACTGATTATATACCCATTCAATTTTATAGTTGCAAACAAGTATGAATAAAATTACACAAAGCTATCAAAGAAAATCATAAGCTTTCTTTGGTTTTTTTATTTGAGGTCTATTCTTCATCATAAAGTCAAACACGTTTTGTGGTTTTAGGTTAGACTCACTTTCCCTCGAAACATTCAATGAGAAATTTTCCTAGTTTTATGCTTAATTCTTCGTTGTAAACTTCAATCTCATCTCATAATAAAATGTCTTTATTTGATTATCGACATACTACTGAGTTAACTCTGCATCTTCAAGAGACTCTTGAATCCATTCTGGAAGCTCTTTGTTGAACTTGTTCTCTTGAAATCTTTTATCGAACAAGAAAATCATCCCATAATCATTAACATGTCTTATAACTCGGCCTAGGGCTTGGTTTAGTGTTCGAATCGTTCCCATCAAATACCACTATTAAGCTCTTAAGGACTTTGCTCTGTTTTCGCTTTGAGAAGCCAAATACTAAAGATGATTCCTTTTTTATATTATGAAAGGGTCTTTTATGTTGGGGTAAGGTATTCCTATCATTATAACAGCTCTGCACATCTCATCAGGGAAGTCAATGCCTTCGCTTAACTTTCCCCGACAAATCATTGCTAAGATGACGCCTTTCGAAGAATAAGCTTTCTTTTTGAATTCCTCCATGTTGGTTTCAATGCTCTTTTACTCAAAAATGATTTCTTTGTATTGAAGAAGCTTCTCTCTTTTAGGCGACCTAAAAAACTAAAACTTGAAATCGCTTTGGAGCCTAAAAGAAGGAAATACTAAAAGAACTCCGTTGGGTATTCTCTTACTTATGTTTATAATCGAGTCAATCAAGTCTCTATACAATAAATCTTTGTTTTTATTGATGTTGTCGAAAGTGAAAAGGAATGGAACTTTTGAAGGCCCATAGCTTACGACTTTACAATTTATCTGTTCTTGTTTTATCACATGCTTATTTGTTAATTTTGTTGCGAATTTCATTTGCAGCTCTTTTTACCAAAGTTCCAAAGGTTTTAAGGTTCCAGAGGTCAAAATGATGGATCTTGGTTTTAAATTCAAAATGTTTTGGAAAGTCAGCCAAGGCACCAAACATTTTAATCCGAAAGTGTGATTTTTGAGATTTGTAGAGTCTTGTGTAATGTGCAACCTAAAATGATTGATTTCCATATCAGCCCAAGAATAATCTCGATCTTTGAAAAGCGCAGGAGTTATCAGTTGCCTTATTTTTGAGACAAAAGCTAGAAACTTTTCAAAATTGTTGAAGTGTCCGTCTGGAGTCTCTTTCAAACATTAAATAAGCTATCCACCATAATCTATTAGTTCGTTTAGTGGATTTAAGAGGTAGTTTTTCATTTGAGCTTTGTAAAAATCTTTTTTTTGGTAAAACTCAACTTTTTTTTCATCTTTGATTATGTTACCACAAAACATCTAAAAAATGTTAAACTCCGTCTTCTCTTTATTGATGACTTTGGTTTAGTTTTAATCTCTATTAAAACTTTATCTTCTAAAAGCATCTTACTTAGGCTGAAAAAGTTCTTAGCCATACTTTCTGAAATTTTCTTTGTAGTCTTATAAATTTCTTAAGATAAAGTTGAGCTATTTTTCGTACAATTGCTTTAGCTATTTTAGGTTAGATGAGGCATGGATCGCAAAAATGTGATCTATCTCTTGAATGGCTGCTTCTAAATGACTGTTTTAGAGAACAAGAGATCTTCCTTAACAAGCTGCCTCAGCCACATTATGAGCTTAGTCGAAGATGATAATGCTGTCTGTGATGATTTCTTTGTAATTCGGCAAGAGAAAAGTGTCTAGGAGATAGTTGTAAGGCATAATGAACAGAGTTGCTACATTTTTGGCATTGTTGGGGTAAAAATAAGGACAAAAAAGTTCTTCTTCTCCTATACTTTTCATTGTTTAGATGTCAAGTATCACATTTGTTAGTCTACGTTTGGAAATTCCCACAACTTACTACTTTTCTTTGTGATAAATACATGCTCCCTAAGCCATCTTAGGATCTTAGATTTTCCCTTCTTAGCTTGATTTTTTCAATTTCCTTTGAAGCTTTATTCCTCTACTACAAGCTTCTATTTTTTCTTTTCCTTTCAGCGAAGAAAGCTATTTTTTAATGCAAAGTTGTTCACGTGATCCGAAGATCGCCATAGTTGGCCTGTAACAAGTTTTTTGGAGCTATTTTGATATCTGCCTTAGTTGAGAGTGAGTCCTTGACATATAAATCACCTTTGTTTTAACATTATTTTTGACGTAATTGCTCTCTACCCAGCTTAAGACTGATGCAAGTAAGCACAAAGTCTTTCCAGTGCCTGTGGGGGACTACAGAAGTGCATTATTTTTGTTTTAGAGTGCTTCCAGCACACTCTGCATGTAACTATTTTGAACTTAATATGGCTAATAAGGAAAGTATATGGTTTGTTAGCTGATTTGAATCTTTTGCTGACTACTAACAAGCTTTTCATCCACAACAAATAGCTCTCCTTTGACCTTATTCAGTCTTCTACGATGTTAATCAATAGTTTGTTCAAACCCTTGAAACTTCTTCTTGATTTCAGCCTTTTTCGCCGCAAGTGTAGAATTCTACTCCTCCTTATTCATCTCTATTAATCGCGGGGTTTATTATTTGATAGTTTACTTCTTTAGAGATAGAGTTTTGTCCTATTATTAACTGTTCGACTATTAGTGAATTCTGCGCATCAGAAACTGCTTTCTTTATCTTTCCTTTTATTTTTTCAGATACTATTCAACACTCGAATGGCTGTCAAGTTCTGTTGCCCTCATAAACCTCACTTCTGATATTATCGAATTATCACTTTTACTTTTGTTTAAATTTTCTGTATTATTACTCTCGTTTTACGATTAATCTTACTGATTAAAAAGAAGGCGCTTCATTTAAGATTATAATATACGCTCAAATCCCTTTTTAATATTTAATTTTTTACAAATAGGCTACACTTATCAACAAAAAGGTTACTTGACTCTACCAGCCGAGTAATTGACTGGTTCTGATTAGTTTTGGATTAAATTTTTAGAAAAATAAATAGGGCTGCTGAAAAAATACCACTTTTTATTATCTATTTAGAACAACCTCAATCAGAAAACAGTGAGAAATAGCAAATAAAAAAAGATTTCAGTTAAGCCGAAAAGATCTGAAATTAGGTCTTCTAAATTAAACAAATAAACAAAAATCGACCTTTCAAAAAAATTGTTACCATTTTGATCTTTCTGATTCTAAACTAAACAAAAATAGAAAAATGCTTGAGGTTTTTACTTAGTTACTGCTTCTGCTGAACACCAAGAAATATAATCTTTATAAATATGAAGCCGAACAGCTTGCTGCAGAGGAGAAAAATAAAGCTAGGGTAGCTGGAGAAGACTATTCAAGCACTTTCGATTGTACAAAAAGAAAAGTCACCCCTGGAAAACAGTTAATTCTTCAAAAGGCATTCAAAATCTACTAACAACATCGAAGATGGCAATCCCTAAAGTTCCAAAAAATTAAATTTTTTGGATTGTATTCCATTGGTTGCCGAAACACCTACCCCTAAAAAGAAGTATTCATATGGGCATGAACAAAATATGAAAACCTTTGATTAATCGTTCGAAACGCAGTAGATTTTGGGAGAAGGAGCCCACGGAGTTGTAAAGAAATGCGTCCATAAAGCCAGTGGCCACGAATACGCAGTGAAGATTCAAAAAATGGACGATTAACACTTTCGTTTCCTCAAAACAAACTTCATAAATGTTAAGCAACTCAAACATGAATCAGTGATTGAATACAAGGCCCTTTTCCTGAACTCCAAGCAGCGGAAGTGCCACTTAGTAATGGAGTACCTTCCCTACCCGCACCTCAAAAGGGGTCTCAAAGAGGACGAACTAAAGTCAGTGTTCTACAAACTGCTCGACGCCTTGGAGTACATCCACAAAAACAACATTTGCCACCGCGACATTAAACCCGAAAACATTCTCTACGACCGCGAGAAGCAAGTCTTCAAAATCATCGACTTCGGGATAAGCAAAAACATGAAACTGCGCGGCAGGTACGAAGAAATGTACACCAAAACAGGCACTCTGTACTACAAAGCGCCCGAGATGTTTGACGGAGGCAGCTACTCTGAGAAGGTGGACAGTTGGGCAGTGGGAATCACTTTGTACGAAATGATAGTCGGAGTGACTCCTTTTGCTTCTGAGTACCTCGGCTAAACTATAGACAACATCCTTCACAAAGAGCTGGATATTTAAAGAGATGAGTTCAAGCCTTACCAAACTGTTCTGAAAGATTTATTGATTAGGCTTCTTAAACGAAGCCCAAAGGAAAGAATAAGCTGCTAATAGGCTAAAAGGCATCTTTGGTTTAACACAAACCTATCCTAAGTGGATGCTTTGAAATCAGCTAATTTCAAAGTTCCCGATATCAAACAAAAATAGTAAAAACACAATACCCCCAAGCAATCCATCGTCAGAAAAACTTCTTTATTCTAGCATATTAATAATGAGTAAATGAACTAAGTTACGAAATCAGAAAAAAAAGTAATAAAGACATACTTATAGCTCATGAGCAAGCATCCCAGCTCCATCTAGGAAGAATTGAGCATTGAGTTTTTAGAAAGCTAGGATGAGTAGTAACAAAACCATTCCCCCATCAATAAGAAAATTGTCACAACCCTCTTTGATAATAAAATCAAGAAAAGGGGCAAACCTGTACAGTTGAAAAATTTTAGCACTGAAACCGCTATAGGAGACATAGAAGTATGATTCGTCTTATCATCTAATAATTAGCTAATACTATTTATCTTAGCAATCAGTATTTAGGATCAAAGTCAACCAAAGTTCGTATCAATCCGCCTCGTCTTCTGATTCATCCTCAGCCATATAGTCTAGAATAATTGAGCTTTATTGATAATCTGTTTATAGCATTCGAGTATTTTCTCTCTGACTGCTAAAATCCTAGTCTTGCATTCCTTCTCCAACATACCAATGAACGAAGACTCTTTTTGCATACATACTATCGTATTTTTGATGCCACTTTCTCACCATATCTAGCATGTTGTTATTGTTGGTCAGATTCAGGCCTTCAACAAAATTGCAGTTTTATGCGTCACCTAAGGGATTAGAAAACAGTTTAAACCCGGTTTTGCACCATTAGATCCAAGTTAAATTTTGTTTATACTGCTAAAACGATCTCACTGCGTCAAAAGAACACAATGAGCCTTTGAGAATCGTACTCATACTAAAACAAACCTTCTAGTGGATCAAAGATTTTCGACCATAAGAGCAAAGAGAATTAGTATCGTTCCATAAGTTCTCCATAAAATTTCTAGAATTGTCAGTTTAATAAAGTTTAGCAGTCAAAATGTTGGGTTGCATAAAGCATAAATGTCTATAAGGCACCATATTATACAGCAATTCGTTTAAACTGTGAGTAATTGGCGATTATCGAAAAGGATGAGTCAGAAGATTAGCAGCTTGTGCTGTAAGCTCATTGATTTAGTTGAAACTAGGTTGTTCTATTCCATTTCTTTCGCAAATCTGGTACATCTTTTAGTTATCGAAACAGTTTATCAGCTTCTATTATTGCAGAGCATATAGATCTCCAAGTCCGAGGATTGTGTTGTAAGGCTAGACAATAGAATCTGAAAAATGGGGAGAAGGGCAAATTAGGTTTATAATGATTGGTTTCTTCCTCAACATTTGTATATCTGAAAGTCTACTGAGTAATAGAGTTGAAAAACCCGAGCCTGTTCCTCCCGAAAGGGTAGTATTCACAACTATACCTTGAATATTGTCACATGCTTCTACTCTTCTCCTAACTTAATCCAACGTAGAATCCAAGATTTCTCTACCTAACGTATTATGACCTCTTATAAAGTTGCTACTTGTGTCCTGCTTTCCATGAATAAACGAAGAAGGGTTGTAAAGGTGTCTCAAGCGGCCTTTCTTGAGCTAATCTTTAGAACAAGGATCCGTATCAACGAAAATGTTTCTGGGCACAAATTTTTGGTCCTTAGTCTAATGGAAAACAGTGTGGTCATTATAAAGACCCTCCTGTGACAGTTTTTTCCCATTTTAGTCAATTTTGTGTTATATTATAAGCTTCTACCAAATTTTTTCGCCGATATTGAGGCCAGCTTGCCCCACATTTATAGATAAGATTTCTTTCATTACGCAATCTTCAGATTTATTATCAAAATTTAAAAATGAAACATTCAAATCTCACAATTAGGGTGAAGGTAAAATGTTCCTCAATTTGGTTAAGTGCTAAAATAAGCATTTTATTGTAGTTATTAGACAATAAATGAATAAACTCGATCTATAAAATGAAATAGAAAATCCGCAATTTTGTTTAACACATTAATAGTCAAAACTAATCGAAACATAATTCATTTAGGATCCTCAAACTTTGCTCTAGCATATCAATAAGCGAAAACTAAATCCCATAAAAATTATGTATGAGCATCAAGAAACCTATCAACCAAATTAGCGAGAATATTAGACGAAAATGTAAGCAAAAAAGAGAGGATTCGACAAAAGAAGGCTCAATACTAACCGCCTCAAAATTTAGTTCGCAAACAAAAGATCAAGCTAAGACACATTTGTAGAAAAAACTCAGGAAAGAGACAGCTTATCTTTGTAATCAAGCAAACAGAAATGTAGTAGAGGAAATAAGAATGTCTTTTTGGAGCAATTCGTATCTTCACCAAACTAGAGATTGTAGTCTCTGAAACATCATTTGAAGACAGTTAGGTAGTAAAACTAAACCTATTTGAAGAATAAAATGAATGTCATCAAGCAGAAGATAATGAGAAAGAGATAGAAAGTAGTGACTTAGAGCAACAAACCGACTTTTTGGTAAAGGTAGGAAAACAGAATGAGTGAAAAGACCAATTAAAAGCAAAGCAGAAGATTAACCGTCTAAAAATACAATGATAAATTGTAATATAGCTTAATTCGGAAAAGTATACAAATCCAGAAGTGTCAAGTACTTAATTTCCAGTCTCATGTCAGAGGGGGCACAAATGTTTAATATGATGAGTAGAGAGCTGAAAACAAAAGCAAAAACACCCTAAAGAAACCACAGTCTAATAAGACAATAAACTTGTATTAGGAACACTAGCAACTAAATGTAAAAGGAACAAATAAAAAAGGTATAAAAAAAGATGAAAACAACCATTAATCTTATAAAATGATGCTTGTAAACCGTCTAAACCCTCTTAAAAATGTGATTACAGTAATTAAACCTGAAAGGTAATTAGAAAAGAACAAATTCAACACTGATCATTCACAAGTCTAGCACTTTTTCAAGATCAAAACTTTTAACCAAACCTTGGGACCTTAGAAATCCGCTCATAAATACTCCAAATCATTTGATATAAGTTTAATCAAAAGGATAGAAAAAAAGCTATCTGAGTAGACAGCAGCCCATAACTTTATCAGAGGCTCTCTAATTTATCGCCTGTTAAAGCAACGAAGCAATTCAAGAAAAAGTGAAACAACAAAGCTTGAAGCCTAAGGTTTTCAAAATTAGCCCTAAGACGACAAAAATGATTTTTTGGCCAGTCTTTTGATCTAGCAATAGTCATAGCTTGTATAAAATGTAGAAGTAATGGAAAAATCGATAAGTAAAAAGAAGAAAAAAGTGGTCTTATCCAATAAAAATATCAGCCTCTATAAAAACTAGCAGTAGGCTGAGGACAGATAACCACAGCCCTTCGCTAAATTAGATTAGAACAAATAATCTGTGAGGTCTATGCTTTACTTTGAATAATAATAAGGCAAATGATAATTAAATTGGTAAATTTACTGACTATATTGATAGCATACTCTTTTCTTTTTTCTATTTTCTTGATTATATATATTCGGTTAAAATTCTTCGATGGGAAACCTGGAACAATCCTCACAGATTGCTTTATCTAGCTCACTTACAGCTGAACAGAGATAAAAACAAAGGAAATATACTATTTTTAATAAGCCCACCTTCCAATGCTTACTTTGCAAGATTGAGCCAATATTGATTACCGATTCAGAAGAGCCCTTGCCCGAAGAGTCTGAGATTTAGCTTTGTAAACCTGAAAGGACAGTCGAATAGGTTAGAGTGAAATGGAATAGCTTCGTCAAAATCAAAGAAGGTAATTTCTTGCATTAGTATGAAGTTATTAAATAAATGGGAAGGGGAGGGTATGGAAGTGTATATAAGGTGAAAGGAAAGTATAATAGCATGATTAGAGCAGCAAAGAAAATAAAAAAGTCATAGCTTAATGCAAAATAGCAATAAAGACTCTTCAACTAAGTGTCAATTCTCCAGTCTTTGGACCATCCGAACATAATCAAACTTTACTAAGTCTACGAACAACAAGATTTGTACGTTTTGATTATGTAATTGTGTGAAGGAGGATAGCTTTTCAAAAAGATATCGCGAAAAGAACTTAAACTCAAATAATCGGCCAAAATTATGCGACAACTTCTTGAGGCAATAACCTACATTCATTCAAAAAATATTATCCATAGAGATATCAAGCCTGAAAACATACTTTTTGACAAAGAAACTGGCAATATCAAAGTTATTGATTTCGGAATAGCTGAAAGAAAGAAAAGTGCAAATGAATTCCTAACTGCCAGAATAGGCACAATTTACTATTTAGCCCCCTAGGTCTTGATGAAGAAATACAAAGAAAAATGTGACGTCTGGTCAGCAGGAGTAGTCCTTTTTATGATGATTTTCGGCACCCCACCATTCAGAGGAAGCAATGACTATGAAATCATGGATTCCATACTCAAGGATTAGGTCCAGTTTACAGGTAATTTCGCAATTATTTAGGTAAATGGTGGATGGAGCTACCGAAAGGATGCAAATAGTTGTTAGTAGATATGCTGCAGAAGAACCAAAACAAACGTATTGATGCAAGAAAAGCTTTAGAAAACAGTTGGCTTTCTGTTTAGGAATCTAATACGCCCAGCAAAAAGCATATCTTGAGAGATTCTGCCTACAATATGGCACATTTTGGAGTAGTTTTGCTTAGATTTAGTTTAAAAACCGTCTATAGGCAGTTGTTTACACTTATTGTATATCTCAGCTCCTTAGCAAATCTTAAAAAAGTGGCCTAGAAAACGTCTTTAAAAAATGTGATAGTGACTACGATGGAATCATCTCTTTGGAGTAATTCAAAACAATCATGAAAGAACAGATAAAAGACGAAAAAAGGTTAAAAACAATGATGAGATTGATCGATTTAGATGGCTCTGGCAATATTGAATTCACTGAGTTTTTAGTCGCAGTTTCAAATCCGAAATAGCTGCTAAAAGCTTAACATTATGAAAGAGCCTTCGATTATTTTGATATTGATCATAGTGGAGGCATTTCTTATGAGTAAATTGCAAAATTTTTATAAGGGAACTAGTCGGCTGAGAAAATAAAAGCTATTTTCAGCTAGATTGATTCCAATGGAGATGGAGACATCAGCCGCTAGTAGTTCGTCACATTGTTCTTGAAGGAAGCCTCAAAATCAATAAAATCTATCAAATAAATTGAATAGGGGTTCAAAAAAGAAAAAAGGTAGCAGGGGACCAGATCTCTTAGAACTTCTAACAAGGAATCTTCCAAAAGAATGTCCAAATTAATTGGAAGAATTTGAAAAATAATGATATTAAACAATATTCATCGTTTTTAAACGTACTATGCTGACTAAAACCAATTTGAAGGCTCTGGGTTTTGGCCTATTTTAGGAATAATCTAGATCCACGCATTAAATTAATAATAAATACCTACTTATTCTTATTTATTCTATTAGCTATGGGAAATATAGAAGAAAAAAATTAAAAAAAATACGTTTAAGTCGTAAGGATTTACAAGGAGTCTCCCAAAAGTTTAA
>Ga0316217_10003235_pt1 | contig 18788 bp, 13 predicted proteins | sample 1anoAmetaG_FD_203633 | JGI IMG/M metagenome (GOLD analysis project Ga0316217, IMG submission 203633) | Freshwater microbial communities from Trout Bog Lake, Wisconsin, USA - 1anoA | ecosystem: Environmental > Aquatic > Freshwater > Lake > Hypolimnion/Profundal zone | place: USA: Wisconsin...
GCAAGTGAAACTGCGCTTCAGAAAAGCGTTCGGCTTCCGCACGTTTGCGGCCATGGAAGTGGCCTTATATCACCAGCTTGGCCATCTGCCCGAGCCGGAACTGACCCACAAATTCTGCTGAGGAGGCTATTTTTTGGGAGTTGGTAAGGTTGAATTAAGATCTCTCAAGCATAAACGCACCGCATCAAGGTATGCTTTCCATCCCAATTGGGCTATTGGTGTCAGGATAGGGTCGATACCCGCGTATAAACTACCACCGGTGTGAGAGTCCGCCCATAGCACTTTTCCAGTGGCAGCGTCAAAAGCCCACGCTGAAACAACGGCACTCGCGCCTTTGGTGACTATGTTATTCTCTTCGGTCGTTTCACCCAGCATGACAACAACGACTGGCGTACTGCCTGGCGGCAAGTAAGGAATTAGTGTGCTTTGCGGTAGTCCGTAAGAACTGCTGTCATGGGGTAAAGGTGGCAAGGGCTCAGGGCTTGGCCAACTTACCAATTCGATTTTATAGCCATGTCGCTCCATAAGTTCCGCGAAATGCCCACGCACATCACGATCAAGATCCAACCGCAATGCTGTATCCCTTCGGCTGTCCACCACTGGCAATAACCGCAGACTGGAGGGTGGTGCCTCTTGAAATGACGGATCGACGTATACTGGTTTGTATTGTTCCATTTGCTCTTGGCAACCATTACAGAACATCATCAACGGAGCCACAAGGAGTACCAACGCCGCGAAAGTTTTAGAGTTCAATAGATGTCTCCTTTTGTTGGTCCGAAATCTGGCCATTGGCCGTTTCTCCACGGCTAGTTCGACGCCGATTCAATGTCAGCAAATCGATGCATGCCGGTCATAGCCTTTACAGCATCCTCTTTGAAAACTTGGCGCATCTGGGGAGGCCCCAGCTCAAATCGCAAATAATACACATTGCCCGCTTCGGCATCCAGACTACAGAGCGCGAACGGCCCTCCCGAATTAGTAAGCGGGTTTGAGATGACATAGGCAAGGCCGTCTTGAATAACAAGCCAAGTAAAATCGATGTGACTTGGGTCGACGGTATAGTCATAATAGCCGCCGTTGCCGACCCTGGTGATCTCCTTGCCGTTGGCAAAAATGCGAAACACGTTTACGGAGCCAGCCGTGTGAGGTTCACGATAAATATAAACGAGTGATTTTCCCGCTGGAACAGGGCGTTCGCCATAGACCACTGCGGATGCCGGCGCGCCTGTGTCACAATTGCCGACGACCAAGCAACCGCCGCAACATATCAATAGGACGGCACAAACAAGGACTGATTTGATCAATGCCATTCTTGCTCCTTCGCCAAAATTTCCGTATGAACCTTAATCGACGAATGTCATCGGCCATCTTCTGTAGGATGCCATGGTTTGGAATTTTGTCAAGCGCGGTTCTTGTCTCTCCGCGGCTTCTCGGCGCCCTCGAGCGTAGCGGGCGGTGATTCCTTTCGGTGGCGGTGGGCCCTGAAATCTGTGCCGCCTGCGATGACTTGGGGTGATCGTGGCACCGTTGGCGAGTGGTTTATCGCGTTCTAGCGGCATGATTAAGACATGTTCTTTGGCTAGATCAGAATCAGTGATTCCCGGCAAGTCTTGGCCCGCTGTGTCGGCGTTTTCGGCTTGGGACGGGTAATTTTGCGCCGGGATGAGCCGTTTTCGCCCCTTGGGCGGGTAATGAGCCTGAAATAGCGGCATGTTAACGATAAATAGGCCCCTGTTAAGGGGTTGTTAGAATCCTGATAGACCATGATTAAGCCGAAATAACGAATATTGGCACCCCCGAAATTTTGACGCCAATGCGGTTTGTTCGGAATGGGAGACCCATTTTTAGGAATTTCAGGCCCCTGGCGTGAAGCGACAAATCTGGCCAAAAATGCACGCGGAATTGGTAAGTCCGCTGGAAATAAGGACTTACGGCGAAAATCAGTGTGCGCACATTGCGCATCACCAATGTTGCTGGACTGCCGGAAACGCGGCTGGAGAGACGGACGTGGCTGCGGTAGGCTTAGGCGATGGGTTTGCCATCCATCCAACAAGCTTTCGATCTGGCGATCCAGCACCACCAGGCCGGGCGATTGCGCGAGGCCGAGCCGCTTTACCGGCAGATTCTAGCCCAGCAGCCGGAACACGCGGGGGCGTTGCAATGTCTGGGTTTGCTTGCGGCGCAAGGCGGACGTGCGGACGTGGCGGTGAATTTGATTCGCCGCGCCCTGGCCCTGGAACCCAACAATTACAAATCGCACTACAATCTGGGCAATGCCCTGCGCGAACAGGGGCAGATGGACCAGGCCATCGCGGCTTATCGTCAGGCGCTGTCGCTCCAGCCCAATTTCCCCGAAGCGCTGATTAATCTGGGCACCAGCCTGAAAGCCACGGGGCATTTGAACGAGGCGATCGCCACGTTTGGTCAGGCCATCGCCATCAGCCCCGGTTTTCCCGAAGCGCATAACAATCTGGGGCTGGCCCTGCGCGACAAGGGGCAGATGGATCAGGCCGTGGCCGCGTTTGGCCAGGCGATCGCGCTGCGGCCCAACTATGCCGATGCTTACAACAATCTGGGCTTTACCCTGCATGGCAAAGGCCAATTGGACGAAGCGATTGCGGCCTGCCGGCAAGCCATGGCGCTCAAGCCCAACAACGCCGAGGCACACAGCAATGTGATTCTGTTTATGCACTACCATCCCGGTTGCGATGCGCCGGCAATTGCCCAGGAACAGCGCCGCTGGAATCAGCGGCACGCCGCGCCGTTGCAAAAGTACATCCAGATTCACGCCAACGACCGCAATCCGGATCGCCGCCTGCGTATTGGTTATGTCTCGGCGGATTTCTGTAGGCACGCCTCGGCGTATTTTCTGGTGCCGTTGCTGGAACATCACGATCCGCAACAAGTGGAACTGTTCTGCTATGCCCAGAACGTTCGTAGCGATGAGATCACCCGCCGCTTGCAGCCGCGCTTTGCTGCCTGGCGCAGCACCGTGGGGCGGTCCGACGAGCAGATGGCCCAACAAATCCGCGCCGATGAGATCGATATTCTGGTGGACTTAAAGTTGCACACCGGCAACAACCGGCTGCTGGTCTTCGCACGCAAACCCGCTCCGGTGCAGGTGTGTTGGCTGGGCTACCCCGGCAGCACCGGCTTGACGACCATCGATTATCGCCTGAGCGATCCGTACCTGGATCCCTTCGACACGGCTCAGGGCAGGCCGCCGGGCATGGATGAATCCCTCTATTCCGAACAAACGATTCGTTTGCCAGACTGTTTCTGGTGCTACGATCCGCTGGATGGCCAGGAGACTCCCGTCAACCCCCTGCCGGCTTTAGCCAGCGGCAGGGTCACCTTCGGCTGCCTGAACAATTTCTGCAAGATCAATGAGGGTATTCTCGCCCTTTGGGCGTCAGTGTTGCGGCAGGTGGCAAATTCCCGTCTGCTGCTGCTGGCTGGCGAAGGAGATCACCGCCAGCGGACGTTGGACTGGATGGCAAAGCAGGGAGTCGATCCGGCGCGGGTGGAGTTTGTCACGCGGCAATCCCGGCGTGAATATCTTGAGCTGTACCATCGCATCGACGTGGGCTTGGACAGTTTCCCTTACAATGGGCATACGACCAGCTTGGACAGTTTTTGGATGGGCGTGCCGGTCGTGACGCTAGTAGGACAAACCGCCGTGAGCCGGGCCGGGTGGTGCCAGTTATCGAATCTGGGTTTGGCAAACTTGGCAGGTCAAACACCCGAGCAGTTCGTGCGGATTGCGGTAGACTTAGCCCACGATCTGCCACGCTTGCAGGAACTGCGCGCCACCTTGCGGCCACGGATGAAAGCATCGCCGCTAATGGATGCCTCACGCTTTGCCCGCAATGTCGAGGCCGCGTACCGGCAGATGTGGCGAAAATGGACTTCGGCGAGTACTGTCAAGCCGTGTGCGACATGAACCAATCGACGCTGCAACAATCCTTCGATCAGGCGTTGCAACACCACCAGGCCGGCAGATTGCGCGAGGCGGAGTCAATCTACCGGCAAATTCTCGCCCAGCAGCCGGCGTATGCGGAGGTTCTGCACCTGCTGGGAGTGCTCGCCCATCAAACCGGTCGCCAAAGCCTGGCTGGGGACTTACTCCGCCAAGCCATCGCCTTACAGCCCAACCGTCCCGAGGCCTATTTCGTCCTGGGAAATGTCCTGAAGGCGCAAGGAGAATTGAATGAAGCCAATGCCGCCTGGCAGCAGGCCATCGCTCTCAACGTCAACGATCCGCAAACGCTCAGCAATCTTGGCGCCGCCCTGAAGAGCGCGGGGCAACTGGATCACGCCATCGCCGCCTTTCGGCAGGCTCTTGTCGTCCATCCAAACTTCGCTGAAGCACACAACCGGCTTGGTAATGCCCTGCAAGCCAAAGGGCGGACGGACGCGGCGATCGCCGCCTATCATCAAGCCATCGCCTGCCAGCCCAACTATGCCCCGGCCCACTATAATCTAGGCAATGCGCTGCGCGAAAAGGGACAACTGCCCGCAGCCATCGCCGCCTATCAGCAAGCCCTTGCCCTCCAGCCCAATTATCCCGCCGCCCTGATGAATCTTGGCGTGACGTTAGCAAACCGTGGGGAACTGGACCAAGCCATCGTTGCCTTTCAGCGCGCGCTGGTTCTCAAACCCAATGATGCCGAAACGCATTACAATCTCGGCACGACCCTGGAAGCGACCCGGCAATTAGACCTGGCCATCGCTGCCTACCGACAGACCAGCGCCCTCAAACCACAACACGCTGAAGCGTACAACCGCCTTAGCATTGCCCTGGCAAACTGCGGGCAATTGGATCAGGCCATTGCCGCCAGTCGTCAGGCTCTGGCTCTCAGACCCGATTACGCCAAAGCCCACAGCAATCTGATTCTCTCCATGAATTATCACCCCGGCTGCGACGCGGCGGCCATTGCCGAGGAACTCCGCCGCTGGAATCGGCAACATGCCGAACCGTTACGGCCGTATATCCAACCGCATCGCAACGACCGCAATCCCCAGCGCCGTTTGCGAATCGGTTATGTCTCGGCTGATTTCCGCGACCACGTGGTGGGCCGCAATCTGGTGCCACTGCTGGCCAATCATGCCACGGCGCAGTTTGAGATTTATGCCTATGCCGACGTGGCCAACCCCGATGCGCTGACCGGACAGCTTGGCGCCTGCATCGACCAATGGCAAAGTATCGTCGGCTTTAGCGACGAACAGATTGCCGAACAAGTTCGCCACGACAACATTGATATTTTGGTGGACTTGGCGCTGCACAGCGGTGGCAACCGCCTGCTGGTTTTCGCCCGCAAGCCGGCACCGGTGCAGGCGACCTTTGCCGGTTACCCTGGCAGCACCGGCCTGACCACGATCGACTATCGCCTGAGCGATGTTTATCTTGATCCGCCAGGTACGGATGAATCGGTTTACAGCGAGCAAACCATCCGCCTGCCCGACAGCTTTTGGTGCTACGATCCGCTGGACTGCCGGGATATCCCTGTGAATCCCCTGCCGGCGATAGAAACCGGCAAGCTCACCTTCGGCTGCCTGAACAACTTCTGCAAGATCAACGAGGCCGTTCTTGTCCTCTGGGCCCAGGTGCTGGCAAGGGTGCCAGGCTCGCGCCTGCTGTTGATGGCCGCCGAAGGCGAGCATCGCCAGCGAACCATCAACCGGTTGGAGCAGGAAGGACTTGACCCCGGCCGGGTGGAGTTTGTTTCCCGTCGTCCCCGTGAAGCGTATCTTGAACTATATCACCGCATCGACCTTGGGCTGGACAGCTTTCCTTACAACGGCCACACCACCAGCCTAGATAGCTTCTGGATGGGTGTGCCGGTGGTGACCTTGGTAGGCCAGCGGGCCGTGGCGCGGGCCGGATGGTGTCAACTGTCGAATCTGGGGCTGATGGATCTAGCCGGGCAAACGCCCGAGCAATTCGTGCAGATCGCCGTGGATTTGGCCAACGATCTACCGCGCTTGGCGCAATTGCGGGCGACACTGCGGCAACGCATGCAGGCTTCCCCATTGATGGATGCCCCGAGCTTTGCTCGCAATGTCGAGGCCGCGTATCGCCAGATGTGGCACAAATGGTGCACACAGGATAACTTGCCGATATGAAAATCATCCGCTTCATTAGTGAAGGGCAGATTTACCTGGGCCAGCCGATTGACGAGCATACGGCCCTGCGCATCGACGGGCCGCTGCTGGGGGCATTTGCCCCCACCAGCCAGCGGTTGCCCATCGACAAACTGCTGGCGCCGCTGGTGCCGACCGACATCTTGTGCATCGGCGTGAACTACCGCGAGCATGCCCGCGAAAGTAAGAATGAGATTCCCAAAAATCCGCTGCTGTTCATCAAAGCCGGCAATACTCTGAACAATCCGCTGGATGCCATCCGGCTGCCCCGGCTCTCCCAGCAGGTGGATTACGAGGGCGAACTGGTCATCGTCATCGGCAAAACCGCCAAGTACGTCAGCAAGGCCGATGCGCTGGATTACGTGCTGGGCTACACCGCCGCCAATGATGTCAGCGCCCGTGACTGGCAGCGAGACAAAAACCTGGGCGGCGGGCAATACGCCCGCGGCAAAAGTTTCGATGGTTTCTGTCCGCTGGGGCCGGCATTGGTCACCAAGGACGGAATCCCCAATCCCAACCAGCTTCGCATCCGCACGATTCTCAACGGCACAGTGATGCAGGATTCGACCACCGCCGACATGATTTTCGACGTGCCCACGATCATCGAAAGTTTAAGCAGCACGATGACGTTGCGTGCGGGAACGGTGATTTTGACCGGCACCCCGCAAGGCGTCGGCATGGGCCGCACACCACCGGTGTGGCTTAAAAATGGCGATCGGATTTGTGTCGAGTTGGACAAAATCGGCCGGCTGGAAAATCCTGTCGCCGCCGAATGAACCAGGCCGGCTCTCCTTCAAGTCACCACGCCCACCTGCGGACATCCGTAAGCAGCGCAGCCATGATTCTCGATCCAGCAATCCGTGTGATACCGCTTCCCGCAACTTGAACATTCGGTGGTCGGCACGCCGGTGTCAATCGGATCGCGGCAAATGTCACAAACCGCCGGCGATTCCTGCGGTTGCGGAGTTCCCGCGGACATCTCGCTGGATGTCAGTGATGCCAGTTCTGATTGCCGCGCGGCTATTTCCGCGTGAAAATCCTTGTCGCTGATGGCGACAAAAGAATTGATCGAATCATTAGGATCCACCGGCCGGGCGTCAGCGGCAACCGGTGTGTCCGGCAAAGTTATCTCCCGGTTACACGTGCGACATCGCCCGGTAACACCCGCCAGTCGCGGCGGCGCCCACACCGGCGCGCCGCACGCGCAAGTCACCAAAATCCCCTCCCGCTGCATCGCCGGATTGGTGCCGTCTTCGGCAATGTCAAACACGATCGCGCTGGCCGGCATCCGGCCGGGCGAACAGAAAATCATCTTGTTCCGCCCCACGACAATTTCATCCCCATCGTGCAACGGCGTATGCCCGGTAATCCGCGCACCATTCACTTTGGTTCCCCCGCGGCTGGCGGCATCGGCAATATAAAATGCTCCCGCCTCATCCTGGTCGACCCAGGCATGAATGCGCGAAACCGACCGGTCGGCAAACTGCACGCCGTTAAGCTGCTTGCGGCCAATCAACACCCGCCGGTGGATTTCCGCCGCCAGCGGCCGATCGGGAGTTTGGACAATCAGGATGGCCATGTCAGTAACACGCGCTGCCACCAGCCGCGTTACGCGGATTGTAACTGTTTACAGGCCAGCCGACAGGAGTGAAGACGTGGCTTGTCCGCGCAGGTCAGGGCAGAATCATTTGACCGCCGCGCGGGAGATAACCGCCCTTTCAGCAGGTAATCGCTGGTGGAAATCCCTCTCAAATAAAGCCAAGGCACCAGTTCGGCGACGATCTTGGTCTTCCGCAAATACGGCGGCAGAATCTGGGAAGTAAAAAGCATCCGCTGACCGTCTTCATCAATCCGATGGTCAGTGACCTGCGGCTGCCGCACGGCGATGGTGCCATGGCCGGTTTGAAGGTTGCGAGCCGGATGATGGCCGTTGCGCACCACCAGGCGATGGCCAGCGGCATGCATCTGCACACGGTGGCGTTGGATGGATTCCTCGACTTCCTGCTCGATGACCACCTGCAAGGCCTGGCGGGCACCCTCGCGAAGAATGGCATCGCCCGCCGGCACGGTTGCCAGGTGCAACTGAAACGTGTTACTGTTCATTAGGCGTATCCTTTCTATCCCGTGTGGGGCGCTGGTGAACCGTTGTTTACGATCCACCGAAGGTACGCCGCCTTTATTCAAATGCCAGTTATCCACGACTTTCGGTTATATCTCCAAAATCAACGTGCGCACGTTGCGTAGCATCAATGTTGCAGGACTGCGGGAAACGCGGCTGGAGAGACGGGCCGAGTTGGAGTAGACTTGGGTTATGGGTTTGCCATCCATCCAACAAACTTTCGAGCTGGCCCTACAGCACCACCAAGCCGGGCGGCTGAAAGAGGCCGAGCAGCTTTACATGCAGGTTCTGGCCGAGCAGCCCGACCACCCTGATGCCCTGCATCTGCGGGGCGTGGTCGCGGCACAAACGGGCCGACAAGCGGTGGCCGTGGATTTGCTCCGCCAGGCGATCGCGTTGCGGCCGGGCTTTGCCGAAGCGTACAACAATCTGGGCAATGCCCTGCAAGCGCAGGGGCAAGTGGAACAAGCCGTCGCGGCCTTTCGCCAGGCATTGGTGCTGAAACCCAACTTCCCCGATGCCTACTACAATCTAGGCAATGGCCTGAAGGATCAGGGGCAACTAGAGCAGGCCATTGCCGCCTATCGCCAGGCCATTGCCCTGAAACCCACCTATGCCCAAGCGCACAGCAATCTTGGCGCCGCGTTGCAAGCGACCGGGCAAACCGATCAGGCCATCGCCGCCTGTCGTACCGCCATCGCCTTGAACCCCAGCCATCCCAGTGCCCACAACAATCTTGGCCTTGCCCTGACTAGCAAGGGGCAACTGGATCAGGCCATCGCGGCTTGCCGGCGGGCCATCGCCCTGCAAGCCAATTTCTCCGGTGCCTACAACAACCTGGGTGTGGCCCTGAAAAAGAAGGGCCAACGGGAGGAGGCCATCGTCGCCTACCGCCAGGCCATCGTTCTGCAACCCAAGTATGCCGAAGCCTACGGCAATCTTGGCAATGCCTTGCAGGAGCAGGGGCTTTGGGAGCAGGCGTTGGCCGCTTATCGCCAGGCCATCGCCCTCAAGCCCAATTATGCCGAGGCATACAACAATCTCGGCAGTGCGCTGCAAGCGCAAGGACATTTAGAGCAGGCCATTGCCGCCTATCAACAGGCCATCCGCGTGGATCCGAACTATGCCGAGGCGTATGGCAACCTGGGCACCGCATACCTAGAAGACGGCCACGAGGATTGGGCCGAAAAACAGTATCGCCTGGCCATCCAAATCAACCCCAAACTGGCCACGGCCTACAACAGCCTAGGCGCGATGGTGGCGGAGGCAGGCGACTTTCCAGAGGCGGAGCGTTGCTACCGGCAAGCGATCGCGCTGGCGGGAAATGATGCCATCTCCCATGCGAATTTGGCGCGCCTGCTGGGGCGGCAACTGCCGGATAAAGATCTGGCGGCCATGCAGAGTTTACTAGCCGATCCCGACAAGCAGGTGCCCACGCCGGCATGTCTGCATTTCGCGCTGGCGTACGTGCTGGATGCCCGCGCGGTTTATGGTGAGGCCGCCGAACACTTACGTTTGGCCAATGCGCTAGCCAAAGCCGAGGCGGAGCGGAAAGGCAAAGGCTACGATGTGGCAGCGCATACGCAATTCATCACCGAGATGATCCAGATCTGCTCCGCCGAGTTTTTTCAGCGCGTGCAAGGTCTGGGGCTGGCAACGCAACGGCCGGTCTTTGTCATCGGGCTGCCGCGTTCGGGAACCACCCTGGTGGAACAAATCCTGGCCGGTCATTCCCAGGTCTTTGGTGCCGGCGAGTTATCGTTGGGGTCTGACGATTTCGATGCGTTGGCCGAAGCGCCGGCGCCAGCCACGAATCTTCATGCCGCACGCGAAGCGGCGTTTCAGACGCTGCGCCGGATTGACGGCCCAACCATCCAGCGGATCGCCGGGCAACATTTGCTGCGGCTGGAAAAACGCAATAGCACGGCTATGCGGATTGTGGACAAAATGCCGGAAAACTACCTGTACTTGGGCCTTTTGATCGCACTGTTCCCGCAGGCCCGCTTCATTCATTGCCGCCGCGACTTGCGCGACATTGCCGTCTCCTGTTGGATGACGGAGTTTGCCAAAATTCCCTGGTCGCATGACTTGGAACACATCACCAGCCGGTTTGAGCAATATCGCCGCCTCATGCAGCATTGGTGTACAGTGCTGCCGGGACGCTGGCTCGATTGCGATTATGAGCAGACGGTGGCCGATGTACCGGCCATGGCCCACCGGCTGCTGGATTGGTGCGGACTGGAATGGGAACCGGCGTGCGTGGATTTTCATCTGGTCAAACGTCCGGTGCGCACCGCCTCGACCACGCAAGTCCGCCAGCCCATTTTTAGTCGCTCGGTGGGACGTTGGGAACATTATCGGAAAACACTAGCGCCGGTGTTGGCGCGACTCTGGTAAGCAAGGCGGTAATGGTTTACCGTCTGGTTTGAGACCAAACGATTTGGCAGCGGATTACCAATATGACCCAAGTCACGATCCAACAAGCTCTCGATCTGGCCATGCAGCACCATCAGGCTGGGCGGCTGCATGAGGCCGAACGGCTCTATCGGCAGGTTCTGACGCAGCAACCGAACCATCCCGATACCCTGCATTTACTGGGAGTGGTTGCCGCGCAGACGGAACGCAATGATCTTGCCGTTGATCTGATCCGTCGTGCCATCACCGGCAATCCCAACTTTCCCGACGCCCACTATAATCTTGGCAACGTCCTGCAAGCCAAAGGATGCGCAGACCAGGCCATCGCTGCCTATCGCCAAGCCCTTGCCCTCAAGCCCAATTACCCCGAGGCGCAGTTCAATCTCGGCACTGCCCTGCAAGAAAAGGGGCAACTTGACGAAGCCCTCGCCGCCTATCGGCAAGCCATCACACTCAACCCGAACGACGCCGATGCCCAGAGCAATATCGGCAACGTGTTGAAAGATATGGGGCAGTTGGATCAGGCCATTGCCGCTCATCGCCAAGCCCTTGCCCTCAAGCCCGATTTCCCCGAAGCGTACAACAATCTCGGCACTGCCCTGCAAGAAAAGGGGCAACTCAACAAGGCCGTTGCTGCCTATCGGCAAGCCACCGCACTCAACCCAAACTATGCCGAAGCCCACAGCAATATCGGCAACGTGTTGAAAGATATGGGGCAGTTGGATCAGGCCCTCGCCGCCTGTCGTCAGGCCATCGCCCTGCAACCCAACTATGCCAAAGCACATTGCAATCTGGGCAATATCTTGCAGGAGCAGGGAGTTTGGGAGCAGGCGTTTGCCGCTTATCGCCAAGCTATCGCCCTCAAACCCAATTATGCCCAGGCCTACAACTATCTTGGCAGTGCATTCCAAGCGCAGGGGCATCTGGAGCAGGCCATCGCCGCCTATCAGCAGGCCATCGGCATGGATCCGAACTATGCCGAGGCCTATGGCAATCTGGGCACGGCGTACAAAGAAGGCGGCCACGATGATCTGGCCGAAAAGCAGTATCGCCTGGCCATCCAAATCAACCCGAAACTGGCCACGGCCTATAACAGCCTGGGCGCACTGGTGGCGGAGGCCGGGGATTTTCCCGAGGCGGAGCGTTGCTACCGGCAAGCGATCGCGCTGGCGGGAAACGATGCCATCGCCCATGCGAATTTGGCGCGGCTGCTGGGGCGACGGCTGCCGGACAAAGATCTGGCGACCATACAGAGTTTACTGGCCGATCCCGACAAGCAGGTGCCCACGCCGGCGTGTCTGCATTTCGCGATGGCGTACGTGTTGGATGCCCGCGCGGCTTACCCTGAGGCCGCCGAACACTTGCGTTTAGCCAATACCCTGGCCAAAGAGGAAGCGGAGCGGAAAGGGAAACGCTACGACGCCGCGTTATACGCGCAATTCATCACGCAGATGATCCAGACCTGCTCGGCCGAGTTTTTCCAGCGCGTGCAAGGCCTGGGGCTGGCAACGCAACGGCCGGTCTTTGTCATCGGGCTGCCGCGTTCCGGAACCACGCTGGTGGAACAAATCCTGGCCGGTCATTCCCAAGTCTTTGGCGCCGGCGAGTTATCGTTGGGCGTGAACGATTTTCTGTCGTTAGCCGAAGCGCCGGCACCCTCTATGGATGTTAATACCGCCCGTGAGGTGGCGTTACAGGCGCTGCCCCGGATTGACGGCCCAACCATCCAGCGGATCGCCGGGCAGCATTTGCTGCGACTGGAAAAACTCAATAGCACGGCCGCACGGATCGTCGACAAAATGCCCGACAACTACCTGTACTTGGGGCTTTTGACCACGCTGTTCCCGCAAGCGCAATTCATCCATTGCCGCCGCGACTTACGCGACATTGCCGTCTCCTGTTGGATGACGCAGTTCGCCAAGATTCCCTGGTCTTATGATCTGGAACACATCACCAGTCGGTTTGAGCAATATCGCCGCCTGATGCAGCACTGGGGTACGGTCCTGCCGGGGCGCTGGCTCGATTGTGATTATGAGCAGACGGTGGCCGATGTACCGGCCATGGCACGCCGGCTGCTGGATTGGTGCGGACTGGAATGGGAACCGGCGTGTGTGGATTTCCATCTGGTCAAACGTCCGGTGCGCACCGCCTCGACCACGCAAGTCCGCCAGCCCATTTTTAGTCGCTCCGTCGGACGCTGGGAACATTATCGGGAAACACTAGCGCCGGTGTTGTCGCGGCTTTCTTAAGCCAGGCGGTAACGGTTTACCGTCTGGTTTGAGACCAAACGATTCGGCGGCGGATCACGGCTATGCCCCAATTAACGATCCAACAAATCTTCACGCAGGCCTTGCAGCACCACCAGGCCGGAAGGTTGCACGAGGCGCAACAACACTATCAGCAGATTCTCGCCGAGCAGCCGGAGCACGCGGGGGCACTGCATTTTCTGGGCTTGCTGGCGTACCAGGCGGGGCAAACCGATGTGGCGGTGGATTTGATCCAGCGTGCCATCGCCCTGAACCCCAATTGGCCGCAAGCGCAGGTGAATCTCGGTAGTGTGCTGCAAGCCAAGGGCCAATGGGATGAGGCGATCGCGGCGTTTGGGCGCGGCATTGCCCTCCAGCCCAACTACGCCATCGCGTATTACAACCTGGGCAACGCCTGGCAAGCCAAGGGATGCCTGGACGAAGCCATCGCCGCGTTTCGCCATGCCATCGCCCTCAAGCCTGACTATCACGAAGCTTACAGCAATCTCGGCATCGCCCTAAGCGACAGCGGATGTTTGGATCAAGCGGTCGCCGCTTGCCGGCAAGCCATTGCCCTGAATCCCGGTTACGCCCTGGCCTACAACAATCTGGGCATCGCCCTGCAAAACCAGGGGCATCTGGACCAGGCGATCACCACCTTTCGCCAGGCGATCGCGCTGCAACCCAACGTGGCCGATGCCCACTTGAGTTTGGCGGTGGCGCTGCTGGGGCACGGCGAGTTGACCGAAGGCTGGGCGGAATATGAATGGCGCTGGCAATCGCGGCATTCGCCGGTGCGGCCAAACTACGTGCAGCCGCAATGGGATGGCGGCGCGCTGCAAGGCCGCACCCTGCTGCTCCATGCCGAACAGGGATTTGGCGATACGCTGCAATTCATCCGCTACCTGCCGCTGGTGGCTGCGCGCGGCGGGCGGGTAATCGTCGAATGTCCACCCGAACTGCTGCGCTTGCTGCAACCCATGGCCCCCACCATCGCGTTTGTGGCACGCGGCCAGGTTGTGGGCGACTTTGATTGGCGCTGTTCGCTGATGAGTTTACCGCAAGTGTTGGGGACGACGCCGACGACCATTCCCCATGATGTACCGTATCTCCACGCCCATGCCGCCGACACCGAAATTTGGCGAAAACGCTTGGCGGCGCCTTCGGCTTTGCTGAAGGTCGGTTTGGCCTGGGCCGGCAGCCGCGCCCACAAAAATGATCGCCATCGCTCGCTGCCACTGGCAAGTCTGGCGCCGTTGGCACAGGTGTCCGGTGTGCGTTTCTACAGCCTCCAGAAAGGAGCATCGGCCACCGAAGCCACGCCCCCGCCAGGCATGGAACTGATCGACATGTCACCGGAACTGCAAGACTTCGCCGACACCGCCGGCTTGATCGCCAATCTCGATTTGGTCATCGCCGTGGACACGGCGGTGGCACACTTGGCCGGTGCCATGGGCAAGCCGGTTTGGACACTGCTGCCGTTTAACCCGGATTGGCGCTGGCTACGGGAGCGTGAGGATAGCCCGTGGTATCCGACCATGCGGTTGTTCCGCCAGCCCGCCATCGGGGACTGGGACAGCGTGATCCAGCAGGTGTCCAAGGCTCTGGCAAGCATGGTGCAACGCGGTTAGCTTGGCGGATAGCGACATGCCGCAAATGACCATCCAGCAAGCGTTCGATCTGGCCATGCGGCACCACCAGAGCGGGAGGCTGCACGAGGCCGAGCCGCTTTATCGGCAGATTCTGACGCAGCATCCCGATCACTTCAACGCGCTGCACTTGTTGGGCGTGATCGCCCATCAGGTGGGACGCCATGACGCCGCCGTGGATTTAATCCGGCGGGCCATCACCCTCAAGCCCGACTTTCCCGAGGCATACTTCAATCTCGGCACCGTTCTGGAAGACATGGGGCACACGGATCAAGCCATTGCCGCCTATCTGCAGGCCATCGCCGCCAAACCCGATTACGCCGAAGCCCATTGTAATCTGGGGATTGCCCTGCAAGCCAAGGGACACTTGGATCAAGCCATCGCCGCCTATCGCCAGGCCATCCGCCTGAAACCGCGCTTCCCTGAGGCGCACAACAATCTGGGCAATGCCCTGAAAGAAAAGGGTCAATGGGACCAAGCCATCGCCGCCTGTCGTCAGGCCATCGCCCTCAGACCCAATTATGCCGATGCCTATTACAATTTGGGCAACGCCCTGAACGCCAATGGATGCGGAGATGAAGCCATCAACGCCTATCGGCAGGCCGTGAACCTCAAACCCAACTATGCCGCAGCGTACAGCAACCTCGGTAATGCCCTTAAGGACAAGGGACACCTGGAGGAAGCGGCCACGGCTTATCGCCAAGCCATCGCCATCAAACATGACTACGCCGAAGCCCACTGGAACTTGGCTTTGGTGTTGCTACCGCAGGGCAACTTCCTTCAAGGTTGGGAAGAATATGAATGGCGTTGGCAACTCAACGAACTTGCCGCGCTGCGGCGAAACTTCACGCAACCGCGCTGGGATGGTGGCGACTTGCACGGCCGCACGCTTTTGCTCCATGCCGAACAAGGCTTGGGCGATACCCTGCAATTCATCCGCTATCTGCCGCTGGTGGCTCCGCGTGTCGGCCAAGTGATCGTCGAGTGCCCACCGGAACTCCAGCGCTTGCTACAGACCAATCACCCCGACATCCGCATGGTGCCGCGCGGCCAAACGCTGCCAACCTTTGACGTGACCTGTCCCTTGCTCAGCGTCCCGCGTTTGCTGGCGACGACGTTGGCCAACCTGCCACGCCAGGTGCCCTATTTGCACGCCCCGGCCGCGGAAATTCCGCTATGGCGGCAACGGCTGGGGCCAGACACCGCCGCCGCGAAAGTGGGCTTGGTCTGGCGCGGCGGTCCCAAACCACCGCAGCGATCCTGCCGCCTGCAACAACTGGCGCCGTTGGCGCAAGTCCCAGGCGTGGTATTCTTCAGCCTGCAAATCGGCACCACCGCGGCAGAACTCGCCCCCACGCCGGATGGACTGAAGCTGACGGACCTGAGCCGCGGCCTGCACGATTTCGCCGACACCGCCGCCGCCATCGCCAATCTCGATCTGGTCATCACCGTGGACACAGCGCTGGCGCACCTGGCCGGGGCCATGGGCCAACCGGTCTGGACCCTGCTGAAATTCGTCCCGGATTGGCGCTGGCTGCGCGAACGCACCGACAGCCCGTGGTATCCCACCATGCGGCTGTTCCGCCAGCCCGCCAGCGGGGACTGGGACAGCGTGATCCAGCAGGTGTCCAAGGCGCTGACCGAGTTAGTCCAAACAGGCGGCCGGGTTTCCTCGCAACAGTAAAGGCAGTAGGATCGTCAGCTCATGCGTATCGACGTGCTCACCCTCTTCCCGGAAATGTTCGCGCCCATCCTGGGCACGAGCATTCCCAAGCGCGCGGCGGAAAAAGGTCTGGTCTCTTATCATCTGACCAACATCCGTGATTTCGCCACCGACGCCCATTTATCCGTGGACGACAAACCGTTTGGCGGCGGTCCCGGCATGGTGATGATGTGCCAAACCATCTTCGCTGCCGTCGAACACGTGGAAAAACAAAGCCCGGAAAAACCGCTGCGAATCCTGCTTACGCCGCAAGGGAAAAAACTCGAGCAAGCCATCGTACAACAACTGGCAGCCGCCCCGCGGCTGCTGCTGATTGCCGGGCATTACGAAGGTTTTGACGAGCGGATCATCGATGGCCTACAGCCGCTCGAATTGAGCATCGGCGATTACGTGCTCAGCGGCGGTGAACTGGCGGCGATGGTGCTGATTGACGCGGTGGTCCGGCTCTTGCCCGGCGCGCTGGGCGCCGAAGACGGTGCCGCCGATGAAACCTTCGCCGATGGCTTAATCGAATATCCGCAGTACACCCGGCCGCGCGAATTTCGCCACATGCCCGTGCCGGACGTATTGCTCAGCGGCAATCACGCCAAGATTGCCGCGTGGCGGCAGGAACAACGGCTGCTGCGCACCCAAGCCCGCCGGCCCGATCTTTGGCAGGCGTACCAGGACGCGCATAAACCCCGGCAAGCCTAATGGGTAATGGAAAATGGACAATTGATAATTGACAATGCCCAGATTGCAAGCATTATCAATTCTCCATTCCCCTTCCTTCACACCTCGCTTTGTTTCGCTTTCCGCTTTCCGCTTTTCTACAAGACGTATCCAATGATGCCTTCCCCCGTCCACCCTTCGGTTTGCAGCGTGTCGTATTCGCTGGCTGAAGTCGTCCACAAGTGGACGTTGGGCGCGCTCATGCGATAGATCGGCGTGCAGTTGGCCAGCGACGCCACCACCGCCGGAAATACGTAGCCTACGATCCCCCTCCTGGTTCCAGCCTTCCGTCGCCAGCGTGGTGTATTCGCTCAAGGCCGTCGTCCACAGGTGCTGCTTGATCGACGGATTGTACAACCGATACAACGGCTCATCGGCTACGCCGTCAATCGTGCGCGGGCTCGCGTAGTCCTGATACGCATTTCCTTCATCGCTCCAGGTTCCCACCTCCTGCTTCAGCGTGTCATATTCGTTGACATCCGAAGTATACAGATGCTCCAACGTCACCGGGCTATAGAGCCGGTAGACCGCCTGGGTGACGCTGGCGGTTCCAGTGACAGTTTGCGTGAACGTCGGGCTGGTGCTGCCGGCGAAGTTGCTGTCGCCGCTATCAATGGCCACGATCGTGTGGCTGCCGGCGCCTAGCGCCGAAGTGGTATAGGTGGCGGTGTTGCCAACGAGCGCCACCGTGCTCAGATCACCGCCGTCGAGTTGGAAGGTCACGTTGCCAGTTTCCCCGCTGCCGCTGGCTGGCGTTACCGTGGCCGTAAACGTCACAGGTTGGCCATAGCTTGGCGTCGCGTTGTTGGACGCGACAGTGGCGCTGGTGGCAATCCCGGTGACCGTCTGGACGAGAGACGGGCTGGTGCTGCTGGCAAAATTCCCATCGCCGCTGTACACCGCCGCGACGGTATGGCTGCCGGCGCTTAGCGTGGAAGTGGTGAAGGTGGCGGTGTTGCCGCTCAGGGCTACCGGGCTGCCCACATTGCCGCCGTCGATTTGGAACTGCACGTTGCCGGTTTCACCATTGCCGGCGCCGGGGGTTGTCGTCGCGGTGAAGGTGACAGGCTGGCCATATGCCGTCGGGCCATTACTGGAGCGAACCGCCGTTGTGGTGGCAGCCCGGGTTACATCCAGCGCGAACGGCGGCGACGTGCTGGCGGCGAAATTGCCGTCCCCACTATAGACCGCCACTACCGAATGACTACCGACCGTAAGGTTTGAACACGCATAACCGGCCCTATAGCCGGCAACGGTTTGCGGGCTGCCGACATTGCCGCCGTCAATCTGGAACTGCACCGTTCCGGTTTCGAGGTAGACGGGTGGTGGATTGTTGACGATTGGCCCCACCCACGCGGTAAAGCTTACCGATTGGCCATAGCTACTCGCACTGTTGCCGGCGGTGATGCCAGTGGTTGTGCCAATGCAGATGACATTCTGTGTCAAGACGGGGCTGGTGCTGCCGAGGAAAGTGCTATCGCCGCTGTAAACCGCCAGGACGGTATGGTTGCCGCCGCTCAGCGACGAGGTGGTAAAGCTGGCGGTGTCGTCCCACAGGGCCACCGGGCTGCCTGCATTGCCACCGTCGATTTGAAACTGCACGGTGCCGGTTTCACCACTGCCGCTGGCGGGCGTTACCGTGGCCGTGAAGGTTAGGGCCTGCAAATAAATAAACTGAACAAATATTGATAGACTCGATGCTGGCAATCCGATATTGGATACATGCAATGCACACCAGCCATCGAACGGATTCGGCGGATGTTTAGCACTCTCTCACCGGA
>Ga0316217_10003236_pt1 | contig 18785 bp, 20 predicted proteins | sample 1anoAmetaG_FD_203633 | JGI IMG/M metagenome (GOLD analysis project Ga0316217, IMG submission 203633) | Freshwater microbial communities from Trout Bog Lake, Wisconsin, USA - 1anoA | ecosystem: Environmental > Aquatic > Freshwater > Lake > Hypolimnion/Profundal zone | place: USA: Wisconsin...
GCCTCGCCGGGCATGGCCCCGCCCTCGGCGAATGGCCAGGCCAAAAGCGATTCCGCCGCCGCCGCGGGCTTGCGCGACGGCCAGAGCACCATGGTCAAGGTGGATACCAACAAGCTGGACGGCCTGTTGGATTTGGTTGGTGAAATGGTCATCGCCCAATCGCTCGTCGGGCAGGATTTGAACCAAGTGACGGGGCTTAATACGCAGTTTGCCCGCAACATGGCGCAGCTGGCGCGCATCACCAAGGAACTCCAGCGAGTCAGCATGGCCATGCGCATGGTGCCCATTCGCGGCGTCTTCCAGAAAATGGCCCGTGTGACCCGCGATATCAGTGCCAAGCAGAGGAAAAAGGTCCAATTCGTCACCAGCGGCGAGGACACCGAGCTGGATCGCGGCGTGGTGGAAGAGCTGAACGACCCCCTGCTGCACATGATCCGCAATTCGGTGGACCATGGCATCGAAACGCCGGCGCAGCGCACCGCCGCCGGCAAGCCGCCGGTCGGCACGCTGACGTTGCGCGCCTATCACCAAGGGGGCAATATCATCGTGGAGATCGCCGACGACGGCGCGGGGTTGAACCGCGAGCGCATCCTCAAGAAGGCGGTGGAGCAGGGCTTGCTTGATGCCGGCGCGACGCCGACTGACGAGGAGATCTTCCATTTTATCTTCGCCGCGGGTTTTTCCACGGCCGAAAAAGTCACGGATATTTCCGGGCGCGGCGTGGGTTTGGACGTCGTGCGGCGCAATATTGAGCGGTTGCGCGGCCAGGTAAGCATCGCCTCCGAATCGGGCAAAGGCGCGCGGTTTACCATCGCGCTGCCATTGACACTGGCGATTATTGACGGGTTGATTGTCCGGGTGGGCGAGGAGCGTTATATCATCCCGACGTTGTCCGTGCGCGAGTCTTTGCGGCTCAAGCCCGAGATGATCACGCGCGTGCAGAACCGGGCGGAGGTCGTCAACGTGCGCGGCCGGCATCTGCCGCTGCTGCGGCTGCATGAACTCTTCGGCATTCCGCAGCCGGCGGGCGCGCGGAACGATGGGATTGGCGTGGTGGTGCAATCGGGCGCCAGCGCGCGGTGCCTGTTTGTGGACGCCCTGCTGCACAAGCAGGAGGTGGTGATCAAGAATCTCAACGACATGATGGTGCATAAGAACCGCTCGCTCGCGGGCGCCACCATCCTCGGCGATGGCCGGGTGGGCTTGATTCTGGACGTTAACGCGCTGGTGCAGTTGGAAACGGCGAGCGTCACGAACTAATCTGCATATTTCACAGCGTGGCTGACACCCCAACCAAATCGTCCTCGGAAATCAGAAAATCCTAGGACGAGGACGAGGGTGAAAAATTTTGCTCAGGCTGCGAACATGCTCAGGCTGCGAACAATTTGATGGATGGTAGCTCACTGGGATTGATTTGGCGGCCGAGCGCCGGGTGAGGAGACGGCGCCCCCACCACGTATCGGCGCTTTCTTGATTCCACGCTCCGCCCCATCCTTCGGCCCAAAATTTCGCGATTGTCAAACCCGGCCATCGGCGTAATCTCCCCCCCCCGTAGCAAAAAATCAATACGACCAGAAAACATATTCAACCAAAAGTGGAGCATGCTCCAGAGGCCGAGGAAGCGCCATCAGCCAACCGTGAGTCCGCAATTTGAAACCATTTCGAACGACGACCCGCGCTACCCGGCACGCCTGCTGCAACTTCCGGGCAGCGCGATGCCGGCCAACCTGACCGCCTTGGGCAGCCTCGCGCCGCTCCACTGTTCCAAGACGGCGCTGTTCTGCTCGTCCCGTTGTCCCGGTGAGGCGATTCTGCGCGGCTACGACCAGGCGGCCCGCTGGCGGGACGCCGGGCGCTGCATTATCAGCGGTTTTCATTCGCCGGTGGAAAGAGAATGTCTCCGCATCCTGTTGCGCGGGAGCCAGCCCGTCATCCTCTGTCCCGCACGGAGTTTGGAAAGAATACGCGTTCCGGCGGAATGGCAGATAGCATTGGCGGATGGGCGGTTGCTGATGCTGTCCGGTTTCAGTTGAAATGAGCGTCGGGTAACCAGTGCCCTGGCCGCGCGGCGGAACGAATTGGTGGTCGCGCTGGCTGATGGAGTTTGGTTCGCGCACATTGCTCCGTGGGGTGCAATGGAGCGTCTGGCACGCAAAATCGGGGGCGCTTTGGAGGGCTGAGCTTGAAGAATTCGAGGACGACGCGATTCCGTTAATCATCGTGCCAGGGATTGGCCGTGACTTCCACGAAGATTTGAATGTTGCCGGTGGTAAATGCCATGCGCTCAATGCTGCCGGCGCGCCTGGTGACCGACGAGAAATCAGAAGTGGTGCGGACTTCCGGCGGAGCCAGTTTGCATTCCAGCCCAGCGTCGCAGAGGTTGGACTTGAAATTGCCGGTCATGATATTGAGCAATTCGCCGGCAACGTCACGGATTTCATTCGGGTCGTTCAGTTCCTCGACCCCGGCGCCGAGGATGCCGGCGGCAATCAGACGGCCAGCCTCGTAGCTCATGCGCAATAAGACATGGCCGACCACCTTGCCGGAAAAATCAATGTTACAGAGCAGATGCTCCCCCGTCAGCGGCTTGATTTCACGGGGATCCACCGCCGCGATCTTGAGGGATAACATGGTCTGAAAAGTCTTGGTGAGCGCCAGCGCCAGCGGGGTGCTCATGGCCAGCACGAGCACGCAGCCCATGCCGCTGCGCATGAGGGCGTCTTCGACGGTCTCGATGGCATATTCGGCCTCGTTTTCGGCCTCGGGGTTGGCGACCCGCAGCAGGCGGGCGCGGAGGGACGGATCCTTGTTGATCACCTTGGCGATCTCGTCCAGATCGGCATCCTGGCGGCTAACCAACTGGGTCAGGCGCGACGCGCTTTCGGGCTTGGGGGCAAACCCGTAACGCCGCGATAATTCCAGATAGCTGGCTCCGTCATTCATGGGTTGAAATAGACCTCAGGCCGCCGGTTTCTTTTGCAGCGTCACAATGCGCCCGGCCTTTTCAATGAGCTGCTCTTCCTTGAACGGCTTGACAAGATAATCGCGCACGCCCAGCTTGGCAATTTGCAGCACGTTTTCCCGGCCGGACTCGGCGGTGAGCATGATCACCGGAATGGCCTTCAACTCCGGGTCTTCCTTCAACTTGCTCAGCATCGTCACCCCGTCCATGACTGGCATGGTGACGTCGAGAATGATCAGGTCCGGCTTCTCGCGCGCGGCGGCGGCCAGGCCCTCCTCGCCATTTCCCGCCTCGCAAATCTGGCAGTCGTAGGGCTTGAACGTGCGGCCCACAATCATCCGGATGGTGCGGCTGTCATCTACGCTTAATATTTTCGTCGGCATAAATATTTTCAGATTGGGTTCGGGGGTCAACTAAATTTGATGTGAATTTCAACGATCACCCGCTCGGCGCCGCTTTCAAACACCAGAAACTCGCGCGCCACGTCCGGCATCGCCTCCACGTCGAAGGCGCCGCGGATGATGGCAGGGGTGCTCACCGCACAGTCTGCTCCCGCGTCGCACAGCCACGATTTGAGGCCGCCGGTCAACATGTTGGTGGCTTCTCCGACCACATCATTCACGTCGTTTTCGCCGACTTTTTCGTCCGGCGCGAGCCCCAGCATGGCGGCGGCCACGCGGTTGGCGAAGGTCTCCGTCAGATGCAGATAGACGGCGCCGGTCACGGTTTCGCCCGCGAAGCCGACCGAGCCGGTGACGCGTTCGAAGAACTGTGGCAGCTCGACGTTGGAGGCGAGCGCGGCGGGCATGGCGAGCATGGTGTCGAAGACGTCCACGAGGTGGCGCGTCATGAATCCACAAACATCCGGAATTTGGACTGGTTGTTTCATAAAGTTCTCAGGCTGGTATTCAAGTGGTTGCGGCTGGGCATCGTTGTGGCGGTGGCGATTCGGCGCCACCCTTGAGGGCGTGCAGAATGGCGTGCGGAATCAAATCCAGGGGCAGCACCCGGTCCACGACGCCAAGTTCCACGGCGGCGCGCGGCATCCCGTACACCACGCAAGAATCCTCGTTTTGCGCGATGGTGGCCGCCCCGGCCAGTTTCAATTTTTTCATGCCTGCCGCGCCATCGCGGCCCATGCCGGTGAGCAGCACGGCCAGCGCGTTTTTCCCGCTGCTGACGGCGGATTCAAACATCACGTCCACGGCTGGTCGCACGTGATGGATCATCGGCCCGTGCTGGAGGGCGACATGATAGGCCGCGCCATTCCAAGCCAGCGTCAGATGCTGGTCGCCCGGCGCAACGAGCGCGAGGCCGGGCTTTAGTTCGTCGCCCTGCACGGCTTCGCGAACTTCAAACGCGCAACACTCATTCAGCCGGTCCGCGAACGTCTTGGAGAATACCGGCGGGATGTGCTGCACGATGCAGATGCCCGGCAGCCCGGCCGGCAGCCGCGTGAGCACGTTCTTGATCGCCTCGGTTCCGCCGGTGGATGCGCCTATGAGTACGATCTGGCGTGGAGCAAAATGCTCGGTGGAATGCGACGTCACCGCGGCGCGCGCCGCGGGGGCGGGCGCGGCAAAGTGTTTCAAGCGGGCGCCGGCCGCCCCCTTGACGCGGAGCGCAAGCTGTTCGCGCAACTCGCCGACGTTCCAGGCTGACTGTGGCTTGGCCAGCACGTCCACCGCGCCGAGTTCCATCGCCTCCATCGCCGCGCGCGAGCCGGTCTGCGTGAGCGAACTCACCACCACCACGGGCATGGGCCGGTGCTTTTGCAGGATGCGCAGAAACGACAGCCCGTCCATGCGCGGCATCTCGATGTCCAGCGTCAGCACATCGGGATTCAATTCCAAAATCTTGTCGCGTGCCACATACGCATCGCAGGCGGTGCCGACGACCTCGATGCCTGGATCCTCGCCCAGCGCGTCCGAAATCATCCGGCGCACGACGGCTGAGTCGTCCACCACCAGCACGCGAATTTTTCGGTCGGGGTTCATGCCAGATTCATAAACTCATCCACCAGCGCGGCGGAATCGCGGACGTTGACCACCAATTTTTCAAGCTGTTCCGAGGTAAGGTCCAAACTGGTGACGACGTCATTGCTGATCCGCACGGCGTAGCCGTCCCAGCCGGGGGCGGAACCGGACAGATGCGCGACGCAATTGGCCAGATGCGTCACCACCGACAGGCGCGGGCGCGGTTTCAAAACCGGCTGGTGATGGTTGGCCACCGCCTCCACGACATCCTCGGGCAGGTGCCAGGTTTGGAGCAACAGCGCGCCGACTTCGCCGTGGTCGGTGCCCAAGACGGTTTTCTCCGCCTCGCTGCGGGCGAGTTTGTCGTTTTCGATGAGCCGGCGGATTGCCGCCTGCAAATCCGCCGTCAGTGATTGGCTCAAGACCAGCTTGCCGATGTCATGCAGCAGGCCGACGGTGAAGGCGACCGGCGGCTCGGCGTTCAAATCCGGGAAGTCGTTGGCGATGATTTCGCTGGCGGTGGCGGTGACGAGCGAATGCCGCCAGAGCTCACTGGCCTCGACGGCATAGCCTGGCAGCGGCACGACCATCGCGCTGCCAAACGCGATCGTCAGCACGATATGCAGAATTTGCTGGTGGCCCAGGAGGAAGACGGCCTGGTCCACCGAGGCCACCGGCTCCGCCAGCCCGAAGTAGGGCGAATTGCAGGCCCGGAGCAGTTTTGCCGTGAGCACGTTGTCGCAGCGCAGCGCCTGTACCACCTCGGTGTTGCTGACAGACGGCTGGTCGAGCAGGCTGACCAATTTAAGCGCCGCGTGCGGGACGGGCGGCAGATTCTTGACTCTGGCAACGAGTTCTTGGGCGGTCGTCATAAGGTGTAGAGGTCAATCCCGGGGGATTTGATCGTGACCTGGCCGGAGGTGAGGTCGAGACGCAGGGTGCGCGAAGACGTGCCGCCGACGTCTTGGGCGTGGATTACCAGCCCATTGCGCGCGATCAATTCGGTCATGACCTGGAAATTGCGCCCGCCGATGTTGAATACGTTGCGATCGTCGAGCAATTGCGCCCCGCCCGCAACCTTGATCGTCAGGCGGCTGCGATCCGCGCCCAAATTGTAGGCGGCGTGGAACAAACGCGGCAGACCCGTGTCCATGAACATGAATGGCGAGCCGACGGCTTTGGCGGCATCGATTTTGGAAGCGGGCAGCATGACATGGAACAAACCGCCAATTTTTTTGACCGGGTCGTAAATCGTGATGCCCAGGCAGGAGCCCAGCGAATAAGTCACCAGTTCCGCGCTCGGATCGTTGCTGACGACCATATCGGCCACCCCCACGACCAAGGTTTTGCGCGGCGGTGGAATTGTCCATTTTCCCATGGCGCTCATAGGTTACAATACTGGAACGGAATCTGGCAAACCATTGTTGCAGAGTATTGAGGTCGCTGGCTGGCATGGACTAAAATCATGTTTCGCGATTTGAATTGGTCCAGTCTTTCATTTTGAACAGAAGAGCTTATGGCTGGTCGACCCGGCGTTGGTTCGGATCAAAAGTCCTTGAAATCGCCTTCCAAGGGGATTTCGCTCCGGCCATTGGCTTTGCCGGCCCGTGCCGGTCCGGCATGCGCATGCCCATTTTCGCGGACTGGGGCGGCCAATCTTTCCTTGGGCGCGGCGTGGGGGGTGGCTTTTGCCGGTGTGTGGATGCCATTGGTCCGGGTCACGGTGCCTTGGCTGCCGCCGCCAACGAGTTGGAGCAATTCCGCGACCGATTCTTTCATGGTAATCGCCTGGGCATTGAGCTCTTCCGCCGCAGACGCGCTTTCTTCTGCATTGGCGGCGTTGGATTGGGTCACCTTGTCCATCTGGCCGACGGCGGTGTTCACCTGGGTGATCCCCTGGGTCTGTTCGCGCGATGCGCCGGCCACTTCGGCCACCAGTTCGTCCACCTCCCGCGCCTTGGTGGCAATTTCAATCAATGTCTCCGCGACCTGCTTGCTGATCCCCACACCTTGGGCCGTCTTGGTGATGGCCCCTTCGATCTTGCCGGCGGTTTCCTTGGCGGCCTGCGCGCTGCGCTGGGCGAGGTTGCGGACTTCATCGGCCACGACAGCGAAACCCATGCCGGCTTCTCCGGCCCGGGCGGCTTCCACGGCGGCATTGAGCGCAAGAATGTTCGTTTGGAAGGCGATTTCATCAATGGTCTTGATGATCTTGGCGATGTCATCGGAGGAGATCTTGATGGCGTCCATGGCGGCGTTCATCGTTTGCATGTCCGCGGTGCCCTTGTCGGCGGCGGAGCGGGCCTGCTTGGCCAAGTCGTTGGCTTTCTGGGCATTTTCCGCATTGCGCTTGGTCATGCTGGCCATCTCTTCAAGGGAGGAGCTGGTTTCCTCCAATGAAGCGGCCTGTTCGCTTGCACCCTCGGCCAAGGACTGGCTGGAAGCGGAAACCTGACTGGCCGCCGAAGTCACCTGCTCGGAGCCTTCCCCGAGGGACTGCGCCAGTTGCCGCAACACTTTGTTCAATCCGCCTGTGATGATGATGCCGATAACCACACTAAAGATCATGACAAGGACCGAGATGCCAAGAATGAACGACATGGCCCGGTCAGTGGCTTGGACGGTTTGCCCGGTTTCCCGGTTGCCGTTGCGGATATTGAGGGCCAATTCCTGATCTGCGAGTTGATCGTATTTCTCGAACGCGGGTCCGAGGCTGCTGATATTCATTTTTAGGGCTTCGTCCATCTTGCCGGCATCAATCAAGTCCAGAAGCTGGCTGCGGATGGCGACGTATTGATCACGCGCTTCCTTGAGCTTGCCTAACAGGTCACGGTCTTCGCTGGTTGTGATGGATTTTTCATAATCATCCATCAGTTTCAGGATATTATCCCGCGCCGCAGTGATGGTCTCGCGATATTTCTTGTGATCCTCCGGTGTCTTGGCCAGCAAGTCCCGCAGTACATTGAGTTGAATTTCACCGATGGTCCCTTTGATCTGCGACATGGCATCCATGCCAGGCATGGCGTCCACGGTCATGAAGTGGGCGGCGTCCTTGGCCTGTCGGAGCAAGAAATAGGAAGTGGCAGTGAGCACGGCCACCAATACCAGGACGGTGGCGAAGCCAGCAATGATCCGTTTTTTGATGGTCAAGTTTCTCATGGGTTGTGGTTTGCGAAAGTTTACGGCGGCGCTGGCTGCGGCCTATGGTGCGGCGAGTTCGGCGGAGGCTGCGGCGGAGGTTGGTTGGGCAACGCGAATGGCCTGCGCGGCCTCCGCGCCGACCACCCGGTCAATGTCCAGCAGCACTTTGACCGCGCCCTTGACCTTGGCCATGCCGACGATGTAGTCCGTCGCAATCTGGCCGCCAAAATCCGGAGTGTCTTCAATTTCGGCGGCGGCGATGTTGGCCACTTCTTCCACCCCGTCCACGATCAGTCCCATTTGCACGGCCTTGCCGTCCGGCAATTTCACTTGGACGACGATGATGCAGGTGTGTTCCGAGCTGGCGGCATCGGCGAAGCCGAACCGCAGGCGCAGATCCATGACGGGAATGATCTTGCCGCGCAGGTTGATGACGCCGCGCACATGGGCCGGCATCTGCGGCACCGACGTGATGGTGGTCTGGCGGATGATTTCCCGCACCTTGAGCACGTCAATGCCATAGGATTCCGCGTGCAGGGTGAAGGTGAGATATTTGCCCGCCTTTTGCCGGCTGCCGGTGGTTTCGAGTGGAGTAGTCATAGGTTCACTGGTTCAACTATCGGCAGGCCGGGAGAAAAGTTGAACTATTTTTTATTCATCGGGTTTCGGTTGTTGAAACATCCGGACTTGGGCTGCAAGTAAATGGCCGGCTGGATGAGCTGGAACGGATACTTGATGGCCCAAGCTTTTCGCATGGCCGGCCAGATGACCGCCGGGCACGAACCGCTCCGCCAGGTAGCCGATCCGTATCAACTGCGGGCGGTCAAAAATCCTTGAAATCGCCTTCCATGGGGATTTCGCTCCGGCCATTGGCTTTGCCGGACCGTGCCGGGCCGGTGTGCGCACGCCCATTTTCGCGGACTGGAGTACTCAGTTCTTCCTTGGCCTTTACCTTGTGATTGACTTTTGCCGGTGTGTGGGTGCCGTTGGTCCGGGTTACGGTGCCTTGACTGCCGCCGCCAACGAGTTGGAGCAATTCCGCCACCGATTCTTTCATCGTCACCGCCTGGGCATTGAGTTCTTCCGCCGCCGCCGCGCTTTCTTCTGCATTGGCAGCGTTGGATTGGGTCACCTTGTCCATTTGGCCGACGGCGGTGTTGACTTGGATGATGCCCCGGGTCTGTTCGCGCGACGCGCCGGCCACTTCGGCCACCAGTTCGTCCACCTCGCGGGCCTTGGTGGCGATTTCGTTCAAGGTTTCCGAGACCTGCTTGCTGACGCCCACGCCTTGGGCCGTCTTGGTGATGGCCCCTTCAATCTTGACGGCGGTTTCTTTGGCCGCTTGCGCGCTGCGCTGGGCCAGGCTGCGCACTTCATCCGCCACGACAGCGAAACCCATGCCGGCTTCCCCGGCCCGGGCGGCTTCCACGGCGGCGTTGAGCGCGAGGATGTTGGTCTGGAAGGCGATTTCATCAATGGTCTTGATGATTTTGGCGATGTCATCGGAGGAGACCTTGATGGCGTCCATGGCGGCGTTCATCGTTTGCATGTCCGCAGTGCCCTTGTCGGCGGCGGAGCGGGCCTGCTTGGCGAGCTCGTTGGCCTTCTGGGCGTTCTCGGCATTGCGCTTGGTCATGCTGGACATCTCTTCGAGGGACGAACTGGTTTCTTCGAGGGAGGCGGCTTGCTCGCTCGAACCTTCGGCCAATGACTGGCTGGAAGAGGAGACTTGAGCTGCGGCGCTGGCCACCTGGTTGGAACCATCGTTCAGCGAATTGCTAAGGTCCTGCAAGATACGGTTGATGCCACGGCTAATGAAGAAGGAGACCACCCCACCGACCATTAAGGTCAGGCCCAACCCAATCAAAATGCCCGTCTTGGAACTTCGTACGCCCGCTTGAATGCTGGCTGCGGCTGTGTCGGTATCCGCTTTGATGAAGTCCACCAAGGCTTCCAAGGCAGCCACATATTGGGTGTGGACGGGATCAAATTGCGTGCGGCCGAGGTTGTAGGCTTGGGCATTGGCTTGCGCATTGGTGCTGCCTTGTCGGCTTAGGCTAAGCACCTCCGCTCGGACGCGATTGTTCTCAGCTCGTACGCTCTTGATCTTGTCCAGCAAGTCGCGGCCGCTGGTGGCAGTGACAAGTTTATCCAGCTCATCGTACACCTTTACATTGTCCGCGGAGCCAGCCGCCAATAGGGCTTCAAGTCGCGCCATGTCTTCCTTATCGCTGCTGCCGATGTGCTTGTAAATAAGCTGGACCTGGTCTTTCGCGTTTCGCTCCGCCTGATAAACCAGCTCAACCGCAGGGAGCGAATGTCTGGCAATCTGGTCGGAGTGGGCGTTGATGGCTACCAGCCGCGTGTAGGCAAATGCGCCCAAAGCCAGCGCGATCACGATTACGCTGGCGAAGCCAAGGGTGACGCGTTGGCCAATCGTCAAGGTTTGCACAGTTTTATTGCTTCTGTAAGGTGGTGGGTGAGTTGGCTGCGGTACATCTTGAGACGAGGTCAGCGGAACCTGGTTGGGCAATGCGAATGACTTGCGCGGCCTCCGCGCCGACCACCCGATCAATGTCCAGCAGCACTTTGACCGCGCCCTTGACCTTGGCCATGCCGACGATGTAATCCGTGGCAATCTGGCCGCCAAAATCCGGTGTCTCCTCAATCTCGGCGGCGGCGATGTTGGCCACTTCCTCCACCCCGTCCACGATCAGTCCCATTTGCACGGCCTTGCCGTCCGGCAGTTTCATCTGGACGACGATGATGCAGGTGTGTTCCGAGTTGGTGGCATCGGCAAAACCAAACCGCAGGCGTAGGTCCATGACGGGAATGATCTTGCCGCGCAGGTTGATGACGCCGCGCACATGGGCCGGCATCTGCGGCACTGCCGTAATGGTGGTCTGGCGGATGATCTCCCGCACCTTGAGCACGTCAATGCCATAGGATTCCGCGTGCAGGGTGAAGGTGAGATATTTGCCCGCCTGCTGCCGACGGCTGATGGTTTCCAATGGAGCGATCATAAATTTACGGGCTCAACCATCGGCAGGCCGGGAGAAAAGTTTAGCTATTTTTGTTCGCTTTCGCTCATTTAGCGTCCGGCCCCGGCCTGCTGGTAAATGGCCGGCTGGATGAGCTGAAGCGGATGCTTGATGGCGCTCAGGCTTTCCGCATGGCCGACCAGCAGGTAACCGCCGGGCGCGAGCCGTTGGGCCAGGTGGCCGATCAGCAACTCCTGGGTGGGTCGGTCAAAATAGATCATCACGTTTCGGCACAAGATGACATGGAAGAGTTGGGTGAACGGATACGGCGGCTCCAACAAATTGAGCTGGTGAAAGCGGATGCGCTGGCGCAAATCGTCCTTTACGCGGAATTGGCCCTCCCGCGCACGCACGCCCTTTTGAAAATGGCGGCGCAGTAATTCCTGGCTGACGCCGCCGAGTTTGTCGGCGTCGTATACCCCAAGCTGCGCGATCTCCAGCACGCGCGTGGAGATGTCGCTGGCTTCGATCTGCCAGGTATTCGCGGCGGCGGGCGCAAAATGTTCGGCCAGATGGATGGCCACCGAGTAGGGCTCCTCGCCCGTGGAACACGCGGAACTCCAGACGCGGAATGGGCCTTCGGTGGCGCCGGATTTTGCGCGCCACGCTGGGAAAATTTTCTCGCGCAGAAAGTCAAAGTGCTTTTGCTCCCGGAAAAAGTGCGTGTGATTGGTGGAAATCCGGTCAATGAGATAGCGCAGTTCCTCGGCGCCGCCCGGCGAGCGCAGCAAGTCGCAATACTCGGAATAGCCGGCGAGCTGTAAGTGCCGCAGCCGCTTGGCCAAGCGGGTGGCGACCAGGACTTTCTTGTCCTGGCTCAAATGAATCCGGCTCCGTTCGTAAACCAGGCGGCAAAGAAAATCAAAATCTTTGTCCGCCAGTTGGGCGGTGCTCCAGCCGAATTCCGCGCCCGGCGTTGGGTTCATACCAGGCCTTCGAGCATTTGCGGCAGGTCTTCGAGCGTGCGGTTGAGCGAGGCGCGGGCGATGTTGTGTTCAGGCGCCTGCACATCCGGCAGGAGCAATTTCCAGCCGGAGGCGGCAAAACACTCGTCGCGCGTGACGGGGCAGAGGTTGCCGCTGAAACCAATCTTTTCGCTGCGCACCAGCAGGTCGGCGATCTGCACGGCGGCGATGGTCTGCGGGAATTGCACCGCCTTCTCGGGTTGGTGGTGATATCGGGAGCTATTGACCATCAGTTCGGGCAGATGGTGGCGTTCCAGATAGAGCGCGCCCAGTTCGGCGTGGTCAATCCCCAGGATTTCAGTTTCGATCTCGATCAGCTCGCGTGTCCCGTTCGCTTGCCGGTGGATTTCCGTGAAATGATCGGGAAACGTCCAAGCCATGACAATTTTGCCGACGTCATGCACGAGGCCGGCCACGTAATCGGCATCCTCCGATTGGGCGCTGATGCTGGAGGTGACTTCCCGGGTGAGGATGGCAGTGCCGATACAGTGCTGCCAAAACTCGCGCCAGGGAAAATCGCACTGCCGCGTGAGTCGCTGGAAATCCTCGATGACCGGCGTCACCATCGCCAGTTGCCGGATTTGCCGGACGCCGAGATAGAAGACGGCCTCCTCAATGCTGTTCACCGGCGTGCTCAAACCGTAATAGACGGAATTGACCAGCCGCAGCAGGCGGGACGTGAGGCTGGGATCGCGCCGGATGATTTCGGCGATTTGCGCGGTGTAGCGCTGTTCGACGATCAACAATCCCTGTAACGCCTTGTTGATGCTGGCCAGCGAAGGCAGCGAAGGGCAGCGGGAAAGCTGCATCATGATTTCCTTCCGGCCAACCGGAACCGCGAGCGTGGATTTTGGGATTTGGGTCATGGCATTTAATGCAAAATATCGTTATGGTATCGGCAGCTTCCCCCGAGACTTAAAGTGCGGACGTGAAATATTTATTAAAATTCAACTCAAGTCCCGGCAATATTTGCCGATGAACGGCTGGTAGCATGGCGAAGTTGCCGGGTCGGCTGGCGAATGAATAGTGGCGAAACTGACTTGGCAGGAACCATGCTCTAAGGAATGTATCATGAGCAGGATCGAGAAATTGCGAGTGTCTGGACAAATTGTATTTCTCGCCATCGCAGGCGCAGCGTGCCTTACACTTTGCGCCGGCGGTCCCGGTCACGCCCTAAACCGGACATCGTTGCCGCCGCCGCCGCCGCTGCCGCGACCGTCGCCGTCGTCGCAAAGCTATCTCCTTTGCGTGGGCCCCCCGAACCTGCGGTTTGAATCGAGCCAAGTGCGGGTAAAAAAGAACGCGCCGATGCAGAATTCCCAGGCCAAACCCAGTGCTGAAGCCACCAAGCTGGCGGGGAATGCCGCGGACGCCACGAACAATGTTCCCATGCCGACCAATGCCGCGCCGATGACTGCCGTGGTGACGAAAGCGGATTCCCGGCCGGCATCAGCCAGTTCCTTCCCGTTCAGTTTGGAGTCTGACCGGGCGGATCCAGCTATCGTGACCCCGGCCATGCTCGCGGAATTCCTCAAATCCTCGACGCCTGGTAAAGATAGCCGCATCAAAAATGTTGGTAGCCCGGGCGCTGCAGTGCCGCCGAACCTGGGCTTCAAACCGCCGATGCCGGCGGCGGATAATAGCCGCGGCGTCAATAAGAGCCAATGAAACGGCACCTCTTCATATGGCGGTCACGCCGTGCTGCCAGACTGGGCGTGATCGGACTTTGGCTGATCGCAGGCATGGCTTTCGCCCAATCTTTAGATACCAACTTGCTGCCGGATCTGACGGTGCCTGGCGCGGTGAACGGTGCGCCCGAAGCATTGGCCGAATCCAACGTTGTGAAGCAGGCGGATACGACGAATGCCCCGGACGCCCAGCCGTCGGGCGGTTTGCTCAATTATCGGATTGAACTGGAACAGTCGCGCGAGCTGGTCAACACCCGTCAATTCAGCACCGCCGAGCTGGTGCTGGTAACGCTGCTGGCCGAAAATGTGCCCGACGAAATCCGCCAGCCGGCCCTCTTGGAGTTGGGCGTGGCGGTGGCGTCGGAAAACGATCTGCCGCGCGCCCAATCCATTTTTACGCAGTATTTGGATCGGTGGCCATCGGATGCGCGCGTGCCGGAAGTACTTTTGCGTCAGGGCGGGGTGTTCCGCCAGATGGGGTTGGACGACCTGGCTCTCGGCAAATACTATGGCGTGATGACGGCGGCGCTATCGTTAAAGAGTGACCAGCTTGACTATTATCGGCAGTTGGTGCTACAGGCGCAAATGGAGATTGCCGAAACTTATTACCAAATGGGCCGGTATGCGGACGCGGTTGAGTTTTATTCGCGGCTGCTAAAGCAGCCCGCGGATGCGCTGAACCGGCCCCTGATGCAGTTCCGACTGGTCCGTTCCCTTGCCGCTTGCGGGCGGAATGAGGAGGCCGTGGCGGCGGCGCAGGATTTTCTCGCGCACTTTCCCGACGATCCGGAAGCTCCTGAGACGCGGTATTATTTGGCGCAGGCGCTCAAGGCTGAAGGCCAGACCGGGGAGGCACTCCGGCAGGTGCTGGCCTTCTTGCAGGCGGAAAAAAAATCCACCGCCGGGCGTCCCGAAGTGTGGGCTTACTGGCAGCAGCGCGTTGGCAACGAAATCGCCAACAGCCTTTACAAGGAGGGCGATTATGTGAAGGCGCTGGGAATTTATTCCAGCCTCGCCAAACTGGATTCCGCGCCAGAGTGGCAATTGCCGGTGGAATACCAGATTGGCCTTACCTACGAACATTTGTTGCAGCCGCAAAAAGCCGTGGATACCTACACCCAGATTGTGGCGGGCGAAGCGGCGGTGGGCACGAACGCCACGCCGGATTTGCAGGCTATTTTTGAAATGGCGCGCTGGCGGGCTGGATTCCTCCAATGGCAGGACAAGGCGGAGTTGACCACCCATTCACTTGCGGAATCGGCCGCTTTCGGCCACCCGTCCGCCACGAACTCCGCCCCGCCATGAATCCGGTTTCCACGCCCCCTTTGGCCGCCCAACTGGCCGCCGATCTCCGCGCCTTTCTGGCGCTCTGTGAGGATGCGCTCGCGCTGGCCACCAGTGAGAACCAGCTCTTCAACGCCGGGCCGGATTACCAGCCTTCCGACTTCCTGTCGCGCCGGAAAACCCTGCTGTTCAACCTCGAACAGGCTGTGGTCAATCTGAAACACCTCCGCCAGGCCTGGCAGCAAACCGATCCCGCTGAGCGCGAGCGGTGCGGAGAGGTAAAATCCTTATTCCCCGCCGTGCAAGGCACATTGATGAAAGTGCTGATGCTCGACCGCGAAAATCAGCAGGCCATGCTCCGTCGGGGACTCGTTCCGCCGCAACATTTGCCCGCGGCCGCGGCCCAGCGGCCGCACTTTGTCACCGGCCTCTACCAAAAGCACTCCGCCCGTTAAACGAGTTGTCATTTTATCTTGGTTTGAGGCGCGTTTATGCTAAAATATGACGCTTTTGAAGGTTAATGAATAACAATTTCGGCAAAGCGGATTTTGTCAGTTCAGTGTATTTTTGCGTTTATGTCTTTCGAGAAAATCATTGTGTTGGAGGATGACGCGGTCATCCGCAACAATCTTGAAAACTATCTCCGGCGGAAACATTACGAGGTCGCCGCCGTCTCCACCATGGCGGCCGCGCAGGAATATCTAAACCGGGATAATTTCGACATGATCTTTCTGGATCTGCGCCTGCCCGATGGCGACGGCACGGACTTGTTGAAGCAAATCCAGTCGCGTCCGCAAAAACCGCTGGTCACCATGATGACCGGCTTCGGTTCGGTTGAATCCGCCGTCGAATGCATGAAAAACGGCGCGTTTGACTATCTGATCAAACCCTTCTCCATCGAACAGATCGAGGTGGTGCTGCGCAAGGCGGAAGCCTTCACCCAGCTTCTCAACGTCAACCAGTTTTTGAGCCGGGAAACGGAGGCGGGCGAGTTCGAGCTGCTCGGCAACAGCCTGCCCATGCAGCAGCTGCGCGCCCTCATCCGCAAGGTGGCGCGCACCCAGGCCACCGTGCTGGTCCAAGGCGAGAGCGGCACCGGCAAGGAATTGGTCGCCCGCGCGCTGTATCGCTCCAGCTCGCGCGCCGGCACGCAGTTCATCAAGGTCAATTGTGCCGCGATTCCCGAGAATTTGATCGAAAGCGAGTTTTTTGGCCATGAGCGCGGCGCTTTCACCGGCGCGTTGAACAAGCGCGAAGGCCGCTTTGAGCTCGCCCACGGCGGGACGATTTTGCTGGATGAAATCAGCGAAATCTCGCCGGCCGTGCAAGCCAAGCTGCTCCGTGTCTTACAGGAACGCGAATTGGAACGCGTCGGTGGCAACCGCACCATCAAGGTGGATGTCCGCGTCATCGCCACCACCAACCGCAATCTCGAACAAAGCGTCGAAAAGAAGGAATTCCGCCAGGATTTGTTTTTCCGCCTCAATGTCGTTCCGGTGTTGGTGCCACCCTTGCGCAAGCGTCTGGAGGATGTCCCGCAGTTGGCAGAGCTGTTTATGCAACGTTTTGCGCGCAAACACGGCGTTCACATCAAGGGTTTCACCGATGCCGCCATGCGCATCCTGACCACTCACGACTGGCCTGGGAACGTGCGCGAATTGCAGAACGTTGTGGAACGCGCCGTCATCCTGTGCGGCGACAGCGGCATGCTGGAGCCGGAACATCTCGGCCTCGTCCGGCCCACCGCATCTTCGGCTTCGGTCGTGGTCAATAGCGCGCTCGAACCGGTGCAGCATACGAATGGCTTTCCCACGTTGGCGGATTTGGAGAAACACCATATTTTTGCCGCCATTGATCGCTGTCAGGGCAACCGCACCCACGCCGCCAAGCTGCTGGATGTCAGTATCCGCACCCTCCGCAACAAACTGCACGAATATAACGGCACCGCGCCCAAATCCGAGTCCAACCGAGAAACTGCCGAGCCTTGAGTTCGGTTCGCGGCAATTTTCGCTGCCTTTCCGGCCGGTTGACAAACTTGCCTAGCGGACGCCTTCACCCCGGTAACATTTTCCCATTGGATCGCCGGCTTCAAAAAAAACACTGATTTTTCAATTAATTTCGCCGATGGCATCGTCGCTGCTTATCCGGTTGCGGAAAGCTCTATGATCGATGCCTTGTTTAACCAACCCGACTATCTGGCGGCGAAAAAAAACCTCGACGCGGCGGTACTGCGCCAGGATGCCATCGCCAGCAACATCGCCAACCTCGAAACGCCCGGCTACAAGCGGGTGGACCTCGCGCCGTCGTTTCAAAAGGAGCTGGAGCGCGCCAGTTCCAGCGGCGACGCCCAGTCGCTTGCCGGTTTGAAGCCCACTTTGGCGGTGGATACCACCGCCGCAGCGGTGAGCCCCGACGGCAACACCGTGAATTTGGAGAAAGAGCTGATGCAGATGAATCAGAACGCGCTGACTCATTCGTATGAGACGGAACTGATCAGCAACCAGCTCGCGCGGTTGCGCCTGGCGATCACCGGCCGCTCCTGAGCCTTATGATCCAACTGCTCACCGGCATCCAAAGCACCGCCGCCGCGCTTGACGCGGAGCGCACGCGGCTTAACGTGATTGCCGAAAACATTGCCAACGCCAACACCGCCAAGGGCGCGGACGGCAAGCCGTATCAGCGGCAGGTGGTCGTGTTTGAATCCGCGCTTAACCAGGCGCTGAGCAGTGACGGCACGCAGCCGCCCGCCATGCAGGTCGCCCGCATCGAAAAAGATGCACGCCCACCGCTGGAGGTTTACTCGCCGGGCCACCCCAACGCCGATCGCAATGGCATGGTCGCCATGCCCAATATCAACATCCATGAGGAAATGGCCGATATGATTTCGGCTTCGCGCTCGTTTGAGGCGAACCTCGCCGCGGTCAAGAATGCCCGTTCCCTGGCCCAGCAGACGCTCGCCATCGGCAGACATTGAGCAACCCCATGCTGATTCATGTCACCCCTCTCCGCGATTTCTCCCACGATGTCCGGGCTGGCCTCGCAGATGGACCGGTTATCGCCGGACGCGGCGTCGTTGAAGCCGGCCGAGCTTGCCCCATCCACGTCCATTTCCTCGCCGGCGCCAGCTGGCGATTCGTTCGCCTCCATGCTGGGCAAATTGGTCAACGAGACCAGCGCGGAGCAGAACAACGCCCTCCAGTCGGTGCGGGCGGTGCAAGGCGGGCAAAACGTCCCGCTGCACCAGGCGGTCATCGGGATGGAGGAGGCCAACGTCTCTTTCCAATTGATGGTGGAAGTACGCAACCGCCTGCTGGATGCCTACCAGGAAGTCATGCGGATGCAGATTTGAAATTGATTAAATGAATCAGAACCTCTCCAAGCTCCTGGGCCAGTTGCGCGCCATCTGGAGCCAGCTTGGCGCCTCGCAGCGGATGACCGTGGCCGCCGCCACTTTGGTGCTGGTGGCCGGCCTGGCGGCGCTTTCGTTCTGGTCGTCGCGGACCGACTACGGCCTGCTTTATGCGGGGGTTTCGGATGCCGAGGCCGCAAAGGTCATCGCCGCGCTGGACGAGGCCAAGGTTCCTTACAAGGCCAGCGGCGGCTCGATCCTGGTGCCCCAGAACAAAGTTTACGCAATGCGGATGCAACTCGCGGCCAAAGGCGTACCCCAAGGCGATGGCGTGGGCTTCGAGATTTTCGACAAGCCGAACTTTGGCATCTCCGACTTC
>Ga0316217_10003237_pt1 | contig 18784 bp, 10 predicted proteins | sample 1anoAmetaG_FD_203633 | JGI IMG/M metagenome (GOLD analysis project Ga0316217, IMG submission 203633) | Freshwater microbial communities from Trout Bog Lake, Wisconsin, USA - 1anoA | ecosystem: Environmental > Aquatic > Freshwater > Lake > Hypolimnion/Profundal zone | place: USA: Wisconsin...
ATCCGAGCCAATTTGCAAGCCGGTGTTGCCGTTGCTTTCAAGATAGAACTTGACGCTGCTGATGGTTCCCAGGGGTTCCGTCACGTTGCCGGCGGTAAGTGTGGCCGATGTGCCAGTGACCACCGAGGTGGGGCTGACGCTAAACGAGCCGATAGCCGGAATGCCGGTGACGGTCAAGGTCGTGGAGGACACCGGACTGGTGGTGCCGAAACTGTCGGTGGCCACCGCATAGTAGGTGTAATTGCCGGCGGTCAGGCCGCTGGTGGAAGTAGAAATTGTCCAATTGCTGCCGCATTGCGTGCCGGTGCCCAGAAGGGTATCGGAGCCGATTTGCAAACCGGTATTGCCATTGCTTTCGCGGTAGAACGCCACGCTGCTGATGATCCCGTCGGTTTCGGTGACATTACCGGCCGTGAGCGTGGTGGAGGATCCGGTAACCACCGAGGTGGGGCTGACGCTAAACGAACTGATCGCGGGCGCCGTGCTCAGATCATTGACAATCTGATTGACGATGGGCGTGCCCAAACCGGTGACCAGATCATATCCGGTTCCGGCGGCATAGCCGTTATTGCCGGTGGTGACATCGTGGAAATCGGTGCTGGGCAGGTCGTAGATTTTGCCAAGGGTCGGGTCGGTGGCGCCGTTTAAGGTGGTGAGACCATTGAGAGCGCGTCCCTGGTTGGCGATGGCGATCACACCGGCCCACAAGGGGCAAGCCAGGCTGGTGCCATAGACGCCGTACCAGCCACCGTCGTAGGAATCCAGCACGTAGACATCGGACGCGGGCGAGGCATCCGTAGCCACGTCGGGAATGGTGCGGTAGGTGGAACTGAGGCCATTGACCTTGCCAAATTGCGCGGCTGGTTGGGGTTCGACAATGCTGATCCCCCCACCGCTGCCGCTCCAGCCGGTTTCCCCACCGTAGGAATAGTCGCTGTTGATGGTCAAGACGGTGCCGCCCACCGCCAGCACGTTGGGTGAATAAGCCGGATAGCCGCCCGGCTGACCGGTGTCACCGGTGCTGCCCAGGAAAGTGACGGGCTGGTGACCGCTGGGGGTTACGAAGGAAGGATCGTAGACGCTTTCGCTGAAAAACTCCGTACCGCTCCAACTGCAGGAAACCGCGGAAACCCCGGACAAAGCGGCCGCCGTGCGCACCCCGGCGGTCAAGTCAGCCCACGAGCCGCTGTTGGTTTCCACCAGGACGATGCTCGCCTGGGGCGCCATGGCGTGAGCCCATTGCACATCCAGGGATTCTTCGATGTCCCACCCACCCTTGGTGGCGTTGCCGGGCAAACCGGTGGTGGAGCCATTTTCGTTAAGCACGCTCAGCGTGGGACCGGTGGTATTGAATTGCGGCAACCCCCATTGGGAATTGAAAGTGGCCGCGTCCGTGACAATGTTGGGATCGTTGAAAGCATCGACGATGGCGATGGTCTGGCCGCTGCCATTGCCGGTGACACCGTTGAAAGTGATATGGTTGGCGCTATAGGCGCTAACGACTTGGGCGGGCGTGTACGGCGCGCTGATGGTGCCGCCATCGGAGGATGGTCCGCTATCAATGGGGACCGGTCCGGCAATCAGGCAGGTCGGGTCGGCGCCGGTGTCGGACAGCAGCACGCGCTGTTCCAGCAGTTCGATCACGCCGCGGGTTGCGGCACCAGCCAAACGATTGCCCTTTATCCAGGAACGACGAGTGATACGTTTCACAGCGCCTCCAACCTTGGTTCGATCTGTCCTCGAATTTGGGATAACTGTTGGGTTTGACGCCAAACCCGATATTGCAGTCCCGTATTCGCTTCGACGCGCAAACTATTTCTATTTATATCGATCATACAGCACAATGCAAGCAAAAAAGCCCTTGTGGCAAGATTTCTCACCACAACTTTGATGCCATCATTGTACCATTAAAATAACACTTATTTATAGTAAACAGCTCTTATGGCATGTCATGTTTCGTGTCACAAAAGCCGTCTAATGGTCAAGCTATTGATTATGGCCGCGCCGCCAAAGCTCCACAATCCTCGAACCCGAGTATTGTTGGCAACAAAAACCGGTAGCGGCGCGGCGACGGTCTGCCGCCAAAAGCCGGCAAGAGACGCGGCAAAAGCGCGGTTGGATATCCGGCGCCAAGGCATTTTGTCCGCCAAGTCGCCCCCACCGGACAAATACCTAAATGCGTCAAGCATCCAACCCCCCGCTGGAAATGAACTGCGGGCCACGCCGGTCTATTAAGCGGGCCAAAACTTGTTGGTGGCGTTGCGGGTCACGATGGTGGATGAGTTGGAGAATGCGGATCGCTTTGTCCCGCGTGACCTCAACCTGTGCCTCCAACTCTTGGCAACGTGCTTCCAAGTCGCGATATTCCTTCAAGGCCGCAGCGTAAACCGCTTCGCCTTCATGTATCCAATCAGCAATTGCCTTAGCCATGGCGTCCTTCCCATCAAGCACCGAACCCCAACAAAGCAGCAACGTCGGAACCATTCGGTCGTGTTGAGGCCGAAATTATTCCACCAGGAGATTGCCTTCAATCCCCAAATCCGAGTAGTGGCGACAGCCAAACCTAAGTAGTGGCCAAGCCATGATTGGACAAACCAAAAGGCCCCGCCATGCCGCGGAAAACCACCCGGAAGCAAACCCCATCATTCCGGGCCGATGCTGGTAATGTCCGCACTCAAATACTTCTGGTTGGCGACCACCGCGTGAATCGCCTGCACCAGTTCATCGCCGGCGGCGGACTTCAGGACATAGCCAATCGCGCCGGCATCCAACATCCCCGCGACATAGGCACGATCCTGGTAGGCCGATAGCCCGATGATCTTCACCTGCGGGTTACCGGCCTTGATCCGCCGCGCCGCCTCCATGCCGTTCAATTCCGGCATGGCGACGTCCATGATGACCACATCCGGCGCCAGGGACTCGACCAACTCAACGGCGGCCCGGCCATTGTCGGCCTCACCGACGACCTCAATGCCCTTGGCGCGATTCAGGATAAGCTGAAGTCCCTCACGTACCATTTTATGGTCATCAGCAAGAACAACCCGAATGCTCATCGCATGCTTCTTTCTGGCCAGCCGCTTCCCTTGCCAATCATCACAATTACACCGCCGCCAGCCCCCGCGCTCAATCCCTAAACATAGGTATAAACGTCCACAAAATCGTGTAGTGATCCGTGGCGGTTTATCTGCAAAGATGTGAAGTAATGCGCAAACGCCGTCGCAATCCCTTGGTGTCGCCCCTTCAGGGCTAACCCGCCGCCAGCGCCCGCCACGCCGGCCTAAACGCTCATTCCAGGCTGGTCAGCCCTTCGCGGATGGCGTATTTGGTCAACTCGGCAACCGTGTGCAGGTTAAGCTTGTGCATGATGTTCTTCCGGTGCGTATCCACCGTCGCCGCGGAGATGCACTGAATCGCGGCGATCTCCTTGGAACTCTTGCCCTCAGCCAGAAGTTGCAGGATTTCGCGTTCCTTGTTGCCCAGCAGATGGCTGGCGGCCGTGTCGCTGAGCGCTTCCCGCCGCACAAAGCTGTCCACCACGATGCCGGCAATCTCGGAACTTAGATACTTGCGGTTGGTCATCACCGCGCGGATGGCATGAACCAACTCATCGCCGGCGGCGGACTTGAGCACGTAGCCGTCGGCGCCGGTATCCAACAGCCCCAGCACGTAACTGCGATCGGCATACGCCGACAGGCCAATCACCTTCACCTGCGGATTGTCGGCCTTAATCTGGCGGGTGGCCTCGATGCCGTTGAGATCCGGCATGGCGACATCCATAATGACCACGTCCGGCAGCAGCCGACCCACCAACTCCACGGCGGCGTGGCCATTCTCAGCCTCGCCGAGCACTTCGATACCGGTGGCACGATCCAGGATCAGGCGAATGCCTTCACGCATAATCTGGTGGTCGTCGGCAAGAATGACACGGATATTCATAGCGTCTCCTGTTTACTGATCGCATCGTGAACCGTCAACCGCACCGTCGTACCCCTGCCGGGAGTCGAACGCAAGTCAATCCGGCCACCCAAGTCGCGCAACCGCTCGCGGGTGCTGAATAGACCGAACCCCGCGTGCCTGGCATCGCTGCGCAGCGAACTGATATCGAAACCGCGGCCGCGATCCTGAACCACCACCCGCACCGTCCGCCCTTGGGCACTGATCCGCACGGTCGCCGCAGGCACCTTGGCATGTTTGGCAACATTCACCAGCAGTTCCCGAATCGACTGGAATAACAAAACGCGAACGCGCAGATCGATCGGAAGCGGCAATGGGGGCTTAATCAACCGCACCTTCAACCCATACAGTTTATGGACATCCTCAACCAGCCACTCCGCGGCGGCAACCAGACCAAGATCGTACAGCGCCGGATGGCTCAAACTGCCGGTCAGCGAACGCGAAGAGCGAATCGCCATGTCCATCAGGTCTTCAATGACCTTCATTTCGCCGGTGCGATCCACCTGCTGGCAAGGTTGGCGCAGCACGGACAGGCGCATCTTGACGGCGCTGAGCACTTGGCCAAGGTCGTCATGGATATGGGTGGCCAGGCGTTTGCGCTCGCGTTCTTCGGCCAGCGATAACTCCAACGCCAAACCGCGCAGACGTTTTTGATACTGTTTGGTTTCGTCTTCGGCCTGTTTGCGCTCGGACACGTCGCGGAAGAAATCCACCAGATAGGTTTTCCCTTGCAGCGTCAACGGGAAGCTGTTGATATCGGCGTAGAACACGCTGCCGTCTTTCCGCGTGGTCAGTACATCCTTACGCATGGTGTTATCACCACGCCACTGGTGACCAAATCGCCGGACGATTTGCGGCATATCCTCGGCGGGATGGATGTCCGGCACCGTTAATTGGCAAATCTCCTCGGGAGCATAGCCCAGCATCTGGCAAACCCGCGAATTACCGGAATGGAATTTCAGGCTGGTGGGATCGGTGACCAGGATACCGTCGGCCGCTTTCTCAAAGATGGCTCGGAAGCGCGCTTCGGATTCCTCGAACGCATCTTGAATGCGTTTACGCTCGGTAATGTCCGTAAAGATGGCGGCAAACCGCCCCGGCGCCGGACAATAGGCATAAACCTCGAAATGCCGCTCCAGCGTTGCCAATTCATTGACGATACGCCGGCTTTGACCGGTGCGGACCACTTCGGCGTACTGCTCAATCCAGAAAGGTTCGATGCCGGGGATAAGCGCGGTCACTTGCTGACCGAGAACCTTGGCGGTGGCCAGACCGGTCAGCTTTTCAAACGCCGGGTTGACGTCGAGATAGCGGAAATCAATGGCCTTGCCGGTCGGATCGTAGATCATCTCACACAGGGCAAAGCCCTCATCCATCGACTCAAACAGGTTGCGATAGCGCAATTCGCTTTGGCGCAGGGCATCTTCAATGTGTTTGTGCTCAGTAATATCGGTGACGATACCATACAACTGCCACCGTCCCGGGCCGCGCGGATGAATACTGACCACTTCATGCAGGTGTTTGACCCGACCCTGCCGGTCAAGTATGGGGTACTCCATCTGGTATCCCGTCATGCCAGCCTGCAAAGCCCGCGCCGCAATGCCATACAACCGCGGCTCATCCGCCTGCCGGGCCAATCGGAATGTTTCCTGCCAAGCTTCCCCGGACACTTCGGGCAAGTCCACCAGTTGACGGAATACCTCCGGATTGACCACGTTGGTATCCCAAGCGAAAAGTGCGTGCGTGAACGTGCCGCCGGCCGTGGGATCATCCCACCCCGGCAAACCAGTGACGTTCGCTTCCCACAACGCACACTGGATGTTCTGCGTGAATTCCAGCAGACGCTGTTGGCTCTGCCGCAGCGCCTCCGCCGCGCGTCTGCGTTCCGTGACATCCTGCTTGATGGCGACAAAATATTCGATCTTGCCGGCAGCATTGTTCACCGGCGTAATCGTCATGTCCTCGTTGTAAAGGCTGCCATCCTTACGCCGGTTGACCAATTCACCGTGCCAGACCCGCCCGGTGGTGACGGTATCCCATAGATTCTTGTAAAAGGCGGCATCATGCGTGCCGGATTTGAGTACACGCGGATTCTGCCCAATCACTTCGGTGGCGGAGTATCCGGTCAGCCGCGCGAAGGCGGAATTGACCCATTGAATGGTGCCATCAGGTGCGGTGATAACAATGGCATTGTCGGCGGCTTCGATCACCGCCAAGTGCAAGCGGACTTGCGCTTCCGCCTGGTCGCGTGCGATCCGCGCACGCAGCGTGGTAATGCCATACGCCAATGCCCCGGCCAATTTTGTCAGCAAATCCGCTTCCTCATCCACAAACGGGGCTATTTTTGGCGAATAAATGTTCAACGCGCCCAACACCTTGCCCTGGCTGATCAGGGGCAGGCTAATCATGCTGGCATAACCACGCTGCACGGCCTGCTCCCGCCACGGCGCAAAAAGCGGATCGGTCAGCATATTCTGGCAGACACAGAACTGGCCCGTGCGAATGGCCGTCCCCACCGGTCCACGGCCACGCGCCAAATCGTCCCAAGTCAGGTTCATGGTCTGAAGATACCCCTTTTCAAAACCCGCCGACGCCATCGGACGCACGCTCTTGGCCTGGTTCTGCTCGGCATAGCCGATCCACACCATGGCATAGCCGCAGTCTTGGACGATGACCCGGCACACCGCGGCCAGGAAATCCACTTCTTTATCGGTGTGCAATAGCGCCGCATTGGTATCACTCAGCGCCTGGAGCATCCGGTTCAGCCGCCCAAGTTCCAACTCTTTTTGTTTGCGATCGGTCACGTCCAGAATCATGCCGTGCATTCGCTGCGGACGCCCCTGGGCATCACATTCCAACTTGCCCATGCCATGCACCCAGCGTTCGGCCCGATCATTCTGGCGAATGATGCGGTATTCCTTGTCGAAAGGCTGAACCCGGCCCAAGACTTCGTTTCTGAAGTAGTTCACCATCATGTCCCGGTCATCCGGATGAACCAGCGCCGCCCAGTCCGCCTCTGACCATTGACCACCGTCCTCAATTCCAAATAGCCTCGCCAGCGTTTCCGTGCCGCGCCAGACGTTGGCGGGTAGGTCCAAAGAATACGCGCCCATACCGGCACTCACCTGCGCTTGCTGCAGTAACGCCTGGCTTTCCCGCAGCGCGGCCTCGGCCTGCTTGCGCGCGGTAATGTCGTGGGCGATACCGATGACGCCAATGACCTGGCCCTGGGCATCGCGATACGGTGTCTTGGAAGTCAGGAAAGTGTGCAACCCGTTGGCGACGGGGATCACTTGCTCAAGCGTTTCTGTCTGCCCGGACTCCATCACGCGCAAATCGTGATCCAGCATCGCCTGCCCCAAAGCCGGATTGTCGAAAAATTCCGCATCCGTCTTGCCGATGACCTCTTCGGCACGCCTTCCCAGCGCCGCCAGGCAGGCCGGATTGGCCAGCAACATGCGACCACCGCGATCCTGAAGGAAGATCGGATCGGATGTGTTATCGGTAATGGCACGCAACAACGCTTCGCTCTCGCGCAGTTTGTCCTCGGCCTGCTTGCGCGCCGTGACGTCCATAAAAACGACCGCAAACTGCCGCGGCGCCGGACAATACGCAAAAACCTCATAATCCCGCAGCAACACCGGTGAAAAATTCTCGAACCGCACCGGCTGGCCGGTCAACGCCACCGCCCCGTACATCCTTACCCACTTGGGATCATCACCCGGCAACACTTGGTTGAACGTGCGGCCCACCAAATCCGCACGTTTGAGGCCGGTCAACCGCTCGAATGCCGCATTCACATCCACAAAGCGGTAATCCACCGGCTGGCCAGCAGCATCAGTGATGATCTCGTGAATCGCGAACCCCTCGCTCATGTTGTCAAACAGGGAGCGATACCGCCGCTCGCTTTCACGCATGGCGCTTTGGACGCGATTCCGGTCGTCCATCTCCCGCGCCAGCGTTTCGGTCTTATCGCGCATCTCCAGTCCGTAGTAACCCATCTCGGAAATAAGCTCGGCCAGCTCGCCCAGAAACGAAAGCGTCGCACGAAACTGCGCTTCGCTGACCACCGGCACTTGCCGCACCGCCGCCAGATATTTCTCGGTGTCGTAGCCGAACCGCCGCGACTGCTCACCAAATTGCGCCATATCCGGGGCATGGAAAAACGCCTGCCCCGTGGCCAGCGTCGCCAGACGTATGCCCTTGATGATGACCGGTACGCCGCCATCCACCAAACCGTGGGCGCACGGTTCGATCACCAGCACGCCTTCCCGGGTGGCCTTGGCGGTCATGGAAATATTGCTTTGCAGACAAACCGCGCCCGACTCAGGATTGGCCCGGTGAAACTTGGTGCAGATATCCCGCCAACCCGCCGACGCCAGAATTTCCTGCTCGGGATAGGAAATCAAGGCGACGGCCGCCCCGGTGGCTTGGGTGAATTTTTCCAACAGCGCGCGCAATCGATCCAGATCGACGATGTCGCGAATGGAATATTTGCCGTCAACCAGATTGGCCGCCGAGGTCACCGCGAGCTGTTGATTCATGCCTGCTCCGCTTGGGCTGCCACGCGATTAGGCGATCTGCCTAAATCCGCTCCCGTCATCCACTTATAACGATCTCGGCCATATTCTATTGTCAGGATAAGTTATAATACGCCATTCGGCCCAAAAAGGTTCTAGCAACCCGACTGGCCCCGCTACACCGCCACCGGCCGCGTGCTGCTCAAGCGCAATTGCAGCGCTTTCCGCACTTCCGTCAAAAGCTGCTCCACCTTGAACGGCTTGAACAGCACCGCCTGCAAGCCTTCGTGGCTGGCGCGCACGATGCTATGGTTCGGGTCATACCCAAACCCCGTCATCAAAATCACCGGCAACGATTGGCTCCGCCGCCGCGCCGCGGCAAAAACATCGTACCCCGTCTTGTCCGGCATCTTGATGTCGCTGATCACCAGATCGAACGCCATGCCTTCGGCTTCCAGCAGCGCAATGGCCTCCTCACCCGTACCCACCATCGTCACCGTCGCCTTGTACTTGCGCAAGATGTCGCTGATCGTGTTGCGAATGTTCGGTTCATCGTCGGCGACCAAAATGCTGGTGTTGCGGATGATCGGATCGTCCGCGCCTTTCACGTCGCCGGCGCCCAAAATGGTGTTCGGCCCTTCCGCCGCCTGCCGCAGGCTCTTGCGGATAATCCCCACATTGTCCACGATCTGCTGTAATTTCCCCCGCAAATCATCATGGCCGATGTAATCGTCAATCAGCGCGTTGGCATCCGAAGCGATGTCATTCAGCGGCCCGGCCACTTCGCTGCATACATCGTCGGCGACCTTGTGGCTGGTGCTCACCCGCTCCACCACCATCAAATCCAGAATGTTCAGCGCCACCGCCACGTACCGGCCAAAAATCTCCGCGAATTGCCGGTCGTCTTCATTGAACGCCGCCCGCTGGCTGCTCTCGATATTGAATATCCCGATCACCTTGTCGTGCAGCCGCAGCGGCACCGTCAGCGTGCTTTTGGCACTATCCAAACCCGTGATATACCGCGGATCGCGATCCACATCCGGGCAAATATAACTGCGCCCGGTGGCCGCCACATAGCCGCTGATGCCGTTGCCTTCGGTCTCGGCAAACAAATCAATGGACAACGCCTCGGCCGGCAAGCCGGCGCTGATCACCAGTTCCAGCTTATTACTCTTGCGGTCCAACAGCCGAATGGCGAAATGATCGAAGTGCATCAATTCCCGCGTGAAACTGATGATCTTGTCTTCCAGCAATTTTAACCGCTGCCCCACGTTCATCTTCACGATGGCATCGGATTCCAGCCGCACCAGTTCCCGGCCGGCTTTGTCGATGGCGTCGATCTTCTGCTGCAACCGCCGCGTGCCGGTGGCATCCCACACCACCGCCACCACCTGCACCACCTGCCCACGCGGATTGATCACCGGACTGGCGATCAATTCCATGTACTGCTGGTCTTCAATGTTCAACGCATACCGCTTGGACCGGCTAAACGCCGCCGATTGCGCCGTCTGCGGACTTACCTGCTTGCTGAAAATGTCAAACGCCTCCTGGCAAGTGCGGCGAATCTTCTCATGCACCCGCGCCGGCCAGGCCTGCATCTTCTTATTCATCCAGTTGGACCGGCCTTCGCCGTCCACAATGCAAACCCCTTCGCCAATGGTATTGAGAATCAGATTGGCCTGCTGGCTGACCAGCGCCCGCTCCAGCGGCAGGAAATCCGCCGCCTCGGAAAAGATCGCGTTGAACTGCTCGGTCTTAATCAGTTCGATGGCTTTATCGATCGAATCGGTTTCCACCAGATCGCATAGGCTGCGCAGCGAAGCGATAGCGGCGGCGTTCACCGTCGCAGGGTGAGTCAGCACCAGAACTTTGCAGCGCACTATTTCCAAACAGCATCCCACCTATATTGGCTGCGGATTGTAGATGCCCGGACAATTCCCCGTCAACCCAATTCTGCGACAAAGTGGAATTGGCCATGAATTACTCCTGCACGCCCGAACGCCCCAGCATGTTGCCAAACGGCAATCCCGCCCCAAGCGTTGGCTGGGTATCACAAGCCGTGCCACTGCTGCTTGACTTTTCTAATCTGATAACCTATTAACTATAATAATGTGGAACATCCGGGAACACACCAGCATCCGCAAATGTTGCGCCCACGCCCCCGTGGATGTCGTGCGCAAATATGAACTGTGGAAGGCAATCGTCTTTCGGCATGGACCGGATAAGCTGCGGGAGTTCCCGGGATTTCACGACGAAAAGCTCAAGGGCAACCGGCTTGGCCAGCGTTCATCGCGATTGAGTTTGCAGTATAGCGTGATCTATACCGTGCAGCGCGATATTGTCACCGTGGTCGTTTTGGAAATCACGCCGCATAAATACTAGGAGAGAATATGAAACTTCGATCTTCCCAGCAGTTTGCTCCCGCCGAAACACATGCCAGTTTGAGCACCGGCCAGGTGATCCGTATGTTGCGCGACCTGAAAGGCTGGACGCAGGAAGAATTGGCCCGCCGCTGCGGCATCAGCGCCACCAATATCAGCCTGCTGGAGAATGACAAGGTGGACATTGGCAAGAAGCGCGTCGAGCGGCTCGCCGCGGCTTTTGATCTTCATCCCGCCATCATCATGTTCCCGGAATATGAGGCCAGGGCGATTGCCAAAGTTGCGTAAGCAGACATCGCCTCAATCGTCCATGGACCAGGCAAATGTACAATCGCGTCGGTAAGGTTAGAATAGGCTGGACGAACTGGAGAATGCGTATGTCACACATGATGTCCATCGAGCAGGCGGCGGCGAAGCTGGCGGAAGTGGTCGGGATGTTGAAACCCGGCGACGAGATTGTGTTGACCGACCACGACCAGCCCATCGCCCGGATCCTTCCCAGCGACCGTCGCGGCGTCCGGCGCAAGCCGGGAAACTGCAAAGGGATGCTGATTATCCGTCAGGAAGATGATGAACACCTCAAGCACTTCAGCGAGTACATGCCATGACCGTGCTTTTGGATACGCAAGCATTCCTTTGGTATGTGCTGGATGATCCGCAGCTTAGCGGCGCGGCCCGTGCCGCCATCGACGCCGATACCGACGTGCTGGTCAGCCCGGCAAGCTATTGGGAGATTGCCATCAAGATCAGCCTCGACAGGTACGCACTGACGGTGCCCTACGAAACCTTTTGGCGCAGTGGCATTGCGGAAAATGATTTCCACGTGCTGCCGGTTGAAATCAAACATACGGCGGCGCTGCTGAAGCTCCCCTACCACCACAAAGACCCGTTTGACCGCTTGCTGGTGGCGCAAGCGATGGTGGAGAGCGTTCCGCTGGTCAGCAGCGATTCCGTGCTGGATGCATACCGGATCAAGCGGATATGGTGAATCGATCAGTTTCCTACCTCTGATACGCCGGCAATAACCTTAGCGGCACCGTCAGCGACAGCACCGACAGCGACGTGGCAAACGCCCGGCCGGGTTCCTGGCCGTTGGGGCTGGCGGGCCAGCCGCCGTCGGCGGGTTTGCCGGGTTTGGCTGTCGCCGATTGCTGGACCTTCCATAGTTGCAAGAGACGCACACTGTTGACTTTCCAGACCGCCTGCCAGGTTTCGCCGCCGGCTTGGTAGGCGGCTTGCGTGCTGTAATAGGTGGCATAGAAGGGGAAAGGCGTGGCATCGGTGATTGGGTGGTCCACCAGATATTTTTCGGCGGCGGGCAGCTCGGGGCGGTCGGCGGCGCCCATCAGGTGCAAGTCCAGCACGCCCACGCCGGTCATGGGCAAATCGGGGTCGTTGCCGGGCTGGTAGGCGAAGCCTTTTTGATCGGCACGGTAGCAGTTGACGGTGAATTTCACGGCGCGGGCGATGCGATCCTTGGCGGTTTTGATGCCGACGCTTTGCCCGGCCCGCAGCCCTAAGGCGCACCAGCCGGACAGGGAGAGATCGGAATCACCGCTGGTCGGCTCGTAGCGCCAGCCGCCGGCGAACTGCGGCGGCTTGGGAACATCCTGGGCGGCGACGATCACGCCGACAGCTTTTTCCACCACCTTGTATAACTTGGCCCGGCGGGCGGCATCGTGCTCGACGCCATAGACTTCGGCCAGGGCCAGGGTGACGATGCCCTGGCCATACATGCGGCTGCCGTCGATCTTGCCGAAATAGCCGTCATCCGGGGCCAGTTTCACCAGATAATCTTCCGCTTGCTGCACCACCAAACCGTAGCGGCCATCGCCTGGCGTGTGGCCGGCGGCTAAAAACGCCAGCAGCGATAAACCGGTGATCGCGGCGCGATATTGGTCATCCCGCATCCAGATGGCGCCGTCGGCCTGCTGCTGCGATGCCAGGAAAGATAAGCCGCCGTTGATGGCGTCTTCCACTTCCGGCGTGATTTCGTCGGCGGTGGGAAGATCGTTGGGAGCCACCGCCGGCGCGGCTCCGCTGAGCGCGAATGCCAGGCCAAGCGTCAACATCATTCGTGCGGCTTTCTTGATCACTTGCCCGGCTCCCGCGATTGCGATAACGCCTCAAAATAAGCCTGCAAAGCATCTTCAAATCCCGGAGCCTGATCCTGCGGGCGGGACAAATCAAGCGGCGCATTGGGATCGCGCTCGTGCAGCTTGGCCCAATCGCTGAAATCGCCCAGGTGCGCAAGCTGCTGCATGGCCTGGCTGCTGGCGCCGCCAAGCATTTGCCGGGCGGATTGCCAATTCAGTTGGCCGGACATGCTGGGATTGCCGGGGACCATGCTGCTGCGGATCGACTGCGATTGCTGGATCGACTGCGCCCACGCTTTGGATAGCGCCTGCGAGGTTTTCATCTGCTGCTGGCCAGCTTGCTGCTTTTGCGCGTCTTGCTGCTGCTGCTGCTTTTGTTGCGCCAGATCCTGGGCCGCCTCACGGGCAAACACTTTGGCGGCCACCAGCGGGTCGCGCTCCACCATCGCATCCTGCGCCAGCCGCAATTGATCCTGCACCGCTTTGATGGCCGCCAAGGAATCGGCCACCGACTTATCCACCGCACCGGCGTCATCGCCGTTCATGGTCTGCTGCAATTGCCGCAGCGCCGGCGTCAGCTTTTGATCGACCGCATCCACCGCCGGGGCGGTTTCCGGTGAAAAGCCCGCCAGCTTTTGCGAGACCATTTCGCTCACGTCCGGATGCACCGGCTTGGCAGCTTTGTCCTGCGCCGCCTGGGCGTCGGCCAGTTCGTCGGCGGTTTGCTTGGCCAAGCCCTTGGCGGCGTCGCTGGCATTGGCCCCGGCGGTGTCCACCGCCTTGCGGGCCGAATCGGCTTTGCCCGCCGCCTGCCGACGCTGCGCGGTGGCATCCCTGGCATCGTTCAACTGCTGCGGCATCGCCGCCAAACGCTCCATCGCCGCCTGAATCGTCGCCAGCACATCCTCGCGGCTATCGGGCGAATCGGCATCGGGATTGTTCGGCGGTTGCTCCGGATTATTCGCAGCCGCGGCGGCATCGGGATTGTCGCTGGCGACTTGATCGGCCTTCTCCTGCTGCTTTTGTCGGCGGTCCACGTTGTTCACGGCGTCGGCCACCTCTTTTTGCTGCCGGGCCAAATCGGCCAACTGCTGCTGGCCGGCCTGCTGGGTTTGTTGGATCAATTGATCCTGCTTGGTCTTGATCGCGTCGAGATCCTGGGCCGATTGCATCGACTGCTGCAACTTCTGTTGCAACTGCTGCACTTGCTGCGGCGTCACTTGCTGGGCGGGATTCGACTGATTCTGCGCATTGGGTTGCGCGGCCTGCGCCTGCTGCATCGCCGCGGCGCTCAGCGTTTTATCTTCCGCGTTGGCCTTGGGATAATCGTGCTTGGCGGCGTCCACGTTGGCTTGCATGGCAAGCTGCCGCAGCGCTTCGGCGGTCAGCGCGGTATCCGCCGGCGTGGCGGTTTCGCCGGCCCAGAGAATCAGCTTGGCGCGGGCCTGGGCGGCATCGGCGCGGATTCTTTTCGCATCGTCTAATTGCACGCTGCCATCGGGCGCTCGATCGAGCGCGTGTTCTTTCTGCACCGCCGCCAGCACCGCGGGATAATCCGCCGCCGCCGGCAGCGGCGCGGTGGAAGTGGAACCGGCATGAATATTCGTCGCCGCCGCCGCCGCCAATTGCCAATCGCGGCCGCGCACGGCATCGGCATCCGGCCGCAGCCCTTCGGCCCGGCTGGCCAGGCCAAGCCGCGCATCCAAATCCGGCTGCCGCGATGGCGTGGCGAACCAGTCGGCAATCCATGCCGACGATTCATGCGAAAAATCGATCGCGTTCTGATGCGATGCCAAATCCGCCGCCGCGGCCACCAATTGCGCCAGCCGCACATCCACATTGGCATCGGCCGGATTGATACTCAACGCCGCCAATCCCAGGGCGATATCCTGCCGGGCGGCGGCTTGAATCTGTTCATTGGCCGCCGGCTTGCCCGGCGGATTATTCTTCTCCTGCGCCGCCAGGTCGATCCGCTGCGCGATCAACACCGCCGCCAGTTGGCCGGATGACACGATTTGCAAATCAGCCTTGAGTTTTGTCGCCCGCCGGGCCGCATCATCCAGCAGCGGTGGCATCGCGCCTTGGGCCAGCGTGTCCACGCGATCATTCACCTTTTGCGCCACCTGCCAAAGCTGTTGCGTTTCATCCAGCCATTTGGCCAACGCCACCGACAGTGACGGCGAATCGCTATGCGCCGTGGCGTGCAGCAAAGCCTGGCTTAACAGCGTGGCGGCATCGGAAGCAAACGACAACTGCCGGGCCACATCGGCCATGGCCACCGGATCGTGGCTATCGTTGCCGCCCGCTTTATTGCGGGCATCGGCCAGCGCCGCCCCGGCTTTTTGCAGCGATTGCGCCAGCGCATCAGCCAACGCCACCGCCGCCTGCGCATCCACCATCCGCTGCTGCATGCCTTCATCGATGGACCGCGGCGAAATCACCACCCACCGATCCGGGTTGCTATTTTTCACATGCCCCGCCCCATCGCGGGCCACCAGCGACAGCCGCAGCACATCACCCACACGCAAATCAAACTGGGCCAGATCAAGCTGATATGCCCCGCGCTGATACCGCCGATCACCATGCAAACCAATGGCCAGCTCGCGCCCGGCATTTTCGCGCGTCTGCACCTGCACCGACAAGCCCAGCGAAGTCACGCCATATTCATGTGTCGCCACATATTCCACCTCCACCACATCGCGCGGCGACAGCCGCAAATCCCCCTCCGGCTGAATAAACCGCACAATCGGCGGCAAATCCGCCACCGCATGAATCGCCATGGTGGACGGCCCCGTGCCCGCCACGCCGCGGTCGCTCAGCAGCCGCAGCGCCAGCTTGGCGTCCTTGTCAATATGAATGCGGCATTCGCGTGTGCGCGGATCAACTGTGCGACCCATTTCCAGCGGTGTTGAATCGACCACTAATTGGGCCGACTTCAGCGGCTCGGTCGCCAGTACGCTGATCACCGCATCGGAGCCTACCGGGGCTTCCACCAGGCCGTCGGTGTTTTCCACATTGAGCGTCCCTTTGCCGGTATAACGCGGATATTCGTAATGAATGCGAAAGGCGTTGACCACCGGCTGGCGCAGCGCCCGCACGGTATACTCTTCACTGTGGGCATCGCCCCCCTGCACGAAATAACGCAGATCGCTTTCGATGGCCGGCAGCGTGAAATTAAACTTCCCCGCCGCATCGCCCGCCGACATGTCTTGCTGCTGCCACACCGCCCCATCCGGCGAAAACGAGATCGTCGGCAATGCCTCGCCGATCCGCTTGGCGGTAACAGCAATCGCCAGCGTCTTCCCCTGCGGCACATCCGCTGACCCAGGCGTGACATAAAGAATGGTCGTAGTCACCGGCGGCAGATCGGCCAGCGGCCGCACGCTCCGCGCCAGCAGCCGGGGCATATTCAGCCAATCAATCGGCAGCAGCGCCACGATAACCAGAACACCGCCCGCCGCCGCCAGCCACGGCAGCGCCGCCTGCCGCCGCGGCACCAGCGCCGCCGGATCATGCCTCTGCGCTTGCGTCGCCACTTGCTCCACCAACTTCCCCAGCAGCGCCGGCGAGCCTTGATAAGCCGCCCGTTCCGCCACCTGCGACGTCACCGTCCGCAGCCGTTCATCAAACGGCCCACCGCGCCGTTCCACTTGGCCCGCCGCGGCAAACCAATCGACCGACTTGGCGAACATCCGCCGCAGCGGATGGATCACCAGCCAAACCGCCAGCGCCCCATTCCCCACCAGCAGCACCGTCCTTACCAACCACGACAAATGCAGGAACCGATCCGCCAGACATTCGGCCAGCAGCCAGGCGATCATCGCCGCCGCCGCCATGCCCACCGCCGCCAGCAGCGCGATCCGCCGCTGGCGGCGCACATAGCCGAGCAGATAGCTCTGCACATCAGCCGGCAGGTTGGCATGGGCGGCGTCCATAGGTTCCTCGCGGCGATTGTACCGCTTCCACTTTGATATACCCACATTCTCTCCATACATTACCAAACGATGAACCCAAGGTGAAACTAACGGGTATGCCCACAACCGCAGCCTTCAATCGCCGCTGCTCCCTGTTTTGATTTTCGCCGGTTTTGCTACCTATTCTTTTCTCTGAATGATCGCATCCTTCAACCATGAATCACGTAACTCCATATGCTGTCGTTACTTATCGCGTTGGCATTTTTCACGCTGACAGCGCTTCCGGCGCGCATTTTCCACACGCATCCGACTGCCCTGCAAAGGACTTGTATCCCCTGCCCAGCAAGCGAATGTCATTTACCGCGACAACACGACCGCTAGTCTGATTGATGTTTAAGGCACACGCACGTAGGCCCGCAAGTTACCCGGCGGGATCTTCCAGATGGTGTTGCGTCACCACCACTTAAGGCAGGGACGAGCGGCGACTTTGGCTGGGCCCCGTTCAATCAGCACGGAGACCGCCAATCTGAATCAGCCGTGGCCTGGCCCACCGAGACCATCGGCGGCCAGAAACTCCCGGGGAAGAGCCAGGCTTTAGGGATTGAACCCGGGAATTACCCTGGCAAGGTCATACAACCTTAGCCAGCGGTACACTGCATTGTCCCGAACATCGCATTTTGACAGCTTCACCGTGGTCGTGGCTGGGCGCTTGGTAAGTCAATATCAGGCTCGAAAACGAGCCGGTCGATGTCTGGTCACTTCCGATCGGCACTGCCTGCGGGTTTCAATCCAACCGCGGCATGTTTGTGCCAGGAAAGACCCTATCGACCAAGACTTGACTCACCACCATCCGGCAAGAAAGCTGGTTAACCATAACCAACCTTCTTTGCCAGAGCCACGCCAGACATTGCCGGGCAACCTTGAGATCGGCGCTGTTCACCGTTAGAGACCGCTAAAGGGAATTCCTGGGAGGGTTAATTGAACCCTCCTTAGCGCAGCTTACGCCGCGGCGGCAATGCAAGTGCCTGGCTGCCAGGCACCGGGTGATGTAGAAAAAACATCACCCCTCTATACATAGGTTCCAAACCGGCAAGTTTTTCGCGTTTTGGCGAGGGAATTCGGCGTTTGCCGAGAAATTTAACAATTCATAAACCCAGTGTTCATCGAGACTTACACGCCAAATCCAACAATTTTCATTGCTGCGGATTTTTTATTGGCTATATCTTGTTTTGCCGTGAAATATCACACGCAGACTCGCTGATAACGCATAGACATGCAATCGCCGCCTAGCCGCAGCGTAATGGAACCAACGCTGCAATATTTTGCGTGAGTGCGTGGAAGCACGCATTGATCCAGCGCGGTGGGTGCCAAGCCGACGGTTGTTTCAAACAGCTAACTATTCAGGATAACCCTCCGCGGCTTGTCCTTCCCTATTCAATCGCCAGTCATCGTCGGCCATAACTCCTTCATTTACCGGCACTTGCGCGATTTTTATCCGGTGTTTTGGCCTACGGCACGGTGATTGCATTACTACTATTCAACGGTCGCGGCATGGCCCTGAACGCAGGCTGCGTTCAGGCTCTGCCGGCCCAGCAAAACGTGGGGCGTGATGAATCACGCCCTACGGAATTTACACCGGTGGGGGTGTGAATGGTTATTTTGCGCCTATGAATAGTTAAAATAACCATCTTTCCGCTTGAATGTCAATATGCAAGCGCGTGGGGTTTTCGTCTGTAACTCATTGTCAAAAAACAACTTACAAATAATTTTGTCGGCGTGGAACAGTCCGGCACGGTGATTGCATTAAAAGATCTGTCAGTCCCGAAATGCTCGGAAAGCCAGGTTGGCATCCAGCGTATTTCGGCAAGAAGAATTGGCGGCTGTCGGCCGTGTTGGCCGGTGGCTTTTGTACTGCAAAA
>Ga0316217_10003239_pt1 | contig 18772 bp, 13 predicted proteins | sample 1anoAmetaG_FD_203633 | JGI IMG/M metagenome (GOLD analysis project Ga0316217, IMG submission 203633) | Freshwater microbial communities from Trout Bog Lake, Wisconsin, USA - 1anoA | ecosystem: Environmental > Aquatic > Freshwater > Lake > Hypolimnion/Profundal zone | place: USA: Wisconsin...
GGTGAGATTCTTAGTTAGCTCCCGGCCGGGAACCGATCCCGGCCGGGTCTAACCTACATCGGGTGCAAGTGGCGGTCCAGAGTTCGCCGCCCGGTTAGTCTTACTGCGCCGGCTGAAGCACAAACATCAGAGCGGCAGTAACCGTGTCCTGGTGATCCGACGACGAGGCAGATCCGTGTCCGCCGCCGACCTCGAAAATGTTCTGATTGGAAAAGTCGTGACGGTACTCAAGCCGGGAGATCAGGTGGCCGGCCAAGGTGCGTTCGGCGGTCACGGTGAACTCCTGCGGATGGTTGTGGCCGAAGCTGGGCGAACCCGCGGCACCGAAGGCCAGGCCATCGTGATCGTTCAGGTATTCGTAGCGGCCCGCCACAGCGGACTTGGGGCTGAATGCGTATCTTACGTAGCCGGCAAAGCCGGTGTAGTCGAGCCCAATGCCGCCAGGAATGGAAGAGGTTGCGCTGTCGAAGTTCTGGTGGTCGTAGTCAAACTCGCCGGCCAGAGACAGTTTTGCGGTCGGATTGTATGCCACCACGGTATCCGTGAGGTTGTTCCACGATCCGTTGTCGTTGCTGAAGTCGAAAGCACGCGGACCGGTCAGATACGTTTCGGTGATGGTGACTTTCTTGGTGGCATTCCAGGCGAGGCTGAAGCCGCCGGTCTTGCCGGAGTTGCTGCTCGTGACGTTGTTCCAGCCGTTTGTGGCCAGTCCGGTGATCGACCATTTGTCGTTGAAGATGTACTTGGCGCGAACGCCAAAGTGGTAGTACGGGATTGCGTAGTAGAACAGGAGGCCGCGGGTATAGTTCCAATTCTGGTTGGATTCGATGACTTCGTTGCCTGCCGGAGTGACGAACTTACCGGCATCGATCTGCAGTCCCTTGCCGATCGGAGCCATGTACGACAGGTAGCCTTCCTTCAGGTACTGCGTCGAGGAGATGGAACCGTCCGTCGTCTGCGGTGTGCAAGTCGTGCAGGTGAGATTGCTCGAGCTTTCGATCGCCGTCATCGCATTGCCGAAGCCGAGCGCAACGCGGAAGCCTAGCGGGCTGGTCTTATCGACGGGCTTATCCAGCTGAAGTTCGAGCAGGTTGAGCTGGAACTCGTCGTTGGTGGAGGTGAAAGGCTCGGTGTAGGTGCCGTCCACCGGGTGGTTGGCGTTGTATTGATAGTAGACATCGGCGAGTGCGGTCAGGTTGACACCGTGGAGGACGCTGGTGATTCCAGCCAACGGATCGGCTGGCGGTGCCGGTGCCGGCGCGGGTGCGGGCGCAGGCGTTTCAGCGGGTGCGGGGGTCTGGGCTGCAAGTCCAACTGGCAAAGTAAACGCGAGGAGTGCAACCCCAAGCGCCAATTTTTTGGAACGTGTCATGCTCATTTAGTTTGTTCTCCCATTTAGAGTCATTTCAGCGAAGTTCCCAGAGTGCATATACGTTTGGTTAAACATAAACGTGCGTTAAGCGTAACCGCCCTTTCGGTGCGAGACCAATTCCTTTTATTTATCGAGGCGATAACGGAACGTTCTAAGGATCAAAGGTGTAAACACGATGCGCGGGGACTGGAATTGGATGCTTGAGGCGCGGCAGGACTGCGAAAGGAGCAGTGTTGCTGGAAAGAAAGGTGCTTAAGAGCCTGCCGACGGGGTTTGGCGAACCGTGGCGACGGGGAAAGGCTGGCAAGGAAAAGTTGTCAAGGCAAAATCCGCATGAAGGCGATAGAAAACATGGATCTGTATTACCAGATATCTTATGCAGAATATGTTCCCGATCTGGGAAATCGGCAGGAGGCTGAGTGGAAGGGAGGTTCTGTGCCCGCGGAGTCCGGTGCGCCGAGTGAGGCGCCTGGGAATGGGGCGGGACCGATGTCCTTGGGCAGAAAGAGGACATCGGCAGCGCGCACAACCGGGGATGGCGGTTATTTCATCTCTGCGCGGGCCTGGCGCACAAAGTTGAGGAATCGGGAGGCGAGTTCGCGAATCCAGGCGCCCTCGCGGCCCCGCACCGCCTGGCGGGGTACGAGGTCTTCGCCCACCCCGAGGGCAACGGCTCCGGCGCTGATGAAGTGGGGAGCGCTGCTTTGGGTGACGCCGCCGGCGGCGATCAGCGGCACGTGCGGCAACGGGGCCTTGAGCGCGCGAATATAGTGGTGGCCGCCGACCTCGGCGCAGGGGAAGACCTTTACGAAATCGGCGCCCGCCTCGTAGGCGAGCATGACCTCGGTGGGGGTGAGCGCCCCGGCGATGACCGTGATCTCATGCTCGACGCAGTAACGGGTGATCTCCTGGAAGTACCCCGGGCCGGTGAGGAACATGGCTCCGGCGTCGAGTTTGCGCTGCGCCTCGTCCAGACCGGAGATGACCTCGGCGCCCACGATGAGTTTGGGGAAGCGATGGGTGAGGTCGAGAATCACCTGGTCGGAATTGGGGATGGTGGCCGTGATTTCGACGATCGGGATGCCGCCGGCGGCGATTTGCTCGGAGACGAAGATGGCTGCCTCGGCCGAGTCCACGCGGATCGACGGGATCAGGCCCGTCTCCCGAATCTGTTTTCGAATCTGCTCCCTGGTCCAGTGCGCATTCCCGGTCATGTGCGTATCCTTTCGCGACGCAGAATCAGCTCGCAGCAAGAGTACCAGCGCTGACGCCTATTCTTCGTAGCCATTGTTGGACACTTCGATGGCGGGCAGGTAGTCCCCTGGACTGGCCCACCAGACATAGAAAGTTGGAAGCAGGAAGATGCTCATCAGCAGATCGGCGATGAGTCCGCCGACGATCACGATGGCGAAGGGCCGCTGCGAATCCGATCCGATGGCGTGGGAGGTGGCGGCCGGCAACAGGCCGAGCGTGGCCACCAGCATGGTCATCATGATGGGACGGAGCCGGCGCGTGGCGCCTTCGATGGCGGCTTCGCGGACCGGCATGCCGCGGGCGCGCAACTGGTTGATGTACTCGACCATGATGACGCCGGTCTGCACGCAGACTCCGAATAATGCCAGGAAGCCGATCCCCGACGAGACACTGAAATGGGTGCCGGTAAAGAGCAGCGCCAAGATGCCACCGAAGGGAGCGACCAGCACGTTGACCAGGTTCAACAGGGCCCACTTGAAGGAGCCGAATGCGCCGTAAATAATCATGAAGATGAGGAAGATCGTGATGGGAACGATCATGGTGAGGCGCGCGGTCGAGCGCTTCTGGCTGGCGTACTCACCCTCCCAGTCGATGTGGTACCCGGCCGGCAGCTTGACCCGGGCGTTGACCTTCTGGATCGCCTCTTCGACGGCGCTGCCAAGGTCGCGCCCGCGGACGCTGTATTTAACGGCGATATACCGCTGGTTGCCTTCGCGGTAGATCTCCGAGGCGCCGTCGCGCTCTTCGATTTTGCAGAGCTGCGCCAGCGAGACGCGCTCGCCGCTGGGCGCAAGCAGGCGAATGTTCTCGATCGCCTCCTTCTGGTCCCGGAACGGCTTCTGATAGCGCAAAACAAGGTCATAGCGCGCCTCGCCCTGCAGGACCTGGGTGAGCGCGTTGCCGCCCACCGCGGTCTGAATTGCATCCTGCACGTCGGCTACGTTGATCTGATAGCGGGCGGCGGCCTGGCGATCGACCGTGACGTTCAAATTGGGCTGGCCAAGCACGCGAAACACTCCCAGGTCCTGGATTCCGGGGACTTGGCCCATCACCCCGGAGATTTCAGTGGCTTTATCCTCCAGGGTCTTCAGGTCGTCGCCATAGACCTTCGTCGCAAGCTCCCCTTTTACTCCGCTGACCGCCTCTTCCATGTTGTCGGCAATGGGCTGGGAGAAGCCCCAGACCACGCCGGGAATCTTTTCCACCTCGCGGTCCATGGCCGCGATCAACTCGTCTTTGTTCTGGTGAAAGACGGGCCGCCACTCTTCCTTCGGCTTCAGGTCCACGAAGTACTCGGTGTTAAAGAAGCCGGTTGTATCGGTTCCGTCGTCGGGCCGCCCCACCTGGCTCCAGCATTGCGTGACCTCGGGGAAAGAGCAAAACGCGATGCGGGCCTGGTTCATGACTCGAATGCCTTCGGTCGGTCCGGTGCTGGGTGCAAGCGTGCCACGCGCCCAGATCGCGCCTTCATCCAGATGGGGCAGGAATTCGGAGCCGATGGCGTCGCTCAGCGTCAGGTAGCCGCTGATGCCAACAGCGGCAACGACGATCGCGACCATTACCCAACGACGATCCACCATCCAGGCCAGCGCATGACGGTAACGCTCGGTGAGCCAGACGAGTACGGGATTATGCCAGTCCCTGGCGCCCTTGCGAAAGAGAAGACTTGCCAGCACGGGCGCGATCGTCATGGAAAAAATCACCGCGCCCAGCAGCGCGAAGGCTACCGTCCAGGCCATGGGACGAAACAGCCTGCCTTCTACCCGCTGCAAGGTGAAGATGGGCAGATAGGCAGTAATGATGATGGTGATGGCGTAAAAGACCGGACGCTGCACTTCGTGGGCGGCTCTGCGTATCCTGTCCGCCACGGGGAGATTGTCTTGGTCCTGGCCCATGTGGCGAATGATGTTTTCCACCATCACCACGGCGCCATCCACCACCATGCCGAAATCGAGCGCCCCGAGCGAGAGCAGATTGGCCGGGATATGACGCAGATCGAGACAGATGGAGGCGAACAGAAGAGAGAACGGAATGGTGAGGGCCACAATCAAGGCGCCGCGCACGTTGCCCAGCAACAGCAGCAGCACCAGCGTGACCAGGACGAAGCCTTCGATCAGGTTGTGAATCACCGTGTGGGTGGTGAAGTGAATCAGCGTGCTGCGGTCGATGAAGGGAACGATCTTTACCCCAGGCGGAAGGATATGGTCGTTCATCTCCTTTACCTTGGCCTCGAGCCCTTGCAATGCCTCGTCCGCGTTCGCACCTTTCCGCAGGGCGGCGATTCCGGAAACTACATCGTCGTCGTCGACGATCTTGCCGTCCTCGCGATGGATTGCCTTGGCGGTCTGTCCGAGCCGGATCTTGGGGCCTTGCGCAACGACGGCAATGTCCTTGATGCGTAACGGGGTACCGTTTTTGGCCTGGATGACCGTGTTTTCGATATCGCTTACGTTTCTGACCAGGCCGACTTCACGCACGTTGATCTGCTGCAGACCGGCCTCTACAAAGCTGCCGCCCGCATTGGTGTTGTTGTTGGTAAGCTGCTGCTCGATTTGGGCGAGGCTGAGGCCGTAGGCGACCAGCTTATTGGGATCGACGCGCACCTGGTATTCGCGCGTGGGGCCGCCGAAGCTGGAAATATCGACGATGTCGGGAACTGCCTTGAGATTCTTTTCGACCACCCAGTCTTCGAGCGACTTCAGTTCCATGACGTCGTACGCCGGGTTGGTGCTTCTGAGCGTGTACCAATAGATCTGACCGACCGGGCTCCAGTCGGTGCCCATTTGTGGCGTGACGCCTGGCGGGAGGGTGACTTGCGAAAGGCGTTCGAGGACGCGCTCGCGGTTCCAGTCGTTGCTGGATTCGTCATCGAAGATCAGCTTGATGTCGGAGAGGCCGAACAGAGAAAACGAACGCAGGTGCACCACGTTGGGAATGCCGTTCAACACCGTTTCCAGCGGAACCGTGACCTGCTGCTCGACCTGTTCGGCGGAGATTCCGGGCCATTGGGTAATGACCTCGACATAGTTGTCGGCCACATCGGGGTAGGCATCGATAGGAAGATGGTGGAAGGCGACCGCGCCGGCTGCGATCAGCAGCAGAGTGAACGCAAGAACCAGAAGTTTCTGATCGAGAGCAAAATCAACGATCCGGCGAATCATCTATTGCTCCACCGTGTTCTGCATGACGAGCGCATTCTCGACCACCTGGTCTCCGGGCTTGATCCCCGCGACGACTTCCTGCATCTTGCCGGGAAGCATGGCGCCGGCGGTGACTTCAAGGCGCTTGAAGGACCCGTTGCCGAGAGGCACAAAAACCCAGTCCCGGTCGTGGATGTGCAGAATCGCAGTGGCCGGAACGGCGGCGCGAGTCTCTGCCTGCTTGCCGAAGAAGGTGGCGGTGGTGAACATGCCAATCCGCAGCATCCCGGGATTCCGCACTTCCAGACGCACCTTGGCCGTGCGCATGGTGGGATCCAGAGTCGGAAGAATGTTATCGATGCGTCCCTTTAGAACCTGATTGGGATAGGCGTTCAAATGAATGTCCGCGTATTCGCCGACGTGCACCGCGTCGAGATCGTTCTCGTACACATCGCAGATGATCCACACATAGGAAAGATCGGAGATGGTGAACGGGTTGGGGCCGGAGAGTCCCTGAACGCCGGCCGCGTTGGTCACCTGCTGATCCGTGATGACGCCCGAGATGGGGGCGACGACATCGACGATGCCCGACGGATGGTCCTTATCCACGCCGAGCAGATGCAGTTGTTCGGTGGCGGTATTGAGATCGACCTTGGTGTCCTGCTCGGCGGTCTCGGCCTGTTCCAACGCGCTCTTGGCGACCGCGCCGTTGTCGAACAGAATCTTTTGGCGGTCCAGTTGCTGCCGTGCCAGCCGCTCATCGTTCTCCGCATGTTGATACGCCTGGAACGCGGTGTTGACATCGTTGCTGCGCACCTTGAGCAGCAGTTGGCCTTTCTTTACCGTGTCGCCCAGCCGCGCGTGGATCTCCACTACTCTGCCGGTGGCCAGCGAGATGGCAGGGATGGCGCGCGAGATATCGGGCTGCACCACGCCGGTCACATTCAACTCCGGAGCCGCTTTGTGCTCGACCGCGGTGGCCAGCGGAAACTGATCGGGATGCTCTACCTTGAAGTTGTTGGCATCCATGTCCGGCACCACGGTTGTCTGCGGCGGAGCCTCGGCCTTCGGGTCGGCCTTGCTCTGCTTGCACCCGGCCAGAAACAGGCTCGGAAGCAGCGCGAGAATTGCCAACGGGATCAAGGCCGTAAATTTGTTTTTCACTGGATCACCTCTCGGCCCACGGCCAGGTTCAGTTGCGCTGCCGCCGTCAGGTAAGAGCCGACGAGGTTCACATAATTCAGTTGCACGGCACGGTATTCGCTCTCCGCGTTCAGGAAGTCAAGCAACGCGGCTCCGCCGTGCTGATAGGAAAACCAGACCGTGTCGCGCACCCGCACCGACTGTTGCAGATACTTCGCCTTGTACGGCTCCAGCAACTTCACCGTGCTGTCCAGCGTGGCGTAGCCGGTGTCCACGTCGCTGAAGACCTGCGCTTCGGCGGCGTCATGCAGTCGCTCATCGCGCGTGATATCAATCTGCGTGCGCAGCTTCTCGCCTTGATTTTTGTCGAAGATGCGCAGCGGAATGGAGACGCTGCCGCCGAGTGACTGGCGCTCGTTCGTGTTGTTGAACGAGGCGTTGTACGGCGTGACCCAAAGACTGAAGGTGGGATCGGTGGAGCCGTTGGAAACCGCCAGCCTGTGGTCGGTTTGCGCCTTGTCGATGGCTTCCACCGCAGCGCGCAGGTCGGGACGATTCTCCACGGCAATCTTGCGGAACTCGTCCTGCGACATGGGCAGCTGGTTGAAATCGTAGCTCCCGGTTACATCGTACTTGTCGATCGGGGTGCGGTCGTTGAGCAGCGTGAGCAGCGTAATCTTGGCGGTGCGCAGGTTGACCTCGGCGGTCTCCAGGTCGGACTCATACTGCACCCGCTGCAACTCCAGCCGGTCGAGATCGATCTGCGCGATATCGCCGGCCTTGAAGCGGGTGCGGCTGATATCGAGCACATGGTCGTAATACGCCAGGTTGTCCTTGGCCAGCTGCAAGACCGCTTTGGCCTGCAGCGCCGATACGAACGCTCCGCGCAAACCGAACAGCAACGTCCGCTCTAAGTCGGAATGGGTGGAGACCGCGATGGCCGTTGCCTTCTGCTGGCTCTCCAGACGCAGTTCTCGCTTGTGCTCGCGTTCGTGCAGATAACTGACGCTGCCCACAAACAGCGTGCCCGAAAACGGCTGCCATACTCCGTCGTGAGGAGCGATCTGCGTGCCGTCCGTCGAACCAGTGAACTGCGGATTGGGACGGAGGAACGCAGTGATCTCCTGCGCCTTCGACTCGTCGATGTTCAGCTGGTCCGCCAGCAGGGTTGGGTTGTTTTGTTCAAAACGATGGCGCACCTCATCCCACGTCATGGTCGTCGGCGTTTGGGCCACCACGCCAACACTGGCCAACACGACGAGTACAATGCACCGCCAACGCAGCTTCTGCATCCTCTACTCCATTCAACTCAAAGTTCTTGATTGCCGCGTGCAGGGCTGGAGGCGCACGGCGCCCGCCGGCATTCCGTTCACACGCAGGGTGTTGTCTCGATATTGGGCTTACGCTCCAAACAATTTATTGTCTCAAGTATGATCTCCGGCTCAAGGCTATCTTTTGATCCGGCCTTGTGATCGCTGCTTCCGATTATCTTCCGGCGCTCGAGAGTGGAGGTGCCGATCATGGCCCCGTCCGGAGAAATTTACCGCATTGTAATCTGCTCGGTGACCTGATTGGCCACCACCGCCGCAGGGTTGGCGTCCACCAGCTTTTCAGCCTCCGCCGCGCCTATGATTTTGGCCGCTGCATCGCGCGCCGCCGAGAGGATAGGCGGACGGCTCCTGGTGCCGTGGGCATCGCTGGCGATGAAGTGCACCATTTTGTTGCGAAGCATCTCCTCGCACATCTTCTGCGAGAGCTTTCCCCAGAATCCGGTGAGCGAGTTGGCCGTGATTTGAAACAGGCAGCCGACTTCGGCGTAGTCGCGCAGCAAGCCGGGTTTGCCCAGGATCAGCGGATTGCGCTCGGGATGGGTGAGTATGGGCACAAGACCGGCGGTCTGCAACTCATAGAGCGTCTGCGCCACGTTGAAGGCGCTGTACTCGGAGAGTTCCACCAGCAGGTAGCGCGTATCGCCGATGGCATAGCGCTCGGGATGGTGCATGGCATCGTCGATGTTTTCGTAGGAGAGATGAAAGTCGCACCCCAGCGAAAAACTCATTCCGGGAACCCGCTGCCGGAGTTCCTCGAGGAGCGCGAGGTGAGCGGTGCGGTCGTAGCTGAACTCGTAATTCGCATGGGGAGTGGCGACGATATGGGTCACGCCGTCGGCCTGCGCCATGCGGCACATTTCCAGCGTGATCTCCCAGGACTTTGCGCCGTCGTCGATGGCAGGCAGCAGGTGGCAATGAATGTCGATCATTGGGCGACCCCCCGCTGGTTTGCCGCCAATGTGCGGTATTCGTCATAGGCAATGCGGATGCCTTCCTCGAGTGAAACCTTGGGGCGCCAGCCATAGCCGAATAATTTGGAGCTGTCCATCAGCTTGCGCGGCGTGCCGTCGGGCTTGGCGGCGTCGAAGACAATCTCGCCTTGGAAGCCGAGTACGGCGCAGACCGTGCGCGCCAGTTCGGCAATCGTCAGGTCGCTGCCGCTGCCCACGTTCACCAGGGGAGCCACTTCGGGATTGCCGGTCAGGCGCTGGAATTCTTCTTCCGGAAGGTTCAGCAGAAATACGCAGGCGTCGGCCATATCGTCGCTGAAGAGAAATTCGCGCAACGGTTTGCCGGTGCCCCACACAGTCAGCGTCGGCTCGCCACGCTCGATGGCTTCATGCACTTTGCGAATCAGCGCGGGCAGAACGTGGGAGTTTGCCAGATCGTAGTTGTCTCCCAGGCCGTAGAGATTGGTGGGCATGGCGGCCAGAAAATGCGTTCCATATTGGCGGTTGAAGGCCCAGCACATTTCGATGCCGGCGATTTTCGCCACGGCGTAGGAGCGGTTGGTGAATTCCAGCGGCCCGGCCAGCAGTTGATCCTCGGAGATGGGCTGCGGAGCCAGCATGGGATAGATGCAGCTGGAGCCGAGAAAGAGCAGCCGGTTGACCTGGGAGCGGTGGGCGCTTTCGATCACATTGGATTGGATGCGCAGATTGCGGGCGATGAACTCGGCGGGGAAATCGCGATTGGCGAGAATGCCTCCGACCTTGGCCGCGGCGAGAAAGACAAACTCCGGGCGCTGCTCGGAAAAAAAGCGGCTCACGGCGCTGGAGTCTTCCAGGTCGAGCTCCGCATGGGTGCGCAGCAGAAGATTCCGGTAGCCGAGCGAGCGCAGCGTGCGCACCAGGGCCGAGCCGGCCAGACCGCGGTGTCCGGCGACAAAGATGCGCGCGTCTTGTGCAATGTAGTTACTCATGGTGGTGGTGGATCTTGAAACCGCGGTCGCGCACCATGGCGTCGCGCCGGGCCAGTTCATAGTCGGCTTCCACCATCTCGGTGACCAGCTGGTCGAAGCCGATTTTGGGCGCCCAGCCCAGCTTGGCCTTGGCTTTGGCGGGATTGCCCAGCAGGGTTTCGACTTCGGTGGGACGGAAGTAACGCGGGTCGATGGCGACGATGCAGCGGCCCTTTTCGTCGCAGGCTTTTTCGTCCACGTCGGTGCCCTGCCAGTGCAAGGTCATTTCCAACTTGGCGGCCGCCAGGTTGATGAATTCGCGCACGCTGTGCTGCTCTCCGGTGGCGATGACGAAGTCTTCGGGCTGCTCCTGCTGCAGCATCAGCCATTGCATTTCGGCGTAGTCGCGGGCGTGTCCCCAGTCGCGCAGGGAATCGAGATTGCCCATGAAAAGCGACTCCTGCAGCCCGGCCTTGATGCGCGACAGCCCGCGGGTGATCTTGCGGGTGACAAAGGTCTCGCCCCGCACCGGAGACTCGTGGTTGAACAGGATTCCGTTGCAGGCGTAAATACCGTAGGCTTCGCGATAGTTGACCGTGATCCAGAAGGCGTAGAGCTTGGCCGCCGCATAGGGCGAACGGGGATAAAACGGCGTGGTCTCCGTCTGGGGAGTTTCCTGCACTTTGCCGTAGAGCTCGGAGGTGGAGGCCTGGTAGAAGCGCGTGGTTTTTTCCAGGCCCAGGATGCGGATGGCTTCCAGTACGCGCAGCGTGCCGACGGCGTCGGTGTTGGCGGTGTATTCGGGTTCCTCGAAGGAGACGGCCACGTGGCTTTGCGCCGCCAGGTTGTAGATCTCGTCCGGCCGGATGCTCTGGATGATACGTACCAGGCTGCTGGTGTCGGTCATGTCTCCGTAGTGCAGGAAGAAGCGGCGTCCCTGGTCGTGCGGGTCCTGGTAGAGATGATCGATGCGATCGGTGTTAAACAGGGAACTGCGGCGCTTGATGCCGTGGACTTCATACCCTTTTGAGAGCAGCAACTCGGCAAGATACGATCCATCCTGCCCGGTGACGCCGGTGATCAAAGCCTTCTTCATTCGCTCCTGCCCTTGCCGGGAACCCCTGGACCACCCATAGCTGTGCCAACGATCCACCACAGGCAAAAAGCATATCAGCTTCCAGGAAAAGGGCGAAATAGGTATGTCCGGTGAATTTCTGCCGGCTTCAACTTTCTCCGGCAAGGCGGCTGCTATTCTAAAGGCAGCCCAGCAGGCTGGGATGGAGGGAACGACCCCGCCCGGCTGCGTGTACTCGTGGCATCATTATTGCTTTGTGTAGGAAAGGGAACTTAGTGGATTCTCAGCTGGCAAAAGGCCCTTCGTTAACCATCGCGGTCATCGGCTCCGGCTATGTGGGATTGATTGCCGCGGTCTGTTTCGCCGAGATCGGTCACTCCGTGATCTGCGTGGACAGCGACCGGGAAAAAGTGGAAGCTCTACAGGCCGGCGAAGTTCCCATCTATGAGGACCAGTTGCCGGAATTGCTGACGCGGCACCGAGGGCGGGGCCTGGTGTTTTCCACCGACCTGCTGGCCGCCGCCCGCAAGGCGCAGGTCATCTTTATTGCCGTCGGCACGCCTCAGTCGCCCACCGGCGAGGCCGATCTTTCCTACGTGGAAGCATGCGTTCGTGAGATTGCATCCGAGCTCCACGAGTACAAGGTGGTGGTGGAGAAGAGCACGGTTCCGGTGCTTACCAACCAGTGGATCAGCCGCACTCTGCGCTTCAACGGCGCCAAGGACGAGAACTTCGACGTGATCTCCAACCCGGAGTTTTTGCGCGAAGGCACGGCGATCGAGGATTTTCTCTACCCCGACCGGATCGTGGTGGGGGCCGATACGGAGCCGGCGCGCGCACTGCTGCGCCAGGTGTACCAGCCGCTAATCGACGGCAGCTACTACTTCCGTCCCGATCATCTTCCGGGGCCGCGCGACCTGCGCGCCGGGGTCTGCTACCTGGAGACCAGCGCCAAGAGCGCGGAGCTGATCAAGCACGCATCGAACGCCTTCCTGGCGATGAAGATTTCCTTTATCAACGCGGTGTCCAATATCTGCGAGCTGGTGGGGACCGACGTGCAGGAGGTTGCCATCGGGATGGGCTCGGACTCCCGCATCGGCTCCCGTTTCCTCAATGCCGGAATCGGCTACGGCGGCTCCTGCTTTCCCAAGGACGTGCGCGCCTTCTACAAAATTGCGGAGTCGATCGGCTACGACTTTGACCTGCTGCGGGCCGTGGAAACGATCAATGAGAATCAGCGGCTCAGCTTCATGAAGAAGCTGCGCTCCGCGCTTTGGACGCTGAAGGGCAAACACATCGGCGTTCTCGGTCTTGCCTTCAAGGGCGGGACGGATGACATTCGCGAATCTCCGGCGATCGGCGTGGTCAAGAGTCTGCTGGCCGAAGGATGCCGGGTTTCGGCCTACGATCCGGCGGCCATGGAGAAGGCGCACGCGCTGCTTCCAGCCGACGAATCTCTGCGTTATGCGAGTGACGAGTTTGATGCCGCCCGCGATGCGCACGCACTTTTGGTGGTGACCGAATGGCCACAGTTCGCCTCGCTCGATCTGGATCGTCTGCATCAAGCGATGCGCTATCCGGTGATCCTGGACGGACGCAACCTGTACGATCCAAAACAGATGGCCGCGGCCGGCTTCCATTACTACAGCATGGGACGGCCTCTGGCGGAACCCAGCCTGCGGGTGCATGCGGGTGCGGAGTAGAAGACTTTTGGCCGGCGAGCTCAAGGGTTGTCCTTTTGAGCTACCTTCCTTAAGTATTTTTAATCTATACTGAGCTACTCAGGTTATCCTAAAGGCCTCAAAAGGCTGATTGTCTTCGATAGACGAAGGCAGAGGTGTGCGGGAAGCAAATTCACTGCGGGTGGAAAAGGCGTGATGAAGAACTTTTACTTAGCAGTTTTGCTCGTCGTGATGGCCGGATGTTGCTTTGGCCAGGCGCCAAAGGCCTCGCTGAACGTTCCGGCAACCGACGTCTTCGTCGGTTATGTTACGACCTCTCCCGACTATGGTGGGGGGGTGTTCAGTGACCGCCTAAACGGCTTCGAAGGCGCGTTTTCCAAGGGAGTTACTTCTCACCTCGCGCTGATTGCTTCCGGCGACGTTGTGTTCGGCGATATCTATATCTGGAACGCGACGCAATTCTCAGGTACGGTGGGCGGCAAGTACAATTTCCTGACCGGCCGCTTCCGTCCGTACGGCACGGCGCAGGTTGGCTATGCGCATCAGAGCTCGAACGGCGCGTATGCCGACGACCATCATCCGCCGCTGGTTCCTGGCACAACCGATGTTGAGGATGGGTTCACCTGGCGGGCGGGCGGGGGCGCCGATCTGCAGATGTCGCCGAAGATCTACTGGCGCATTCTGCAATTTGATGAGCAGCGGATGCCCTGGGGCCGGCACACTCCCTACTATGTGAACTTCAGCACCGGCATCGGCTACCGCTTCTAAGCCCGGGCCGCGTAAGGCTTTAAAGATTTAAACACCATGCCCGCCAAGGTCAGCGGATTTTTCCAACATTCCGCTTTCCGTCGCGGAGCTTGCCCTACCATCCGGTTTTATCCTTCCGAGCCGGAGCCGCGCGGACCTGGCGGCTCCGCCCTTATCTGCAGGACTTATCGACAACATGAATATGAACAAAACGCCGTCCGTCTGCCCGGGCGGACCGGCGTTCTAATCCTTATTCAGGTCTGACTCGCATTGCACGTGATGGAGCGGCTTCCGAAGGTTCTTCATCGCGTCGGTGTACCACTTGCGGCGCTCAAACATATTCTGGACGGCGGTTGCGAATTGAGTCTGCGCCCATTGGCCACCCGCGGGAGGCTGAGGAAAGTCCACGCCTTTGGCCGTGATGACGAAGCTGGCGCTGTTTTCAATGCTGTAGTCGTGGTGCTGCTTGATGCGGATATCGAAGATTCTGCCCTGGTTGCGCGCCGGAGTGGTGTAGACGACGAGGTAGAGATATTCGTCGCCGAGCAGGGTCTTGGTGTCGAGTTGAAAGGCCAGATTCAGCTCGGGGGCTGCGAGGGTTTCCGGGTCCAGCCATGAGTGATCTCCGGCGACCAGGCAGTGCGCCGCCTCATGGGGAAGCGTGGGAGCCTGATTTTGAGCGCAGAGAGCGGTGCTCATGCAGGAGAGAAAGAGTATCAGCGCGAAGCGGTTCATCATCTCGTTTGCGGCCGGTGCCGGCCGAATCTCCTTACGCAGAAATGTTACACGGGTGCATGGGGAAGGCGGAAGAAGTAGAGAAAATTCTCCAGGGCAAGCGAGCCGGCGGCTTCCGGCGTGAGGTTGCGCAGCTGTGCGAAGTGGCGGGTGGTTTCCACCACGAAGGCGGGCTCGTTGCGCTTGCCGCGGTAGGGGATGGGCGCGAGGTAGGGGCAGTCGGTTTCCAGGAAGAAGCGGTCGAGCGGAACCACGGAGGCGGCGTCGCGGATGTTCTGGGCCTTGGGATAGCTGAGGTTTCCGGCGAAGGAAAGAATGAAGCCGAGATCGAGCGAGGCGTGGGCCTGCGCGAGGTCCCCGGTGAAGCAGTGCATGACGCCGCCCAGGCCGGTCGAAGCCCACTGTTCGCGCAGGATGGCGAGCAGATCGTCCCAGGCGTTGCTGCTGTCCTGGCTCGGGCGGCAGTGGATGAGAATGGGGAGCTTGGCCGAGGCGGCGAGCTCCAGTTGCCGGCGAAAAACCAGTTGCTGCACTTCGCGCGGCGAGTGGTCGTAGTGGTAGTCGAGGCCGATTTCGCCGATGGCGATGACGCGCGGATGGCGGGCGAGGCGGGCCATGTTGGCCAGATGCGCTGGCGTGAGCAGACGCGCCTCGTGCGGGTGGACGCCGATGGAGGCATAGATCCACGGGTAGTGCTCGGCGAAGGGGATGGCGCAGGCGACGTCGTCGGGACCGTCTCCGTTGCCAATGGCGAGCAGGGCGCGGACGCCCGCGTCATAGGCGCGCTGGATCATGGCTTCGCGATCTGCGGCGAACTGCGCGCCGTCGAGATGTGCGTGGGAGTCGAGAAACATCGTTCCGATCACATCATAGGGTGCGGGGGAAATGCAACTGCGCAGGTTTCAAGGTTTCAGAGTTTCAAGGTTAAGAGCAAGAACCAATGCAAACGCGAAGTCAAAAGCCCCGCCCAACCAAACCCAGGTTGAACGGGGCACCCTCTTGTGAAGTGGAGCTGCGCGCTACTTTAACCGCGCGCCGTTGGGGACCGCTTCGAGGAAGCTGGCGAGCGCGGGCTGGCCTTCGTCGCCGAGCGAAGCAGCAACGATCATGCCTTGCGATTCGATGCCGCGGAGTTTGCGCGGAGCGAGGTTGGCCACGATGACGACTTTGCGGCCCAGCAGCGTCTCGGGCGCATAGGCCTTGGCGATTCCGGCCACGATCTGGCGGACTTCGGTGCCGATATCGACGGTGAGGCGCAGGAGCTTGTCGGCCTTCTCAACTTTTTCCGCGGTGAGAACGGTGCCGACGCGCAGCTCGACCTTGAGGAAGTCGTCAATGGTGATGAGGGGAACAGTGGGTGCGGCTGGGGTTGCAGCGGGTGCGGTTGCACCTGCATCTGCGGACTGCGGTGCAGCAGCCGATGCGGCAGCGGGAGTGCTGGCAGCAGTTGCAGCGGCAGGGGCCGGCTCGGCGGCGCTCTTACGAACTTCTTCCATCTGTTGCATCCTTTCGATTGCGCTCTTGTCGGCGCGTGGAAAAACGGCCTCGATTTTGCCGAGGCGGGTGCCTGGGTTCAGCTGTCCCCAGCGCAGGGAGTTGAGGTCGGTCGCAGCGATGTCGCCGAGGCCGAGCTGCGTGAATATCTTCGCGGTGGAGTCGGGAATGATGGGGTGGACGAGCGCGGTGATGATGCGCAACGCTTCGGCAGCACTGTAGAGGATTGTGGCTAAGTGGTTGCGCGAATCGGCATCGGGCTTCGCGGCGAGCGCCCACGGCTCATTCTCGGTGATGTAGCGATCTGCTGCAGCGATCAGGAACCATGCTTCCGCCAGGGCGCCCGAAAACTCAAAGCTATCGAACTTCCGGTTGTAAGCCTGAATCACTTGTTCGGCGAGTGCTGGACTGAACACAGCCTGATTAGACGATTCGGACTCCGAAAAAACGCTTCTCTCGTCAGCGAGAGCGGCGCTGGATTCCGGGATTGCGCCATCAAAGTAGCGCTGAATCATCGACAGCACGCGGCTGGCGAGATTGCCAAGGCCGTTGGCGAGATCGCTGTTAAAGCGCTGCACCAGGGCGTCGAAGGAGAACGAGCCGTCCTGGCCGAAGACGACCTCGCGGAAGAGGAAATAGCGCAGAGCGTCGGCGCCGAGAACGTCGAGGATGGTTTCACTGCGCACCACGTTGCCGCGCGACTTACTCATCTTGCTCTCCTCAAAGAGCAGCCAGCCGTGGGCGACGATGCGGCGGGGCAGCGGAAGCCCGGCAGCCAGCAGGAAAGCCGGCCAATAGACGCAATGGAAGCGCACGATTTCCTTGCCGATCATGTGCACGTCGGCGGGCCAGTAATGCTGATAGCGCTGGAGGTCGGCCGGGTCATCGGAGCCGAAGCCGACGGCGGTGGCGTAGTTGCAGAGCGCATCCAGCCAGACGTAGATGACATGCGCGGGATCATCGGGGACGGGGATGCCCCAGGTAAAAGTGGTGCGCGAGATGGAAAGATCGCGCAGGCCGCCTTTGACGAAGGCGATGACCTCGTTGCGGCGAGTCTCCGGATAGATGAGGCCGGGATTTTCCTCGTAGAGTTTGAGCAGCGGCTGGGCCATCTCGGAAAGTTTGAAGAAATAGTTCTCTTCCTGCACGGTTTCGGTGACGCGGCCGCAGACGGGGCAGAGCGTGCCGGGCGTGTTGTCGTCGGCGTAGAGCTCGTCGGAGACGCAATACTGTCCGGTGTAGGAGCCCTTGTAGATGTATCCGCGATCTTTGAGCAGGGTGAACATGGCCTGCACGCCGCGTTTGTGTTCGGGGCTGGTGGTGCGGATGAACTGGTCGTAGCTGATGCCCATGCGGTCCCATAGCTCGCGGAATTCGGCGCTCACATGATCGGTGAACTGCTGGGGACTGGTGCCGCTGGCGGCGGCGGAGCGCTCGATCTTCTGGCCGTGCTCGTCTGTGCCGGTGAGGAAGTATGTGTCATGGCCCAGCATGCGATGGCGCCGGGCAATGGCGTCGCAGACCACCGTGGTGTAGGTGTGGCCGATGTGGGGGCGCGCGTTGACGTAGTAGATCGGCGTGGTGATAAAAAACTTTTCGGCTTTCTTGCTCATACGAATCTCTCGATCAGGACTAAATACTTTTTGAGGCGTTGCTGGATACGGCTTCGGCATTGGCCTCGCGCGCCAGATACAAGCGCATGGCCTCCTGAAGAACGGTTTTAAGAGGCACGCCGGTGGTTTCGGCGATGGCCCGGCAGTCCTCAAACTCAGGGGCGCAGTTTACAACTTCTCCCTGCAGGCGTCCGAGCTTGACCCGGATCGGGCCCCAGACCGATTCTACGGTGACGTGCTCGCGGGCCAAAATGCGGCGCTGCTCCTGGCGCATGCGGACGCCGAGCGTGGTGGTTTCGGTGAGCAGGATGCGGGCCAGCGATTCGGCATCGGCGGGTGAGGCGAGTACGGTGAAGACGATTCCGGGACGGCCTTTTTTCATCTGCACCGGAACGCCGAAGGCATCGAGCGCACCGGCCGAGAGCAGCTTCTGCAGCACATAGGAGAATAGCTGCGGGTTCATGTCGTCGAGATTGGCTTCGAGGACCGTGATGGTGTCGGCGCTGTGCTCACCCCACATTTGCGCCGACGAGGCCGGCGCAGATGTGGGCCACCCGAGTTGCGCAGATATGGGCTGCCCGGATGGCGCAGATGCGGGCAACCCGCTTTCAATTTCGACGGACTCGCCGAGAGTGAGGCGGACGACATTGGCCGAGCCAGGGAGGTCGCGGGCTCCGGCCCCGTAGCCGGTGGCGGTCAGCGTGATGCGCGGCAGCGGTTCGTAGCGGACCTCGAGGGCGCGCAGGATCGCCGCGCCGGTCGGGGTGAGCAGCTCCTTGGCAATGCCGGAGGAATATACGGGCGCGCCGCGCAGCAGTTCGGCGGTCGCAGGCGCGGGGACGGGCAGCACTCCGTGAGCGCAGCGGACGGTGCCGCTGCCCACGTTCAGGGCGGAGCAGTACCAGCGATCGGCGGCGATGGCCTCGACGGCTACGGCCGCGCAGAGGATGTCCACGATGGCGTCCTCGGAGCCGACCTCGTGAAAGTGGATGGACTCGGGTGGGCGGTTGTGAATCTTCCCCTCGGCCTGGGCGAGCAGCTCGAAGGCTTTGAGGGCGAAGGCCTGCGCATTGGGGCTGACGGGGGCGTGGGCGATGATCTCGCGAATTTCTTTCAGTCCGCGATGGACATGGGGCGCGTGCGCGGTTTTGTGCGAGTGTTCTGTGCCGTTCGAGTGGGTGTGCTGCTCTTGCCCGTGGGAGTGCGGGTGCGAATGGGCCGAAGCGGCTTCGAGGGGCTGCTCGCCGATTGGCTGGTCAGCATGGCCGTGGATGAGCACATCGATT
>Ga0316217_10003240_pt1 | contig 18768 bp, 15 predicted proteins | sample 1anoAmetaG_FD_203633 | JGI IMG/M metagenome (GOLD analysis project Ga0316217, IMG submission 203633) | Freshwater microbial communities from Trout Bog Lake, Wisconsin, USA - 1anoA | ecosystem: Environmental > Aquatic > Freshwater > Lake > Hypolimnion/Profundal zone | place: USA: Wisconsin...
GAGAGAAGGAGAAGGCGAAATGTTTTGGAATGATGGAAGCCATTATAAAGGCGACTGGAAAAAAGGAAGTCCGAACGGCCTGGGTATGCAGTAATGAACTTAGGTACTTTTAAGATCAAAGGCGAAAAGGCTAAATCAGGAATTTTCTAAAACAACAAGTTAGTTCGTTAGTTTAAACCTCCTGAGGATTAGCCTACAAGGAAAGCTACAAAAAAATAGCCTCTTATTCTATCAATAATTCCAGAAATGACCAATAAAAAGAACAATATGAGTAAAACATTCAGGACTCGTGATTTGAAAACCAAAGGAACTAATGATACCTCCAACTTAGGATGGCACTCTTTTAGAAGGTGAAGAGTTAATCATATATATTACTTTAATTACATTCTTTATATGAAAAATATAGCACTTTACGGAGGAGCATTTGATCCCCCTCATTTGGGACATATCAACGTTATTGAATCCCTTTGCAAAGCTCCAGGAATTGACGAAGTATGGCTGCTGCCTTGTGGAGATAGATTAGACAAAAAGCTACTGATGCCAAGCAAACTGAGATTCTAACTCATGAGAAACATCTTCAAAGACAATAAGCAAGTAAAAGTTTCAGAAGATGAAATTGAAATGAGTAGACTAAAAGGTGGGCAGATTCATACTTATGATTTGCTAAACTAGTTCAATAAAAAGTACAACTGGGCCAAATTTTATTTCGTAATTGGAGCTGATATACTTCACACCATAAATCTATGGGGAAGCGCTTAAAAACTAGTAAAGTAACACAATTTCATAGTCTTTAATAGGAAAGGCTATGAGCTGGACCAAAGCAAGTTACCTCTAAATTCTAGAATTATCGAAAATCAGCCGATTGAAATCAGTTCTTCCTATCTCAAACAACTTATACGCGATAAAGATCTTGGCTTGGAGCAGAAAAAGAAATTACTTGAACCATGGCTAAATGAACTTGTTATAAAAGTACTCAATGATAATGATTTGCTCTGAAACTGGTTATTGCTCATTCTATATCTTTAAAAACAAGGACAATCCTCAGGTTATATTTAAGTGCTTAGCAAGGCTTTATTTGTTTTAGGCTTATGTTTTAATAAATGATTGCAATAAATCATACCTTTCCCAAAGCTTGTGCGATTCCAATCAATGACGTAATAACTCCGATCACACCAATAGTCTTAGCTTTGCCTGCAGGCTTATTTAGATAGTAGGAAGCCACAAAGATGTCCAAAATGTTGCGAAGAATCTCAAATCCCAGTTTTTTAAGCAAAGCCTGTCCTTTTTGCATATCAAGCATCTGGCCTTAGTACTTTCCTTCAATGAAAACCACAACTAGCTGCATTAGGCCCTTAAGTGCTCCGAAGATATTTTGCAATCTGTACATTTTCATACTACGAGGATAATGTGTCTCCAATTGTTACTTGCTAATTACTTAAAGTTAGCTCAAGTAAACGCGATGGTCACTAAGATAGAAGAGTACTGTAAACAGATGCTCGAGGATTACGAAGGCTTTGAGGACTAGGCCTTGTGGATTTCCGAATTATTTGCTGATTGAGGATAGCTCTTTTCTGATCTCAGTTGTGTACTGAACGGTTCTTAGAAATCTCAGCACTTTTCTGGTTCTCCTCATCTGAGTATAGACATTAAAGGTCGCCCCTTTCTGAGCATGGTCAACAGAGTGGAGAGTGAGATACTGGAAAAGTCTCAAAATCTACTTAGAAACTAGCATACAGTATCTCTGCTGGAAGTTTTTGATAGTAAAGTCAGGAAGGTGTTTAGGTATTACATCACCAAGCAATATAAATTATAAGAAAAAATATCATTGAGAAATGCTTTAATTAAGCGAATTTCAAGAGCTCTTCCTGCATGTATATGTGTATGTTATCTAACTAACCATTTACAAAAAGATAGTTTCGGGTTATTTCAAGTCATTTAGCTGAGAAAGAGATAAAAGAACATAGCAATCTATGGTTTAGACAAAATATTCTGTATATAGAGTTAGAATAATAAATTCATAAAATTTATCGATCGTTTTCCTAATTCTTCAGGCTTTCCCTTGTTAAGTCATTCCCTCTGTTATTAATAAGTCGATTTTTTTGTAATATTAGCGATTATTGATTTGTTCTGAAAATATTACTTCTCTCATTTTACTTGCATAGCCACCTTTCCTAAAGTCGCCAAAAATAACAATTCCATCAATAAAGAGCACAAAACACACACAAAAAACGACAACCAAGTAAGTATCTCCTGAAGTCCAAGCTGTATAGGCTGTACCCTCAATAGCAGGCGAAAGATAATAGTTACTGATCCACATGTAAGCAACGTAGAGGCCGAGGGAAAGTACGGCAATGCTGAAAATCAAGCAAAAGGACCAAAATCTAGTATGCGTAGCCAATTTGAAAGTTACTACTAAGATTATGGAAGAATATCTTCATAACAATAAAGTTACATAGTAAGACCAACTAGCCAATAGTCTGAGCTTATTCCTCTTTCATCTAATGATTCAGGCCCAAGGATATTGAAACAAAATATTGTTATGAGAATTGCCTCTAATGCTCCTTATAAGAGCCACATGAAAAAGTTTTTAGTGTTGAAAATGCAATTCTCCTGTCCGATGAAGTATATTTTGGGCATGAGTCTATAAAAGTACTTATTGATCCCGAAGCGATCAGGAAGATATTCCTTTTCCTTAAGCAAACTTTTCTGAGTAAACTTCGGCTAATTCAATTCATCATCAGCTTCCCTTTGGTAAACATAATTTACATCTTGCTCCAATACTGCCCTTATCAGCAAAGGAAGTGCTGTAAACATAAGGTTGTAGAGAGTAATATAGATATCATCGAAGATTGTCTGTCCTGAGAATCCATTGTAAAAGGCTGCAATGAACTGAGGAAGCGTGAAAAGCATGTTTTTGTAGAAAAAGTAAAGAATCATCTCACTTATTCTTATATAGTTCCATCTACCGTGCACAAAAAGAAGCCTCCAAAGCATCCTAAACTAGGGTAAAGCATAATCACTTGCCTGAACTGCACCCATTCCCTCTTAGCCGTAAAGACCGATTCCTATATGAGCTGTTTTGATCATAGGAACATCGTTTGCGCCATCTCCTATGGCCAAAGTTATCTTGTTCAGGTATTCACGCACCAATTTGACCACTTAGGCTTTCTGAATGGGTAGTAATCTACAGCATACAACTGCACTGCAATTTTCAGAAAGATTTGCTAACTCCTTTTTGCAATTGTCATACTTTAAAATGTACCCTAAATCAGAACCTTATATCATTAAAGCGTTATCCTAATAAACTTTGGCATTTTAGCTCAGTGCTTTCAATTTATTAGTTATATTTTTCTAAATCTATTCTTATTGCTCTATTGAGATGAATGAACCTTTACCCTCGTTTTTGACGAAATCAATATCTAACTTGAATCTAAGGATATTAAAATTTTGCTGGATTAGTCTGCAGCTTTTGGCAATGTTTTAGGCAGTCTCCATTTTATCACCAGTCAACATCCAAACTTTGATATCTAAATAAAGCTAGATTTACTTGCACGAAGCATATCCCTAATAGTTTCAGGGACATCATCTTGCAATCTATCAAGAACTGCAGTTGCCCCAATTAAATAAATATCTCTTTATAGCTCATCTATCAGTTTAGTCAACTCTTTTTATTTTTGATCCTGAGGAACATTTGCCAACGACTTTTGGAAATTTTTGTATTCTTCCTCAGAGATGAGTCTCATTCCGACTAACAATGTTCTAAGACCAATCTTTGAAAAATTTTCAAGTTCCACATCCAAATTCAGCTTTTGCCTTGGGCTCAGCCTCTCCTTGATGATTGAATCAGCCTAAATGATAGTAAAATTACTCCTTTGATATAAAGCTTGATTTTGTTATCTCTGGGATCTCTGATAATAATAGACATCCTCTTCCTATCGGAGGTAAACGCAAAAGATTAGAGCAGCTAGAATTTTCTTTATCTGTTCCTGATCTTAATTACCGTTTCTTTCTGAGCTGATCTGATAAATTCATACTGCATCTATCTAGCAGCGTCAACAAGGGCAATTTAATCAGGCGAAGGCCCTTGGTAAATCTTCTGCTGTTGCTTGTTGACATCCGGTACCACTTCGTGTGTCAGTCCTAACAAAGTGAAATACTCCTCCGCCAGTTATCTTATTGTATTAAAAGTGAGGCCAGGTGACTTCTCTTAGCTCTGTTCCCGATAGAATAGTGAAATTTTCGGATTTAGTTCTGAGTTGCCACCTCCATTTTAGAGTAAACTTTTCAAACTATCGTCTTTGAACCCTTTCTGAAGAGGTTTGCTGTTTTATTCATTGCTACTTATCAAATTTGTGTCACCGAAAAGGCGATAGCCTATAACTGCAATTTTGAACTACATAATGTTCATGGTCAGAGTGCCAGTTTTATCAGTAAAGACATACTAAATCTGTCCCAACTCCTCATTGAGCGATGAACTTTGCACTGAAACATATTTCTGCCTATAATCGCTAAACATAAGTTTGTCCTTCTAAATGAAATACTTTTGGAACAATTTGACCATCTACATTGTCACTATCAATGAAATGGGAATCATGGTATTGAGGAGCACGAAGTAAGTCAAATAAACGAGAAAACCGTCAAGTGCCAGTCTCAAGCTGGGCCAACTAATGTAATAGTTTGCTGATTCGTGGCCATCCCTTGCCAGACCGTATCCAATGGCACATACTAAGCATAAGACCAGCTGAATCAGCAAAATGAATCCTAAAATGTAGTTAACTTTGACCTCTATCTGTGACATTTTTTATGACTAACTCTCTGAATTCAAGATGATCTTGGTGTTTTTGCCTGTGTAGATTGCTAACCCATAGATCCACTTAGTATTTTTGAGCCTGGTCCCACGATAGAGGATCTGCTTATCGCCAGAAAGCGGAATTTGTTCTCCGCTGACTAATTTCAAGGTTCCATTAAAGTTATGTAGATCTTTATTGGGCTAATCACCCTAGAAATGACCATTCAACCTAAAAAAGCTGTCTTTTTAGCTCAAATTGTTCGTTTCAGTTATGGAATTTCTTTGCTTCAGGTTCTTTTAACCATCCAAAGAAGCAGTTTCAATATGTGCGATTCCTCCCGGATTAGAGCTGCTTAGAAGTAGTAAATCTGCAGGAAACATCTCCTAGTTTTATACCTTAATGAGATCGCCAACTAGCACATTACTCCATTAAGTCGTCTTTATTTCCCCCTCTCGAAATACTTTTGTCTCCTCTTCATAGTTGTTTCGATTGTCTGAAACATACCGCTGATAATCTTCATAACCTTCATAAAAAAAAATTAACCTTAACGTATCATTGATATTCCGATCACAATGATTAGAGGGGACCATGCCGTGAGAGGGTTAATCGGTGAGATGATCTTGATTGAGAGGAGTATTGAGACAATAAGAAAGTAAACGTTGGCGAGACGCTTGAACTGCAAGAGCAAAGCCTCTGGATGAGTGTAGAATTACTTGGCAGGAAAGTCAAGAGAGTGTATTTGTTGGTATGTATCTAGTTGGTTTCGAACAGCTACTTGTTCGTGCTAGTTGGTTCCTTGAGGGCAAAGTTAAAATCAAAAGAATAAGGCGTGGGGTACTTGGCTCTCGATGAAATGCATTCGCAGTTGACTAGCTTCTAAATCATTGTGCCCATCGACCACTCTTTTCAAATCGCTTATGTATAGTTTATTAAATTAGAAGTAAATGGGTAAATTAGCAAAGTGGGCTGATACATCTGCAGAGGCTTCGGCTATCTCAATTCGGATATTCCATTTGCTTCCGTTAAGTGAAAACGACTGTTTGGCCTTCGCTTTTGAATAACAGCAAATTTGCGTTTGCGTTTAAAGATATCATAGTTAATAATATAACTAACATGCAGGGTACGAAAGCGTTTGTTATGTCCGCTAATGATCAAATGCGGATGACTACGCTCTTCACAAATTTCTCAAAATCTGAGCCTAACGCCCTCAAGTACAGCTAAGTTATCAATCTGCTGCTTGACCGATGTGTCTTCAATACGAAGTTTACCCTCACAGACTTCCAACCCCTCTTTGAAGCCTGCCTCAAAGTCAAAGCAGTCAAACCTCATGATAAAACATAAGTCCAAGGCGAGAAAATAATAAACAAAGAGCAACTCATTTTTTTACTGAATGAGGCTGCACAAATCCTCTATAAGCCAGACCCGAACTATCTTTAAAGATTCTATCAGATGTTCCTTACATAGAAGATAGAACTCAGAGTTATGCTGGTTGATGATTTAGCTAAAAAGCTAATCGTCGAAGATTTTATCAAACAGCTTTGCCTCTACTCTGAATAGATTAAGCACATCTTTATCAGCTATCAAATCGAAAACTATTGGTCTGTAAAGCGAAACAAAAGATTGCTTTTGAGTTTTAGATAAATTTTGCTGCAAAATAAGAAATGGAGTTACATTTCTTTGATTCTGTTTTTGAAGTAGTCTGAGACAACCCCTCACTTGGTGACAGTTTAGCACATTGAATAATTTCTACGAACGATCATTCCCAACAACAATACCAAATAACAATACGACTTTTACTCCAAACATGTTCTCTCCGAATCCTACCATAAAGATTTAGACGGGTATTGATCTTTTTTATATAGGGGAGATGGCCAAATACATCCAGGAGATCCAGGAATCATGCTTTTTGAGCTACAACTGATTCTTTTGAGATTGGCTTGGGATACGTTTCCCAAGGAACAGGAAAAAAAGGATGTTGGCATGGTTTTGTAGAGATATTTGAAGTATCTTTATTTGAGAAAAAATTCAGAATTTACCACCACTCCACTCCCGAATATCACACGGAAAATGATCAATAAAATGAAGGAATACTATAAAGTCATTAATAATGAATATGACAAAGAAGATGTCCAAAAAAATCCACAGGAAGAGAGCCTAACTCCCTTTTAGAAATTAGCCATGAAGATGTAAAAAGAGCTAGTGAATGCTCCTTCTTTGGGTCTGGATTTTCCAGATCTTTTGAAAATGCTTGATAGATAACTACCCAAAATGCCTCCTGTTCCTGCAATCTAACCTGAATACACCGGAAAGTATGATAAAAACTTCGCTATTACCCTTGGTAAGCAGCCTCCGCCTTAACCTGTATAGAAGGAATAGAAGCCAGGCAAAGCCGAGAAAAAAGATGCAGGGAAAAAGGATGAAGTTCCTCCTCGTGAATTCAAATGGGCAGAAGTTCCTCAAGTGAAGCAAACAACTTAAGACTACCTAAAGCAAATAAACGATAAACTCAATTTCTAAGTAAAGCCTCTTACTGATATCAGCCGAGGAACAATCAATAGATAAGGTTTTCCCGCCTTGATCGGAGAAATCTTGTTTCCTCCTGAGCTCCCCAAAGCTGTTGTACCCTATTTATAAGCCGCGAATAATGCCCTCTTGGATAGGAATTTCATGTTGGCTATCTAAAACTTCAATAATGGTGCTAATGCTTGGAAGAAAAGTACCGTTGAATTCGATTCAGTTGCAGAGCTATTTTTCTAGTACTCAAAAGGCAACATCTATCTAGCAGCAGGAAGGCTAGAATACGCTCTTCAAGCATTCCTAATCAGCAAGAAGCATGTTGAAGGCTCAAAACTACCCTTCACAAATCCTGATCGTTCCTTGCCTTACTACGGAATCGGATAGGTTTTATATTAGATGGAAGAATATTAACTGGCTGCTCGTAGTTTTTTGAAGTCAAGAGAAATCAGAGAATCTGTTTTGGGACTGTAACATGTTCAGACAGCCAGTGTTTTTAACAATTTAGGATGCTGCTTCTTCATGCTGGGAAGAAGCCAATAAGCATTGGGCTACATCTAGATTGCTGAAGTTGTGCTAGATACTGAGCTTGGACCCCACCACGAACGTACAATGACGAGCAGGTATAATTTGAAAAAGATAACAAGAGGAACCTTTGAGAACAAGCCTGCCTTTCGCAAATTTTGGGAAGTCTTTGAGTAGGATCTGTTTGAAAAGAAAAAGAAGAAAAAGAAAGATGATGGCGGAAAGAAAGGCAAAAAATGATTGTCCAGTTTAATAAACTATTAAACCAGCCTTTGTTAGCATCTTTTAGGTGTATAACTAATTTGATTAGACATTAGTTATGAATTATAAAAAAGCAAACTGCATACTAAATTAACTCTAAGAGGAGCTATTAGAGCTGGCAATACAAAACGTCGGCAAGGGTCAGTTCGCTGAAGATACCTTTGAAGAAATCTAAGCTCAGGAGTAAAACGAGTAAGAAGATTTCGGATTTGAAGAGGAAGATGGATAGGCTCCACAATAGGAAACTTAGTTATTCAGAAAATCTATTGGGTTGGGTCCAGAGAAAAGACCTAACATTGATCAAAGGTCACCTGAACTAAGAGTTTAGGGCTATCACTTTGTTTATGGGTATAACAGTGGTCATAGAACTGTAGAGTTGGTTAAAAATAATTTGTGTAGAGCAGTAGGAGTCAATCTCTTTTACTAAAATAGAATATACTTCCAACATAATCTAAGAATCACATTCCTGTCTTATAACAATCACAAAGATATTCTTATCAGTGGAACCGAAGGCAAAAGTGCAGAAATAATGCTTTGGAGATGCAAGAACCAAGCAGGAAAATACACCTTTGAGCCATTTTTCAACGAAAAATAGACAAAGCTATTGCATCTTCCTTTGAACAGTTTAGGAGTCGGATTCGCTTGGCTTAGTGGATAAAATTTCCTTGCTGTAGTTACCAAATTCAATCTACATCAAAACTCCATATTGTACCTGTTCGACCTAACTACTGGAAAACGCAGTCGGTGCGATATTAAGCTATAAAAAGTGGTTCAGATTTGCCATAACTAGACTGATGACAAAGTCATATTACTGACAGAAAAGGGATTGTCATCACTTTAGATATCTCTTGAAGGTTAAGTAAAATGTGTGAGGGTAGTTGAAGAATAAATGATAACTGCCATATAAATGTTAGCAGTTAATAATAGCTTATTTCTGCTGGCTGGTAAACTTGATGGATCACTTCTTTTGATCTCTGCTCAGCAAAAGTCTATCGTTTTCTCAACTAAAATGCATCAAAAGTATGTCAAATGTCTGAAGCTGATAAACAACTAAGGTACTTTTTTGAGTTTGGGCAGGGATAACATTTTAAACATTAATGAGATAAATACTTCAAACATGAGCATCAACCTTTTGCAATCGATCGATACCCAAGAATTATGTGTATATGCTTTAGTCAACAAAAACACCATCTTTTGCTTCTCTAAAGCAGGTAAAATTATAGAATTCATCTGTGAGAACAATTAAAAATACAAGAGAATCTAAAACAAACCAGATTAGCAGCTAATTTATAATTTTGATCAAAAGATGAGGTCTAGCCAAACCTGGATCTACGATAAATATTCCAAAAAGTATATTTATAGCATCTCAGTCAATAAAGAAATAATGACTTTATCGATTGATCACAATAAACAATTTTCTGCAATCAAACGATTTGCACTAAGTTATCCTCCCTTTGCCATCGATATAGTTGGCAATATCGCAGCCTATATCTACCGAGAAACCAAGTCAACCTCCAAACCTACTGAAACTACTTTATCAAAATTCCAAGCCAGTGAAGTGACAGCTGAATATCTCATATTGTAAGATTACACATGTCATCAACTACTCACAGAAGTTATCCTCGATTTAGCTGGCTGCACTAAACTCAAGCTGAGCGCAGAGGGTGACAAATTGGCTGCTGGTTTTTAGAATGGGAAAATAGTCATATTTGATGTCAATAAGCCTAAGGAAATCGTTAAACTTAAAGAATCTCAGCACCATGCTAAGGCTATTTAGAGCCTGATCTGGAGCAGAGATAACAAGTATCTTAAAACGATATCCAACAACCATTTACTTTACTATGACCTGCAGAAAAAGGGAGAGTAAATGACACCCTTGTTCTCATCTAAATCCATCAAAGATGCAGAGTGGAGTGAAGCAGGTAAATTCGATTGGAGAAACTCCAACCTCTGGCAAGACCACGCTCACACTGTAGACTAAATCAAAGATATCAAATTGACTAAGTCTTATCAGCTGGTAATCATGTAAAACGGCAAACTGAAGGTCTTCAGGAACCCTGCCAGTAAAAAAGGACAGTAACTTTGTCGCCTATTCAACAAAAACTATCATCTATAGCTACTCTAGGACAAGTAAAGCCAGCTTACGATTCTGGTTATGGGTGAGGGCATTATTTTTGATCTTGAAATAAAAGAGGGTTCCGAAGAGGCCTAGCAAAAAGAAGACGAAGGCTAATCATTCGAGTAAATCGATGATTGAAAGTTAATCCCTGATATTTTTTACCCACAAACGTTTCGTTATATTTCAACTCTCTGGAAAAAGATAAGTTGTCCCGTTGAATAAAAACAAGTATAATTAAATATGCCCTATCACTTCGTATCAGGCTTCGTATCAGGCTTCGTATCAGACTTCGTATCAGACTTCATATCAGGCTACCAGAGGGTGACGTTGCGTCCAGCCGATGCCAGCAAGCAGTGTTTGGGTGAAAACTTGACCAAGCTGACCTTCTCAACATGCGAAAACATCTTGCTCACCTCGTGTCCATCGCTATTCCAAATATGCACTACTCCGTTCTCGCTGCCCGAGATGATGAAGTTGGAGTCGGGGGAGAAGTTGCACTCTATTATTGACGATTCGTTGAGGAAGTTTGTTATTTTGCAGATCTATGTGCTTTCGAAGGCGTCTAACACCACGATGCTGTTATCTGAGGTGGCGAGGAGCAGCTTCTCACCATTGTTGCTGAATCTCATGATTTTTATCTCATTGTAGTCTTTGCGCCAATCCGCGAAGGGTCCGGTCTCACAACCCTCCAATCCATAGAGGCAGATTCGGACCACCTGCTTATCTTTTTGCTGCTCTGACCAAGCAACTGCAAAGGCCACTCCTGTAGGGTCGAAGCTAGCTACAGGACACGCTGACATGCTAACAGTTTCAACATTGAGCTTGAAATCGCACTCTAAATAGGCGGAATGTTACCCTGGTTTTTGGAATTGAGGTTCCAAATCCTCATAGTATTGTCATTGCTGGTGGTCAGGAAATAGTCGTTTTTGGGGTTGATGACCAGACTAGTAATTGTATCAGTGTGGCCCTTGAACAGCTTGATCACCCTATTTTAATGGATGGACCAATAGAGAATGAGGTGGTTTTTCTTGGTCGCCACCAAAATGGCACTGTTGTTGTGCGTGTGGCTCAGCTGCTCGATTTAGTGCGTTTTCATGAAGAGTTTGCGGTAGCATTGAGCATTGGTGGTCAGGAACACGTTCAAAGTTTGGGAGTCTGCAACATAGAGGACCTCCCCGTCGTTGGAGAAATCGAGACCAACGATATCTTTGGTGTGCTATTTGATTATCTTGGCGGGTTTGAAGCGTTTGAGGGTTTACTCGTTTAGTGCCAAACTCTGCATTTAATATTTAATTAGATATTGGTGTGTGCCATTATACATAGTACATGGCTCGGCTATCCAGTTCAAATGTAATTCGCTATATTCGATGATCGAGAATTGTATAATAAAAGCAGATGGCTGAATCCAAACAGATGATCGGCATACCCAATCATAGCTATTCCAGCTATTCATCATTAAAATCAGTCTATGCTTAGCCAATCAACTCAAACTAACAGTACTCAATTATGTTTGGCCAACCTATGTTTAATAATTGGGTTATGGATGATGGCTTTTGTTTAATCAACAGTCCGAGCATTATGCTCTCATCTCTTCTACTATCGCCTTTTCTTTTATAACGTGAACTAAGATGACCCAGACCTATACTCTCCAACTATCCATGCAAGGCTTACGATGCTTCCATCAAACCACCCCCCTCCATCAGATACCTATCTCGCCAAATACAAGCTACTCACAATTTTATAAACTGGTCAGCTAGATCGCCTCCTTAAACAGCATCCAACACTTCACTATCATCCTCACGGCCCGCGACAACCTCACCCTAACTTAGTAGAAATTTTAACCCTACCTCAAACAGTTACCCCACGACGCCTACTGCCGCTATCTTACCATCCAATAGTATGATTAGTGCGAAAGAATCGTCTGGGCAGTCTCATAATTCCAGCCAAATGAGATATGGGAGGGCAGTGAGTAAGGATACGAGATAGTCTAATGCGAGGAAATGCTGGAAAACAGTAACCAAACAGGGCTGAGAGTCAACGAGTAGCTGTAGTTAAACAGCTAAAAGCTGAGTCATTTGCTGGACTAGATAAATACTCAAAGACCAAGACATCCTCACAGCTAACCCTTACATTTAAAAGTAGGAGCCCTCCCTTTCTTCAATAACGACAAGGAAGACATGAACTTGCTACAGGCAATAGGCCTAGTCGAAAAGCATGCGTCTGTGTCGGGAAGAACCTAATAGACCCAATTTGCAGGACAAGGGTTGAAGAATAATGAACTGAGCCAAAAATGATCAATACCCTTTTCCTTCTATCACATGTTTTCTAAAGTACATTTGCGCTGATAGCCCAAAATAAAAAAAGTAATACAACGTGAATTTAAATTTAAAAATTGTTAATCTGCATAAAGAAAAATACAAAAATTATTGGAAAATAACTAAAAGGGGGTCAAAAATATTCCCTAACCGATTGGAGCTTAAATTTTGGAAATAGCTAACCACTTTTTTGCGATTGAGAGATTGTAGACTGAGATAGAATAATTATATTAAGGATATTTATCTTTTTATTAAGAATGGACAACATTGAAACCACATAGATAATGATGTTATTTATCTCTATTATATTTTCGAAGCAATATCACCAACCTCATATGCTGCAGTAAAGTTCACATATTAACCAAAACTGCAAATATCTAACACTATCAAGATATATAAATGCCAACCTCGACACCTTTTACTAATCTGCAACCATGCGTTTGCCTTCGAGTGTAGCTTGGATGTGCAGCTGTGCTATAATTATCATCTATTTAGTAACCACCACATCGCTTAGCTTCGATAGACGGAGTCTTATTTCTAATTATTATCTTATTTTATAAAAAATAAATATCAACTCTTGAATTATTCGATGACAGCATGAGATTTATGTCTGGAAAGCAGTATCTCCTTGGCCAGCTCAATGCCAGCCAGCGTATGTTTGTGGCTAGAGTTGAGCAGAGTTTGATAATGCTCCAGAGTTGACGTTCGATTGTACTCTTATCTGCAGTACGGACAACTCCTCTGCTTCTAGAACCACCTATTTAAACACTGCGCGTGAAAGACATGTCTGCAGTATGCCACCTTGATCATATCCGTGCTGACAATAGAAGACAGACAAATAACGCAGTCCCTATCGGCGTTGGCCTCTTTCTCGGCTGCCAAATTGTTCAAGCTGGGCTATTCCTACTTGATGACGTTGACGCAGAGGACGGCCGGGAAATAGGTCTAGATCTACTGCATACTGAGGTCGTTGGCACTGTGGATCCTCATTGAGTTGACCCGCACGAAGATGCCAGACATCGCCTGCGGCTATGGACTTCTGACTCTTCGTATGATGCAGACTACCACCACTATCACTCCGACCAAGAGTATTCCTCCCAGTGCTATCAGGACGATTACCAATAGGTTCACTGAAGTTTGGACTGTGTACCAAATGTTTAGCGAGGCCGGAGTGGGGCCCAAGTTGATAAAGGTGACAGATACATTGTTGGTTCCTCCGGAGTTGATCGGAACCGAGAACTGCGTATTGGATTGGTTGATAAGCTTGAGTCCCCCTGACGCATAGTTGATGATCCCAGCCACCTCGTTGGGATAGTATTGGAACTGAATCGCCACAGCCACATTCTTAACCGACGTAGCATAGTACAAATTGATGATGCTGGACGAGGCTGGGATGGTGACTGTTACGTAGTTGTCCTTCGTATCGTTCCAAGCTGGAAGGACTGGCCCGTAGACGCTACCACTGATAGGCAGAACAGTGCTGGTTATGTCGCAGAATGATCCCCCAGTGCTGCTGTCTACGCAGTAGGCGCAGTATATACTATTGCTGGAGAGGGGGTTGCCAGGACTGCAGTAGCCTTGGTTGAATCCAGCCCGTTCTGTCACATTGACGGTATACGAAGTGCTAGCCGTGGTATAAAAGTTGACCACGAAAATGAACAACTTGCTGCCAGCTGACAAGCCATTGACGTTAACCACCTGCGTTTTGCCCAGATTGGCGTTTTCCAAATCGTAGGCCAAGCTGTAGTTTGTATTTTTGTGTTTGTAGCTGTCTAAATCGAGTTCACTAAGGTTGGGCGGAGTATTGTTTCTCTTCACGAACATGAGCAACGGCGTGACTGAATTATAGTCGTTGAAGCTGAGCTGGAGGTCTGCAGTGTCCGCGCCTGCACTTCCACTAAAAGTGTATGGACCGTGGGTATTGTAAACGCCCCAGATGGACTTGGTTATGGCAGTTTTACGAAAGAGCCTGAGTACGTGGTGGAAGTGCAGATGCTCACAAAGAGAAAGGCAAGCAAGAGATGGGGTCTCATCGATAAATCTAGTTGTGGTTGCTTAGTAGATTAAATTTATATTCTATTGTCTGACAAGAATTCTATCGCTATTCCGGATAGTGTGGGCTAGGATGGTTCATACCTTGTGGTAGTCAGCCAAAATATGCTTAATACTTCATGAGCTATGGGGTTCGATCAATTAGTGAAAATGGACGGCGAGAGGCAGTAGCAAACCTTTGCCAATCCAACGTTAAGGTATACTGTTTTCAATAACTATGGATAACTATGGTAGTAGCATGAGTATTTAGAGCTAACGAGTTACATCAATCACAATGGAAGCTGGGCAGGTTATTGGCAAGTTTCTTCCCTATCCAACCCCACAACTTCTCCAACCTAGTCTGCTATTTGGGCGGTGCGCCAGACCAATTCAAATAGTTTTCGCAGACTTTGCTAAAGGTTTTGTCTTTCGATATTTTCGCATACACACAGTACCCTATATAATCCTCTGGGCCCAGTAGATTTTAGAGATAGCTGATAATTAGCTGCTACCTTTCTTAGTTGCTTTAGTATTTGAGCTATTCTTCCTTCTACCTCATGATCTGCTTGAGTTAGGTTTAGATTCGAGGTTATTGGAGTTTGACTTTGACCTGAATAGGGGCTGAGTTGGGGTCTCTGATTTTGACGAAAGGATGGAGCTCTTTGTGAGTCGTCTCCTCGAAGCAGAGCTGGCAAAGGTTGAGATCGTCACACTTGGAACAACTATACCTGATATTCTTGATTGGTTTTTATTGGCACTTGCAGCATTCAACTCCATGAAGAATATAATTGTTTTTTTAGTTCTTCTAGCTAGCTTCTTCCTTCTTTTGCTCCCTCTCCAATGAAGGGTACATCTGCTGATAGTTTTAATCTTGCAAGGGTTGCAGCTATTTCTTGACTTATTATACTTTTTAGTCATTTTTTTAGACTGGCTCCGGTTTGACCTCTTCTGAGACTATTCGGACTGTCTTGTCAAATGATGCACTTTCCGATTCAGCTTTTCTGATGTGGATCTTTGGTTTTTTGTCATAACTCTACAAATAGACGGCAACATCCTACTTCGTCTCCAAAATAATTTGATCGTTTTCCTAATCCAAATAGTAAAGACTATAGTTATTGAGATGGGGGAAGGTTTTGCTGACGAAAGCATGCAGAGATTCAAGAGTGAGAGCGTCCTTGCACTCGAATAATCGTATTTGTTTGTCTAAGACTATCTTTAGCAGCATAATAATTATAGACTGTTTTAAAGTTTAACTATTAAATATGATCCCGGGCGCCAACCTCTCTTCTCATTATTAAGCTTCCGTTTATTTCTAAATGTAGCATGTTTTTCAGATTAGATAGAGGCTGGGATGAAAATGCCCGAAATTTACATTTTCTTTCATTTTAAATAGCAAGAACCTGGCATCATTGGGGAAAGAATAGTTCCTCAAAATTTAGATTTGATATTATTCTGTATTTTATTATTAGCTAACGACCTAATGCTTCCCAATCCTGAAAAAGATAGCAACTTCGCATACTATCATGAATACTGTAGACTGTTCCTAGCCAACACTGTTTTGCTTACTCAAATGCGCCAACTTTTCAATTAACGCAACTAGCTCACCTCCAGGTTTTCAAAACTATAGAAGAAAGGGGATGACATCAACCGAGGGGAGAAGGGAGAGGAGGACCGCAAAAAGCGATTCAGGAGAACTGCTGGAGAGATCTAGAGACACTACCGCTGCTCCATTGAAACATGCCAGAAGTCATACGGCTCTGAGGGTTCGTTAAACCAGCACATTAAAATTAAACATCCGGAGTTGTACATTTAATTGGGGCTGGGGAATATTTCGAACGAACAGAATTTATACTCGTCCATGCCTGAATCATAGGTGGTCTGACAGAACGTTTTTGATGTTTTATTGTCTTGTGCTATATTTGACTTTGGACGTTAAGGCATTGGCTCTGAAGGTTGACTGGATTGAACTATCTGACTTCCCAAATCGGATCTAATCTAACACAGATCAATTGATGCTTGCAGTAAGCAGACTGTTGATGTGTCTTTATGTTTGGGCTGGATGCATTATGGCACTGAGAGCATCTGTGTTATCTTGAGAATATTTGTTATCTTGGACCAGTGTTATAAAGATTAGGTTAAGTCTCATCATGTTTAATCGCTATGGCATGAGAGTTTATGGGTAGACTTAGTAAAACAGGAACGAGCCACTCAGAGCTTTCTTCTAGCAGTCCTAGCTCTAAAACTATGGAATTTGGGTCTAGCTCATCCCTCACCAAATAAAGATGATAATCACCTAATTCGGAACTGGACCCACTCCCAAAGCTGGAGAATTCTTGAGGCTGAAGCAGCTGGTATATCTCGACAATATGTCGCTAGTCAAAGCCTAGAGAATGACCTACCCCTTCGGACGAGGAAAAACTTTGCCTGGCTTGTAGATATGCCTAGCAATGTGCCGATAGGGTTTCAGGGCACGATGCTTTCTTTCTTCTCAGTATGCCTATGGTAATCAAAAAGTCGCAAAAATACCAGCCAACTCAAGTCTGGTGATCGACATATAGATCTTAGGTATCTTCAAGTAACCCCAAAACAAGGACTAATTCGAGGACAAACTTCTCATTGATGAGATCAAATATTTGGCCAAGGAGGGGGATTAGTTGGTGCAGAATGGAGATTTGCGGTCGGCCCAGCTCAAGTTCTAAGAGGCATTCATGCATATCCAGTCAACCCGCTGCAAGTAGATAAAGCACCATCTGTATACCAGCAACACCAACAAGCAGAACTACCACAGAAACCAAGAAGAAATCGTAAGAGTCAATCGTGGCTTAGAAAAAGACAAACAATAGCTGGTCGGAATCTTTAAGATTTTTGATATCATCAAGATCAAGGCAGTGGAGGTGGCCCTGCTCAACAAAGACTACTACAAGGTCATCATCCTCTCCAAACAGTGCTTGATGGAGAGCAGGTTGTAGCTAAATTAAAGGATACTTGTTGCAAGGGGGAGAGCTTTTGCAGAGGTGGGAGAATTCAACATGGCTCTAGTATCTATATGCTTATGAAGGAACTTGCACGAAACCTGTGCGATAAGTATAGAGATAATGCGGCCTATAGGGAAGAATTGCTGCGTATCCAAACAAAAAAAGAAATCGTTGAAAGACAAATGATAAAAAAGATGCAAGGGCAGCCAGTTGTTGTAAAATTACTATAATATAGACTTTTCAAACAGATGAACAAACCTTTCTCTAAAAATTGTAGAAGTACAATCAAGAAATACTATCCAAGAAGCGTATAACTTAAACCTAACAACCCAAACAGTAACAGGAAAACTGACTATATGATAAATCTCTTTTATAAGACTACTAATTTTGTTTAAGAATATTCTAGGATCATCGACATCTTATACTTTTGATTGCATAAACCTTGCATTCGTTCGATTTATAATGAGCTGAACAGCAACCTTTATGGAATAAGTAATCTTAGATAGCAGTTAATTAGTAACCTACAAGCTTATTACTCGAGGTATTCAATCCTACAGTCACTCAAAAAAGTGTCATATCACATAAGTTTAGCGTTTTTATTATGAGTGTATTGATCATTTATTATGAAAGAGTTTTTACCAGCCACTTCTACTTCTTCAAAATATAAAACTACTCAAGATTAGAGATAAAAAGACCGAGTTTTTCACTAAAGATTGCCCGTTCAGGTTGATTAAATACTTATTTGTATCTTTTGGGTATTGAAATTATTTGAACTGAGTTTAATGCATCTATATTCTTAATGCGATATAATACTTTTTAATGAAAGTTCAGACTCAGGTACAATATTCTTAGAAAAATCTCATTATTGCAAAGTTGTAAACTAACTGCGAAGATAAAAAATAAACAGCAAAATAGCTTGGTTAATCAACTTATGATAAGAAGAAAAATTAAACAAAATCTCAACCGAAGGGTTAAGAGATCAGTGGAAAACTAAGCAAGATCATTACAGAGGTGGAGAATAATGACTTTAGTTATTTATTTGGAGAAAAGGAGACAATTGAATTCATCAAGGAGCTGAGATAAAATCGTTAGAGGATCCCTAGTTTCGTGGAAAAGGAAATAAGGAGGTTTCTTGATACCATTAATGCAAGGATAGAATAAGTTTCCTACTCTCAAACCATTTACAAAGAATTGTTGGAAGAAACATCCAAATTAGCAAGAACTTATTCTTATTATGG
>Ga0316217_10003241_pt1 | contig 18766 bp, 16 predicted proteins | sample 1anoAmetaG_FD_203633 | JGI IMG/M metagenome (GOLD analysis project Ga0316217, IMG submission 203633) | Freshwater microbial communities from Trout Bog Lake, Wisconsin, USA - 1anoA | ecosystem: Environmental > Aquatic > Freshwater > Lake > Hypolimnion/Profundal zone | place: USA: Wisconsin...
AATTTCCAAGGCGCGCCGCGAGGCGCGCCTTTTCTGTTTCCTGTTCGTCACGCGGATTTAACCCGCCCGCCGTTGCGTTTGGCATAATGCAGGCTAGGTTGTCAACATGGTGCCGCGTATTTTGATTGTGGATGACGAGGAGGACTTCATCGAACTGGTGAAGTTTCGCCTGGCCAATCTGGGCTGTGAATTTCTCGTGGCGGGCGACGGCGTCCACGCCTTGAGCCAGGCGCGGCAGTTCAAACCAGACCTGATACTCCTCGATATTTTGCTGCCGGATCTCGACGGGCTTTCCGTCTGCGAAATATTGAAGCGCCAGCCGCACACCAAAAAAATCCCCGTCATCTTCATGAGCGCGTTGTCCAGCGACGTCACCCGCCGCACCGCCGCGATGAACGCCGATGATTTCTTCACCAAGCCGCTCGATCTTGGCCGGCTCGAAAAGCGCATCGCCGAGCTGCTCCACACCGGAATTGCCGCCAACTGACCGTCCGCAATTTGCCCCGCGCTTCGCTTGACAGCGCGACGCGCAATCTTCATTTTCTTGTGATTATTTGTTAATCATCAAAATTAAATGAACACATCACACAATTTGTTCGGCACACTGCAGAATTTTGAACTCGGCGGCGGCCAGACGGGAAAATTCTATTCGCTGCCCGCGTTGGAAAAAGCCGGCATCGGCCCGATCTCGAAACTGCCGGTCTCCATCCGCATCGTGCTGGAATCCGTCCTGCGCAACTGCGACGGCAAGAAAGTCCACGAAGCGAACGTCAAGGAACTCGCCAACTGGCAGCCGACCGGGACGCGCACGGCGGAAATCCCGTTCGTGGTCGCGCGCATCGTGCTGCAGGATTTCACCGGCGTGCCGCTGCTGGTGGATTTGGCGGCGATGCGCACCGCCGTCGCGAAGATTGGCAAAAATCCGAAAATCATCGAGCCGCTGGTGCCGGTGGATTTGGTGGTGGATCACTCCGTGCAAGTTGATTTTGCCGGCGGCGCGGATTCGATGACGAGGAACCTGGAGCTGGAATTCACGCGCAACCGCGAGCGTTACCAGTTTCTCAAGTGGGGCATGCAGGCGTTCGACACGTTCAAGGTCGTCCCGCCGGGCATCGGCATCGTGCACCAGGTGAATTTGGAATATTTGGCGAAAGGGATTTTGAACGCAGGCGATGTTTATTATCCGGACACGCTGGTCGGCACGGATTCGCACACGACGATGATCAACGGTCTCGGCATCGTTGGCTGGGGCGTCGGCGGCATCGAAGCGGAAGCCGGCATGCTCGGTCAGCCGGTTTATTTCCTCACACCGGATGTCGTTGGCGTGCACCTGACGGGCGCGATCCGCGAAGGCGTCACCGCCACGGATGTCGCGCTTACGGTCACGCAAATTCTCCGCAAGGCGAAAGTGGTCAGCAAGTTCGTCGAGTTCTTCGGCCCCGGCGCGGCGGCGCTGCCGCTCGTGGACCGCGCGACCATCGCCAACATGGCGCCGGAATACGGCGCGACGATGGGCTTCTTCCCGATTGACGCCGAATGCAGCAATTACCTTCGCGCCACCGGCCGCAGCGACGAGGCCGTCAAGGCCTACGAAAATTATTACCAGGCGCAAGGCTTGTGGGGCATTCCGAAGAAGGGTGAAATCATCTACTCGCAGGAAATCGAACTCGACCTCGGCACGGTGCTGCCCAGCGTTGCCGGGCCGAAACGCCCGCAGGACCGCATTGAGCTGCCGAAGTTGAAAAATGAATTTGTCGCCGCGTTCAGCAAGCCCGTCACGGAAAATGGTTTTGGGATGAAGGCGGAAGAGTTGTCGCGCACAGTGCATGTCTCCGCCGGTGGCGAAGTTCACCCTGGCGGCGGCGACCAGAAAAATGGCGGCACGCAAAGAAGCGAGAGTGAAATGGTGTCGGAACATCCGACGGCCGATCCGATCCACGCCCGCGCCAAACGACTGGACGGCAATGTGCGCAACGGTTCCGTGCTCATCGCCGCCATCACGAGCTGCACCAACACCAGCAACCCGTCCGTGATGCTTGCCGCCGGCTTGCTGGCGAAGAAGGCCGTGGAAAAAGGCCTTGCCGTCAATTCCACCGTCAAGGCGTCGCTCGCGCCCGGCTCGCGCGTGGTCACGGATTATCTGGCCAAGACCGGCCTGCAACCGTTCCTCGACCGGCTTGGTTTCAATCTCGTCGGCTACGGCTGCACGACGTGCATCGGCAATTCCGGGCCGCTGCATCCGGCCATCGAAGAAGCCGTCGTCAAAAACAATCTGGTCGCCGCCGCCGTGCTTTCCGGCAACCGCAATTTCGAGGCGCGCGTGCACCAGAACATCAAGGCAAACTTTCTCATGTCGCCGCCGCTCGTCGTGGCGTTCGCGCTCGCGGGCCGCGTGGACATAGACCTCGCCAACGACGCGCTCGGCACCGGCAAGGACGGCAAGCCCGTGTTCCTGCGCGACATCTGGCCGAGCCTGAAGGAAGTGTGCGACCTCATGCAGGCCGCGTTGCAGCCGGAAGTGTTCCGCAAGCTCTACAAGGATTTTGCCGCGCAGAATCCCAAGTGGAACGAAATCTCCTCCAGCACCGGCAATGTTTACGAGTGGGACCGCAAGTCCACCTACATCCAGGAGCCGCCGTTCTTCGAGAATTTTTCGATGACGCCCGGCAGCATCAAGCCCATCACCGGCGCGCACGCGCTCGGCATTTTCGGCGACAGCGTGACGACCGACCACATCTCGCCCGCCGGCTCATTCAAGAAGACGACGCCCGCCGGGAAATATCTCGTCGCGAACGGCGTGGCCGTGGAAGACTTCAACAGCTACGGCTCGCGGCGCGGCAACGACCGCGTGATGACGCGCGGGACGTTCGCGAACGTCCGCATCAAAAACCTCATGGTGCCCGGCGTGGAAGGTGGCGTCACCAAGCTCCAGCCGTCCGGCGAACAGGTCAGCATTTACGACGCATCCATCGCGTATCAAAAAGCCGGCACGCCGCTCATCATTCTCGCCGGCCAGGAATACGGCACCGGCTCGTCGCGCGACTGGGCCGCGAAAGGCACGAACCTGCTCGGCGTGAAAGCCGTCGTGGCGCAGAGTTTCGAGCGCATCCACCGCAGCAACCTCGTCGGCATGGGCGTGCTGCCGTTGCAATTCAAGGAAGGCACCACCGCGCAAAGCCTCAAGCTTGACGGCACCGAGGTTTACGACATCGTGGGCCTCGACGCGAACATTAAGCCGCAGCAGGACCTCACGCTCAAGATCACGCGCAAGGATGGCTCCGTGGAAAATGTCGCCGTTCGCTGTCGCATTGATACGCCGATCGAAATTGACTACTACCAGCACGGCGGCATTCTGCCGTATGTGTTGCGCCAGTTGGTCGCGAAGGCGTAATCCAACATTCATTCAGATGCCGGACTTCTTCATTGGAGTCCGGCATTTTTATTTTCCAGTGCATTGCAGATGTCGACGTTGTGCTGGCATCCTTCCATCGCGTATGCTGCGGGACATGATTCATGACGTTCAAGCCATCGCGGCGGAAGTGATCCGCAAAACCGGCAAAGACAAGCCGGCGGACGCGGCGTTACGCGAGGTGCTCAAACAGATCAAAGACCTCGCGCCCTTCGACGCGACGGAAGTCGCCAAAACCGTTTTTCTGTATTACCGCTGGCACGTCTGGCTGCGCGAGGAACGTGGCGTGGAAAACAAAATGCGTCTCGCCATCCGTTTGAACCAGCGCTTTCAGGCGAACAACACCAGTGTGTCGTTGGCTGAACTCCGCGAGAAAGCCGTGCCCGCGTGGACGGCGGCGGAAATGGAAGTTCCCGACGAATGGCTGCTCTCCTTGCAGCGCGAACCGAAGTTGTGGCTGCGCGCCAAGCGCGGCACGGCGGACGCGCTGGCAAAAACTTTGTTCGCGGCGGAAGTGAGTCCATTGCTGCCGGAGGCGATTTTGTATCGCGGGGAGGAAGATTTGTTCAAGACGCCGGAGTTTCACGCGGGTGAATTTGAGATCCAGGACATCGCATCGCAACTGGTCGGCCAACTGTGCGCGCCGCAGCCGGGCGAAACGTGGTGGGACACCTGCGCGGGCGAAGGCGGCAAGACGCTGCATTTGTCCGACCTGATGCAGAACAAGGGAATGCTCTGGGCCAGCGACCGCGCCGAGTGGCGGCTGACCAAACTCAAACGCCGGGCCGGGCGGGCGAAGGTTTTCAATTACCGTTCGGCTCATTGGGACGGCGGCGCGAAGCTGCCGACGAAAACCAAGTTCGACGGCGTGCTGGTGGACGCGCCGTGCAGCGGCATCGGAACCTGGCAGCGCAATCCGCAGGCGCGCTGGACCACAGAACCGAATGACGTTCGCGAGCTGTCGGAAATTCAGAAGAAACTTTTATCGCACGTCGCGCCGAGCGTGAAGCCGGGCGGCAAATTGATTTTCTCCGTCTGCACGCTGACGCGCGCGGAGACGACGGAAGTGGTGGAACATTTCAACGCGAAGTTTTCAGCGGAGTTTGAGCCGCTGATTTGGGATGCCATAAAATTTGAAAACCGCACCGTCGCGAGCGCCTCGCAGGTGACGGTGTGGCCGCAGGATTTGAACGGCAATGGAATGTTCATCGCCGGTTGGCGACGGAAGAGGGATTGACGATAGGAGCGCCGGGCAACCAGCCCGGCAGTTGCAAGGCTGCGCATCAACGCGCCGAGCTGGTGCTCGGCGCTCCGTTCGCCGTCTCCAAAATCTTGCCGAGAATCTTGCGGAGGTCGTCGTTGTGCGGTTGCGACGCGATGCCGAAGGCGTGGATGATGTCGAGCAGCAGGCTGGAATTCGCGCGGTTGAAATCGTAATAAACCGTTTCCTTGGATTTGGCGTTGCCGGCCTTGCGCGGCGTGCCGTCCATCGCCAGCACCTCATCCAGCGGCAGGCAGACATAGACCATCGCCTGATAGCCGACGGCGCGCTGTTTCTGCTTGAGCTGGATTTGCACCCAACCGTGCGGCGTGGTTTTGATGAACTGCGGCAGGCGCTGGACGGCGCTTTGAAATCCGTTCACCGCTGGGTTGGTTGCCACTTCAACCTGCACGGTCTGGCTTTCTTCAAACTCTTCCGGCTGAACTTTTTTAGCGCCTCAATTTCACGGACCAGTTCATTCGTCGAAAGGATTCCGCGGCGGACGGCTTCAAAGATGATCTTGGAAAGTTCGTGGCCGTATTTCGTCTCGCCGGGCGGATGAATTTTATTTCAGGAACGACGGTGGGGCTGTTCGTGTTGGGGATGTCGTAGCCGATCTGCCATTCGAGATAATGTTTTTTGCCGAGCAAGGTTTGGGACGGCGCGACGGGCAGGCCGAAGCCATCCGAAGATTTTTCCTTCACGCGGACTTTGCCGGTCACGTCGGTGAGCGGCAGGCGGACACGGACGGCGTTGGTCGTCGCTTCGATGCGGACCAGCCGGTATTCCGCGCCGTCGCAGAACGCGTGAAACCCCTGAAAAATCAAGGCGAACAGAATGACGACCAGCTTTCGCACGGCGGAGATGCTCAGTTTTCGGGCCGCACAATTGAAACCACGAATGTCCCGGGCTTGAGATATTTTTGCGCGACAGCCTTGGCTTGCTCCATGGTGACGGCCTCGTATTTCGCGTCATCCAAATCGGCGCGCTGCCAGCCAAGTCCGTAAAGTTCGTCCATGGCCGAAGTGGCTGCGAGATTGCCGAGGTCGGCGCGGGCGATTTTTTTCTGGCCGATGATTTTGGCCTTGGCACGCTTCAATTCCTCGGCGGTCAGGCCTTCGGTGCGGAGCAGTTCGGCTTCCTTCAACAACTCGGTTTCCACCTGCGCGGCCTTGGCCGGTTCGGTGCCGGTGTAGAATGCGAAGTAGCCCGGCACAAGCCCGGCGAAATTCTGCGCGCCGACGTAATAAGCCAGGCCGAGCTGTTCGCGGATGCGCAAGAACAGGCGCGAGCCGAGATCGCTGCAACATTCCTGCAACAGGTCGAGCGCGTAGCGGTCGTCTTCCGCCAGCGTCGTGCCGGGAAAGCCGATGACCAGAACGGCCTGCTTTTTGTCGCGCGTTTCCTCGACGCGAATCGGAAGCTGGGAGCTGGGAGTTGAAAGTTGGGAATCGGATTTTCCCCATCCGCCATCTGCCATCTGCCATCTGCCAAAAGCCTTTTCCACCGCTGCCTGGACCTCGCCCAGCTTCACATCACCAAAAATTGCGAGCACGCAGTTGTTCGGCACCGTGAGTTTTTGATGAAATGATTTCAGGCCGGCGACGGAAACTTTCGCAGCGGATTCCTCCGTGCCGAGCGAATCCAAGCCGTAACCGCCATCACCGAACAGCGCACGGCGCATCGCCAGGCTGGCGCTCTTGAGCAGTTCATCCCGGCGCGAGCGGATGCCGGCGATCTGGATTTCCTTTTCGCGCTCCAGTTCGTCGGCGGGGAAAACCGGATTCAAAATCACGTCGGCCAGCAAATCCAGTCCGGTCGGAAAGTCTTCGCTCAGCACTTCGGCATTGATGCCAAAGCTGTTGTTGCCGCCGTAGCTGTCAATGCTGCCACCGACGGACTCGATCTCCGTCGCGATTTTTTCGGCGCTGCGTGTCGTGGTGCCTTTGATGAGCATCTTGGCCAGCAGCATGGTGGTGCCGTTGTTCGCCGGCGTCTCGACGAGCACGCCGCCACGGAACACGGCGCGGAATTCCACGAACGGCAGGCGGTGATCCTCCTTCACCAGCAGCGTTAGACCGTTCGGCAAAACGATTTTCTGGATGGCGTTGTCGGTGTTCGTCTCGACGTTTGCCCTGGCCTTGGGCGCGGTGCCAGCGGGCAGGAGCGCGTATAGCGTGCGGTTTTCCGGCGTGAGATACTGGCGGGCCACGCGCTGGACATCGGCCGCCGTGATGCGTTTGACGGCGGCGAGATAGCGCTCGGAGAAATTCAGGTCGTTCGCGGCGAGCCAGTTGCCGCCGAGGTTTTGGGCCTGGCCTTCCATCGTTTTGCGCGCGGACAACGTGGCGGAAACAAACTGCTTGATGGCCTTATGCAGCTCGTCGGCAGAGACGGAAAAGGATTTTGTTTTCTCAATCTCGGCGAGAATCGCGGCGTTGGCGGATTCAAACTGGTCGCCGTCCACGACGGCGCTGACGCCGAAAAGTCCCGGCAGGCCAGGGCTGTAAGTCCACGCGTCCACATGATGCACGACGCCCTGTCTCTCGCAGACCTGCTGGAACAGGCGCGAACTGCGTCCGTTGCCGAGCAACACGGCGAGGACATCGAGCACCGGCACATCCGCATGGCGCAGTTCCGGAATGTGCCAGGCAAAATAAACGTGGCCCAGTTCCACCGGCGATTCCTCGATGATTTCGCGTGACGCGGTCTGCTTGGGCTCCAGCGGCAAAACCACCGGCGGCATCGCCTTTGATTTGCTGCCGGCGTAGGCCGCTTTGATTTGCGCGACGACGACGTCGTTTTTCACATCGCCGGCGACGACGTAGAAGACATTGTTCGGCGCGTATTTTTCCGAATAGTAATCGCGGATGTCGTCCGGATTCACCTCGTTGAAAATATCCGGGTAGCCGATGATGGTGAAGCGATACGGGCTTTTCGTGTAAGCCGTCTCAAACAGGCGGCGGCTCGCGCGGCGGCCCGGATCGTCATGGCACATGTCCATTTCGCGGCGGATGACATCCATTTCCTTCACGAGTTCGGCGGGCGGCAAAGTCGCGTGCTGCATGATGTCGCACAAAATATCAACCGCTTTCACGGCGCCCGTGTTGGGCACATCAATGTGATACACGGTGCGGTCGAAGCTGGTGTAGGCGTTCATGTAGCCGCCGGCTTCCTGCACTTCCTGGTCAATGCGGCTGCCGGGGCGTGTGGTCGTGCCTTTGAAGAGCATGTGTTCCAGCACATGCGACAGGCCAGCTCCGAGCCATTTGCCTTCGTGGATGCTGCCGGCCATCGCCCAGGCCTGCGCAGAGACGACCGGCGCGCTTTGGTCTTCGCGCACGATGATGGTCAGGCCATTGTCGAGCGTCGTCAGGGTGACGCCTGGCGGGATGGATGGGATTTCGCAGTTGGATTTTTCAGCCATGTTCAGGCGGGGAAAATAAACCGGAATTTCAACAGGGCAATGCTATTTCACAGGCCGCCACCAGGAAACGCGGGGAAATCATTGCCGTTCGCCTTTCATTGCCTCGACATAAGGCCGGCCGTCCACAAACACTTCCTTGATTTTTGCCCGGCCGGAGGCGGTCACGACAGCTTGAACGGTCAGCTTGCCGGCGGGATTCCCCTGCCCTTCAGCCACAAAATATTTTTCAATGCCGTAGGTGATGTGAACCGCGTTGGTGGTGTTCCACCACGGGTTTTCGCTGCGGCCACGCACCAGAATTTCATCCGCCGTGGCGATCAGACCGTTCGTGCTGGCGCGCGTGATTTCCCAAAACCGGTTTGTGCCCGGCGCGAGCGCGACAAGGATTTTGGTGCCGTAAGGCAAATCCTTGGGCGCCGGCGGCGAAAACAAGTTCATCGGCACATCGCTGATTTTGTAATTCAAAATCAAATAATCGCCGCGCAGCAGATCACGCGGGTCCACGCGGCGGGTTTCGAGCAGGATGATTTTGCCGGCGGCGAGCGCGTGTTCCTGCGTGGCGACGGTGTAGCCAATCCACGCGCATTGCAGCGCGAGAACGAGGAGGAGGAGCTTGGGTTTCATTAGGCTTCCGCCGCCAGCGGTGGATTGATTTGCTTCATCAGCTTGCGGCGTTTCTTTTCGAGATAAACACCGAAGACGATCAGGAAAATTCCCGAAATCAAAAACATCAGGCCCGTGCGCGCCATTGAACCGAACAGGTCGCAGTAGGCGGCAAAAATGTCGAGCGCCACGAAGGCGATGCCCAGATTGACCAGAAACGGCGAGCGCTTCTGCACCCCGACCTGGATTTGCAGCAGGCAGAAAACAAACAGCGCCATCGTGCCGGCGAGATAATTCCAAGATTCGCCCCAGTAATAATAATGCCGTTTGCCACCAACCGGCTCCAGCTGCCAGCAGTCAAACCAGACCGTCGTCATGAAGACCATCATGCCAAGCAGCGCGCCAAACCACGTCCAGCGCCATTGGCGGTTAAGCGCGCGCATATTGCGGGCGCCCGCCGCGAGCGGCAGCAGCGCCAGCAAGGCGAGCGCGGGGAAAAGCCAGCGCTGTATTTCAGGGCGGCTCCAGCCGCCGAAAAAATCCTTCCAAGCGAGCGGATATAAGAAAACCAAAAAAAGGAGCAGGCCGAGTTTTTCCGCCACGCCGGCAAATGCGGCAAAGCGGCCTGGCCGCAGCAGCCATCCCGCGCCGAGATAAATCAGGCCGAGCAGCGAGTAGAGCAAAATCTGATGCTGGTCGGAGCCGGCATATATCCAACTATCGCGCTCGTTGGCTTCAAGGCCAAACCAGACCCCCACCGCAAGCAACAGCAGGACAAATTGGGACTTGGAGCGCAGCAGCCACGGCAGCGCGGCGAGGCCGAGCCACCAAAGCAAAAAGGCATTCGGCGGGCGGGAAACGAGATTGTAAATCTGGCCCAGCAGCGCGATGTTCGCCAGGAACAGGCACGAACCAAGGAAATGCAGCGCCTCGCCGGTCTTGCGATATTGACCGTGAATTTCACGCAACCACCAACCAAAGCCATGGGCGCCAAGCATGAGCAAAACCCCGCCGGCAATCTTCACGCCACGCGGAATTCCATTCCAATGCGCAGAGATCAGCAGCACGACGCCGGCCGCGATGAGCACCGCCCCGATGATGGAGACAATGGCGAGAAATTTGCCGCCGCCGTCTTCCTTGAGCTGGAAATGGGCGACGATTTTCCGCCGCTGTTCCTCGTCAATCAGGCCGGCGGCGTGAAGTTTCTGGATGTCCCCGTAGTTCATTTTTATTTAAATATGACATTGTATTTGTGAGCCAAACTGCTTCGACATTCAATGAAAATCCTCCGGGAAGGAACCGACGGCCCATTTTACCGGGCAATGAGGTTGGCTATTCCAAGCGGACGACATGCCAAAGCCGCGGGCCCAAGCTCACCGTCATGGTGGCGGTGACGGATTTTACCAAGGTGGCGTGATGCTGCTGAAGCCACGCTTGAAGCGTCTGGCGCTGCTCGCTCAAAAACACTTCGCCGACCACGGCATATTGAATCCGGCGGGCGCGGATTTGCGCCAGGGTGTCGCCGGCCAAAATACGCTCTACCCGCCGGCAGCTGAACGGACGCCAGAGTGAAATTTCCGTGTCGTCACAGGTGCCCGCAAAGCCCACCACCGCGCATTCGGCCGGCAGGACGGCGCGCACCCCAGCCAGCGGATCCGGCCGGTCCGCATAAGTCAGATAGACATCCCGGACGCGTTTGACAAAGGCGTGTTTTTCACCGGCGTCCCCGCTTTTTGAAAGGATGGCTCGCGCCGGCCACAGCGGGCGGGCGGGAGTCAGCACGACGACGGGAACCGCCAGGAGCATCGCAGTCAGCGCTGTTCGCCGCCACCAGCGCCAGCGAACCAGCGCCGCTGAGGCGGAACCGCAAAGCAGCGCGGGCAGGAGCAACGGGTAATAAGCTGACACCAACCGCACCAGCGTCATCATCCCGGACTTGGCAAAGAAAATGAGCAGCGCCACATACGGTAAAATCAACAACGCGCCCTGCGGCCAGTTAAAAAAACGCGGCCAGCCGCGCGGGTGCCGGCACGACGTCACCAGCACGGAAACCGCCAGCAGCACGCTCAAGCCAAAACCCAGACCGGCCGCCTCCTCGGTGGGAATTTCACCGAGCCGGTAAAAATATCCCTGAAAATTGGCGGCGAGCAGCGCGTTGAGCCGGTCCGGCAGGAATGTCAGGATGGAATGATTCCAGCAGCCCGCCAGCGGGAAAAAGGTGGGGACGAAATTGCCCGTCAAAAACACGGCGGCATTTCCCCCAATTCCCACCAGCGGATTTTTGACAATCATGTCGGCCGGCTCCAACACCATGCCCGACCAATCGCCGCAGTTGAGGTGGTTTAAGATGGCGGTGGGCAGAAACGAGGCGAGCAGCGCCAATAAAATTACCGGCAGGCTTCGGACTGGCTGGGAAAATATTTTTGGCGCCAGCGGCAAAAATAAAACAAACCAAGGCAGCAGCAGCGGCAGGTTGCCGGGTTTGGCGCCGGTCAGCAGCGCTGCCGCCAGCAACGACAGCCAGACATCCGCCAGCCGGCGCGAGGCGGTGGCGCGCATGGCAAAGTCCACGGCGGCCAGCGCATAGACCGCCGCATAGGCGTCGTTGCCCAAACTGCCCGCCTGCAGCAGGAAATTATATCCCGTCGGCAGCAGCCACATCCATTGCCACGCCACCCGGCCATTCACGCCGAGCCGGGTAAAAACGCTGAAGACCAGACCGGGCAGCAGCAGGAACGGGAAAAAATTAATCAGGAAGAAGGCCCGGTCCGATTTGGTCGCCACGAAGACCGGCGTCATCAGCCATTCAAAACCGCAACTGCGGTCGTTCATGCGGTAATTGTCGGTGTGAATCCAATGCCATTGTCCTGCGGCCAGCCAGTGGAGGACGCGCGGCAGGCGATAAGTCAGCCCGTCGTAATTGCTCGGCAGGTAAAGCGCGCCGCCGATAAAAACCAGCGCGGCCAGCGCGGTGAAAATCAGCGGAAAAGGACGGGCCAGCCGCGACTTGATTTTAGGCCAAGAAAACCGCGCCGCGCCGCGCCCCAGTTCGCGCCGCGCCAAAAAAGACAGTCCCAGTCCCAGCACGCCAAAGATGGCATAGCCAGCCGGGTTCAACCAGCCCGCCGCCGACAGCAACCAGCCGGCGGCGCTGGCCAGCGCCGAAACAAGCACCCAGATTTTGACCAGTGGCAGAAAAGACATGGGGTCAGACCGGATTAAATTTATTGTTGAAAGCCAGGCCAGAATAGTCGCTCAAGCCGGAAAAGCCAGCCTGACTGAATCACAGAACGTCCCAATATCTGATAATGGCCAACGTTTTGCGACAGACTGAAAGGAACTTGTTTTGACAACAGCTTTGTGCCATCCTCGATTGACAGGGGGAAAAATAAGAATTATTCACCAGCGAGGGTGAAGATGGGATTAAATTTGTCATTTTGGCGCGGAATGTGCTAGACTATGTCCATGGTTGTGGTGGAAAAATTGTCCCATGCGCTTTGAACTGAAACAAAAACATGCCGAGCCGTTTTCTGACGGCGGGCCAGCGAAGCCAGCTGACGGGAGCAAAAAACGCGAGGCGGGGCTTACGCTGGTGGAGGTGGTGATATGCGCGGCCATTGTGGCGTTGATGTTTGGCGTCATTATCACGTGTTATATCACGACGGCGACAAGGTTGGAGTGGACAGGATATTCCCTGGCGGCCCAATCGTTGGGGATTCAAATCGTGGAACAAGCGCGTTCGGCAAAATGGGACTTGTCAATGGGTGCAGCCGCAGTAAACGAAATCACTAACATAACATTATTATCCCCGAGTTGGAATGCCAGCACCCTGACTTACAGCGGTTACACCACAAACGTTTTGGATGTTCCCATTAAAGGCACGAATGTAGTTTTGGCAACCAACTTTGTCACCATCCAGCAGTTTAACATCACTGGCGGAACCAATGCACCGGTGATTTATATGCAGTCAATCCGCGTGGACACCGTCTGGCCCTTCACCGGTTGGTCCCAATTTGGCACAATCTGTTACACCAACTCCATTGGCACTTATCTGGCTCCTGATAATCGCGACCCGACCACACTAGGCATTGGCAACTGATCATGAAAATCCCAGCATTCAAATCTGGTAATTGGGAAAATGCAGTCAGGCGGACCGGCAGGAAAACATCTGGATTCACCCTGGTTGAAATGATGTTTTCGGTGGTCACGATGCTTATCGTCATTCTTGGAGGCTTTTTGAGCGCGCATATACTCGGCCTGAAGCAGGCTCAATTGGTGGAGAGCAAGGCCGGCGCCAGCGATACTTCCCGCCGCGCCATCAGCCAGATGACGAGAGACATCCGTTCCGCCAAGATGTGGTTTATCGGGAGCATATCCGGGACAAATTTCGTGTCCATCACCAATGGGTTGCAGCGGGGCACGGCGTTGGCGCTGTGTCAAACGACCAACGGCTCCCAATTTGTCTTTTATTATTATGATTTGACCTACACCAATAACAGCAATGGCCGGCTGATGACCACCAGCACCACCAATTGGACCCCGGTGGTGCTGGCCTCCAACCTGATCTACGGAGTCACTAACTCACTCTGTTTTACCGCCGAAAACTACAATGGAGTCAGTCAATCCAGCGCCTGGAACAGCAAGAGTTACAAAAACGTGATTCACACCACGCTGCAATTTCAACAGTTCCAATATCCCACGACCACGGTCGGCTCCAACTGCCTCTACGATTATTACCAGTTGGATTACAAGTCCACGCCTCATTTGCCTGAATAACATCATGATTATTCCATCATCCTCCCCTGCCCGTCGGTCCGGCTTTGCACTGCTGATGGTTCTGATTCTGGCGGCCGTCAGCATTGTAATTCTGGCCGGCAATATGTATCGCAGCAACTCCGTCGCCATGCTCAACCAGCGGAACAATGAATACTCTACCTGCTGCAATGCGGCGGAAGCAGCGGTGGAAAAAGTCTTTGCCCGCATGGCTTGGGACTTTCAGAGTTATCAAGTGGCGGGGGTAGCCAATAGATTGTCCACCTATCCCGCGATGGTTCCCTCTAATTCAGAAAACACATTTTGGAGCAATTTTCAGTTCTCCGACGGACGGGGAAATGTCGGCCAGACTTATGTCAGTCAGGTTGGCACTTTCAGTGGCTCACTGCCCTCGGCTTATGCCGGGCTGTTCACCACCAACGCGCCGGTTTATCGCATCATATCGAATGCAAAATTGATCAACTCACAGTTGGGGACCGTGGGCACTGCGCAGGAAGATGTGCTGCTGGCGCTGGTGCCGTTGACCACTTGGGCGATTTTCTACAACGGCCTGCTGGAATTCACCCAATGCGCCACCATGACGGTGAATGGCCGCGTTCAGGCCAATGGAGCCATTTATGTCGGCACCTCTTCCACTTTGACCTTTTATAGTGGCGTCAGTTGCACTGACGCCTTGTCAGCCCCACTTGTTGACGGCTTGACTTCCGGTTGGACCCCGTCGCAGTCCAACACTTGGAACACCGTTTTCAAAGGTGTTCCGGGTTTTACCACGAACGTCCAGAGCGTGACCGTTTCGCTCAACATGACCAACTCCCATTTTTTGATTGATGTTCCACCCGCCAGTGAAGACTCCATGTCTGTCACCGGTCAGCAACGACTCTACAATGAAGCGCAGGTGGTGTTGATTGTCACCAACACGCCCGGCACGAATCTCACCACCGTGCAGTTCAAACTGCAAAGCGCTGTCAACAACCAGGTGCCCGGCGCGGATCCCTCACCGGTGTATATTAACACTACCAACGCCACGCCCGGATGGTTGAGCACCAACCTGCCTTTCTTGAGCCTGACCAATTCCGCCTACGACCAGCGCGAATACGACACCAACATCTTCACCCAGATAAGCGTCACCAATCTGGCCAACTGGCTGGCAACTAATGTCACTGTCCAAGGCAAGCTGCCCTCCAGTTCCGGGGTTTATCCTACCATCCTCTATGTTGCCGACCGCCGCACGAACGACAATACACACCTGTCTGCGGTGCGACTGGTGAATGGAGTCCAACTGCCGGCCAACAATGGCATCGGCTTCACCGTGGCCACCCCAAATCCACTTTATGTGGTTGGCAATTACAATGTCCAAATCGGCGGCAGCGCCGCCAACGCCTCCGCTGGCACCAGCAACACCACCTATACCGTCCCGGCGGCGTTGATGTCGGATTCATTGACCGTGCTTTCATCCCACTGGTCGGACGCCACAAGCTTTACCTCAACGTATTCCACCGGCAATGCCAACTATACTGCCACGGATAACGACACCATCAACGCCGCCATTGTCACCGGCACCATGCCATCCACCGGCACCAGTGGCACCACCTTCAGCGGCGGGGTTCACAACCTGCCCCGGTTGCTGGAAGATTGGAGTAGTAAAAATCTTTATCTGAACACCTCCATCCTGCGGCTTTGGGACAGTAACATGGCCACGAACCAATTTCGCAATCCCTACGGTTTCACTCCGGCACCGGTGAACGGCTATTACAACCCGCCAACCCGGCATTACAGTTTTGATCCAAATTTCCTCAACCCCAGCAAGGTGCCGCCGGGCATTCCGGTCGCTTTGGTGCCCATCCGTTTTGCCTGGGTCACGCCGCCGCCCAACACAATTAATTACACCAATTATACACACGACTAAAAAACAAGGGAAAGACGCTGTCAGCCGCGCTTCATTTGGAGGTAGTGGCTGGCTGACATTTAGACATGCCGGTCTGTTTCCGGGAAGATAACCACCGGCAAAACATTGACTTATGCTGATGACTAATAGCTGAACTTGTGGCTTGCATCAGTGCAAACAACGCTATAAAAATAGACATGGGTTTGACACTGCCATTTCTTAAAGGCTCATCAAGGACGCAGCGTGCTCAAATGATTGCGGTAGATTTGGGAAGCCGCACCACCAAGGCCGTTTTACTTGAGCGCCGGGGCGAGGTTTTTGCCCTGACCCGATATGCGCTGCTCGACGCGCCCATCTTTGAGAAAAAAATGTCGGCGGAGCTGCTGGCCGACCATTTACACACGGTGGCGGAAACTTTGGGCAACACCACCAAGTTCATCACCATGGCGGTGGGGCTGGAGGATGCCATCGTGAGACAGATTGAAATGCCGCAGATTCCGCTGGATGAAATGCGGCTGGTGCTCAAGGTCAACCATAAGAATTACCTGCAACAGGATCTGCCCAACCACGTTTTCGACTGCTACATCATTCCCCCGCGCTCACAGTCTGGCACCGAGAAAAACGCCGAAGCGGCCCGCGCCGGCGGCAACGCGCCAAAGTTCAAGGTGCTGGCGGCGGCGACCAAGCAACAGTTGGTGACCGATTACATGCAGGCGGCGGCCCAGGCCGGCTTGACGGCAGATTGCCTGACCCCGGGGATAATCGCGCCCATCAACACCTTTGAGCGGGTGCTGCCGGAAGTCTTCGCCAAGGAAACGGTGGCGCTGGTGGACATCGGGTTCAAGAACACCTCGGTATGCGTGCTGGACCGCAGCGAACTGGCGCTGACCCGCGTGGTGAACATCGGCGGCAACAAAATGACCGCCGGGCTGGCCGAGACGATGAACATCAGTTATGCGGAGGCCGAAGGCATCAAGGTCGGCATGGCGCCGGAGGTGGAATCCGCCCTGCAGATACAGGTGTTCCCGCTGGGCCGGGAAATTCGCGCGTCGCTGGATTTCTTTGAACACGAGCAGGACCGGCCAGTGACGCAGGTTTATGTGAGCGGCGGTTCGGCTCGGTCGGAAATGATTTTGCAGATGCTGCATTCGGAACTGATGCTGGAATGCAAGACTTGGAACCCCACCAGTTTTCTGCAACTGGCGTTGCCGGGACAGCAGGCGGTGGAGGTGGACAACATCGGGCCTCAACTAACGGTGGCCATCGGTGCCGCGCTGGCAATTTTTTAATGCTATGCCCATTCGAATCAATCTATTGGCCGAGGCGCTGGAAGAAGAGGATTTGCGCCGGCGCGACCCCGTAAAGCGGGCAATTTATGTGGGCTCGCTGCTGGTGGTGCTTTCACTGGTGTGGTGGAGCTCGACGTTGTTGGAATACATGCTGGAACGGAGCGGCTTGAGCCAAATCCAAGCCGAAATTGACTCGCGCACCAATGAATACAGCGTGGTGAAAATAAACCTGAAAAAAAACGAGGAGGTGCAAAGCCGGCTGGACGCGCTGCAGAAGCTGAGCGCGGCACGATTTTTACAGGGCAGCTTCCTGAACGCTCTGCAGCAGGTTTATGTGCCGAACGTGCAACCGATCCGGTTGCGGCTGGAACAATCCTACACCCTCAACGCCGGGGTCGCCTCCAAAACCAATGACTTCGGGGTGGTGGCAGGCCGTCCGCCCACCAGCACCGAGCGAAAACTTTTAACACTGGACGCGAAGGATTTCAGCCCGAACCCAGGGGATCAAGTGAACAAATTCAAGGCCGCCCTGGCCGCAGAGGCCTATTTTAACTTGAATCTTAACCCGACTAACGGCGTGAGGCTGACCAGCCTTTCGCCGCCACAAGCCGCATCGGACAGCAAGCCGTATGTGCTGTTTTCGCTGGAATGCCGGTTTGCCGATAAAACCCCATGAAACGACTACCACCAGCCAAACGGAATATGCTGATCGTCGTGGCCGTGGCCACGGTGGCTCTGATTGCTTTGATTTATTTTTTTCTGATCCAGCCGCAAAACCGGAAAAACAACAGCCTGGCCGCCGACACCAAGACGGCAAAAGCCAAATGGGAACAATACAAAATCATCATCAAGCAGGCAAATGCCACCGCCAGCCAGCTGGAAGAAATTTCCTCGCAGTTAAACCGCGCTGAAAACGACATCGCCACCGGCGATTTTTATTCGTGGACTTACGACACCATCCGACGGTTCAAGGCCAACTACCGTTTGGAAATCCCGACGATTGGGACGCCGGCCATAAGTGATGTGGATTTGCTGCCGAACCTGCCCTACAAACAGGTCAAGGTCACCCTGAATGGCTCCGGTTACTTTCATGACATCGGGAAATTTTTTGCGGATTTTGAAAACAATTTTCCGCACATGCGGCTGGTCAGTTTGCAACTGGAACAAACCACCGGCCCCGCCGGAGCGGCCTCGGAGCGTTTATCCTTCCGCACGGATGTCGTGGTGCTCGTCAAATCCAACCCTTGAACAACGTGAAGAACCCGGCAAAAAAATTCATCATGGCCGCCGCGGGAGTTGCCATGTTGCAGGTCATCGCGCTGGGCGACGCCGCCAAAACCGCGCCCGCGCCGGCGAAACCGGCGGCCGTCAAACCGGCCCCCATCCGCTCCGTTTTTGTTATGCCCACCAACTCCCGGGAGGGCCGCGACCCCTTCTATCCGGAATCACTCCGGCCATATGAAGCCGCGGCGGCCGCCGCCATCGGGGGCGTGGTCGAATCCAGCGCCCTGATTTGCAAGGGCGTGCTCGGCACGCCAGGCCATTTTGTCGCCATCATCAACAACCATGCGTTTGCCGTCGGCGACGAAGGCGAAGTCAGGACGAAGGGCACCCCGGTGAGAATCCGTTGCGTTGAAATCCGCAACAATCTTGTGGTCATTGAAATCAACGGACAACGGCGTGAACTGATGATCGAGGCGCGCTAAATTTAAAAAAAACACCGGCACAAACCAAAGCACCAATAAAATTTTGCAATCGCGGAGCCGAACCAGACCACCAACCAAAACGAGCCATGAAAAAAATCGCAACCATCATCCTGCTTGCCGGACTGTCCAGCTTGCTGGCGGCCAAGGCGCAAACCAACCTCGCCCCCGGCAACCAGCCCGTTGATGCCGTTACCAATGCCAACGCATTGTCCGGCTCCAACCGGCCGGCGGCAGTGGTCTTGTCTCCCGCGCCCACGCCAGCGCCAGCGACAACAACCAATGATGTCCAGGCTGCCACAGTCACCCCCACAACTGCCCCCGCCGCCGACACCAATTCCCCGGCGATCACCGGCGGCCCGGTGATTCCATTGATTCATTTCTCCGACGTGCCCATCACCACTGCCATTGAAAGT
>Ga0316217_10003242_pt1 | contig 18760 bp, 15 predicted proteins | sample 1anoAmetaG_FD_203633 | JGI IMG/M metagenome (GOLD analysis project Ga0316217, IMG submission 203633) | Freshwater microbial communities from Trout Bog Lake, Wisconsin, USA - 1anoA | ecosystem: Environmental > Aquatic > Freshwater > Lake > Hypolimnion/Profundal zone | place: USA: Wisconsin...
ATTTCAGAAGCCGTTTTAAAGTGCATCTTCGCGACTTTGGAAAGCATTGCCGATCCGTACATCCGGATGACTTCTGCTGCAGCCTCCTTCACCTTGGTTGAAACGCCTTTGGAAAGCGTGATGCCGAGTTCTCCTCCATGCTTGTCCAACCAGTCGATGAAGCCTTCTCGGGCGAGAATAGAGGCCGCGGCAACGGCGTAATCGCTTTCGGCTTTCGTCCGTTGATCGAGTTGGATTTTCCGCCCTTTTTCCAGAAGCGCCTTCTGCAGAACGCGGGCATCTGCAAACTTGTCGGAAAGGGCACGCGGGCATTCGGGAACGCGCTCGCAAAGATTCTCGATGATCCTTGCGTGTCCCCAGGCAAGCAACCGGTTGAGATTTCCTATTTTTGTATAGAGCTGGTTGTATTTCTCGGGGCTGATCACGATAATTTCGAACGGTGCTCCCGACTTTCTGATCACGTCGGCCAGTTCGCGGATTTTCTTGTCGGTTCCTATCCCCTTGCTGTCCTTCACGCCAGCATCGCGAAGATGACTTGCCAACTCGCCGTCCACATAGACACCGGCTATCACGAGTGGCCCGAAAAGATCACCCTTGCCGCTCTCGTCGATACCGAAGTGGGGTGAAAACAGTTCGGGGTCATGGACCTCCTCATATCCCAGGCGCGCTTCACCCAGAATCTCGGGCTCCATCACGAAGGTGATGAAATCCTCGAGTCCTCGTCCCTGCAGGAGAACTTTCGGCCCCTTCTCATAGACGGCTATGTTGAGTTTCTCTTTGGATGCCGCATAGAGGGTGTACTGTTTGTCCACGAAGGTGAATCCCCTGTCCCGCAGCAGACAGCGCAGTTTATCCGCTTGCTCCAGTGTCAACGGGTAGGTCTGGGAGTGGAGGGGTGGCATCTTAAGTAAATCGAGACATCTTGCGCTTTCGATGAAGGTGCCCTACGAGGCAATGGTGGACAAGAAGAGACCATTATCCCCGGCAAGCCCGCAGATGATCTCCAGTGCCAGAAAGGCGCTTCATAGCTGGCACTTGTTGCATGGGCGCCACGACCTACCCTGGCGGAAGAATTTCGATCCTTACGGCGTTCTTATCTCGGAATTCATGCTGCAGCAGACAACGGTGGCCGCGGTAACACCTCGATATCATGCATGGATGAGGCGTTTCCCGAGCATCCATGATCTGGCCTCGGCATCTGAATCCGAGGTGCTTTCAGCGTGGGAGGGGCTCGGCTATTACTCCCGCGCTAGGAGGCTTCATCTGGTTGCTAACCTGATCGTCGAAAAACATTCCGGGCAAGTTCCCAACGAGGAGTCGGATCTTCTCGCTCTTCCTGGAATCGGAGCCTATACGGCCGCAGCAATAAGGGCATTTGCTCACGACCAACCGGCTATTGTTCTCGATACCAACATCATCAGGGTGATTGCCCGCTGGGCAAACATACTGGATCCGATCGACACCCCCAGGGGGAGAGTTGCCATCGGGAAGATTGCCTCTTCCTTTTTCCCAACATCTCAATGCCGCTCTTTTGCCAGCGCACTGATGGATCTCGGCGCCACGGTCTGCGTAGCGGGTAAGCCTGACTGCGCCGTCTGCCCCTTAAGCGCCTCCTGCTCTGCTGTAAATCCTGAAAAACTACCGAAAAAATCCCTTCGCTCGGTCACGACAAAACTCGTTGAACACCGTGCTTTTTTTCAAAAAGGCAACAGACTCTTTCTTGAACAGTCACAAGGTCCGCGTTGGCGCGGCCTCTGGATTCTTCCGGAACTAGGAAAGAGAGCGTCAAAAGGACGACCTCTAGCGGAAATCACCTATCCGATCACCCGCTATAAGGTGACCATGAAAATTCATCGTGCTGTTGGAAACATTCCCTCTGGGTTAAAAGGGTTTAGCCATGGGGAGCTCTCAAGTCTCCCGATGCCATCTCCCTTCCGCAAAGCCATCCAAAAACTCAATTCAAACTTGTCTTGAAGGGGCAGTTGCCGCCAAGACGGATGCAAGGCATAATGAATGTGATGGCCACTGCAATCGAAACATCCGGAAATCTTACTAGCTACCCCGATCAGCACGGTCACTTCGGCCCGTACGGCGGTCGCTTTGTTCCCGAGACCCTGATGACAGCTCTTCTTGAGCTTGAAGATCAGTACGCTTCGGCCAAGAAAGACCCGTCATTCAGGAACGAACTGGCCTCCTTGCTAAAGGAGTTTGTAGGGCGACCGACTCCACTGTACTTCGCAGAACGTCTTACCAAAGAGCTTGGTGGCGCCAAGATTTACCTGAAGCGTGAGGATCTCCTTCACACCGGAGCCCACAAGATCAACAATGCCCTCGGCCAGATCCTATTGGCAAGGCGCATGGGCAAGAAGAGGATCATTGCCGAGACGGGAGCAGGGCAGCACGGCGTGGCTACCGCTACCGCTGCCGCGCGATTCGGCTTCCAATGTCGAATTTACATGGGGGCGGTCGACATGGAACGTCAGGCACTCAATGTGGCCAGAATGCGCTTTCTTGGGGCCGAAGTGATCGGGGTGACTGCCGGACAGGCCACACTCAAGGAAGCGATCAATGAGGCAATGCGCGACTGGGTTACCAATGTGCGCGACACTCACTACATCCTAGGCTCAGCTCTTGGAGCTCACCCGTATCCGATGATCGTGCGTGATTTTCACCGCATTATTGGTGACGAGGCCAGGAAACAGATTCTCCAGCGTGAGGAGCGCTTACCCGACCGACTGATCGCCTGCGTTGGTGGTGGCAGCAATGCCATCGGTCTTTTCTATGCTTTTCTGAACGACGAGAGTGTACGCATGATCGGAGTCGAGGCTGGTGGCGGCGGCATCACGCGAGGCAAGCACGCTGCTCGTTTCCAAGGCGGAAAGCTGGGTGTCCTTCAAGGGACCAAGACCTGGTTGCTCGCGGATGAGGATGGCCAAATTGAACTGACACATTCCGTTTCGGCCGGACTGGATTATGCGGCGATCGGGCCAGAACACAGTTTTCTAAAGGACTTGGGACGAGTCGATTATTCCTACGCAACCGATGAGGAGGCGCTTGCCGCCTTTCATAAACTCGCCTCAATCGAGGGCATCATCCCGGCGCTGGAGACTGCCCACGCGATTGCGGAGGTTATCAAAGTAGCACCCAAAATGACCCCCGAGCAGTTGATCGTGGTAAACCTTTCCGGCAGGGGAGACAAAGATGTCCAACAGGTCGCTTCCTTGGAGAATGGAAATCCTTCCTAAAATAAATTCCGGATTACCAGAAGCTTCTGGGAACTGAGATCTTGTCACCGGGTTCCAAACTGGGATCAGCGTCGATATTTTGACGGACTTTTTTCACATTCACAAAAGTCCGGCTACCATTCCTGATGATTGTTACCTTAGTTTGATCCGCATAGTCCGTAAATCCGCCGCAGGCTGATATTGCTCCGAGAAGCGAGAGATCAGAGGTGTAGCGCACGCGCTGAGGAGCCCTCACATCCCCCTCTACATCTACCAACCGATCAAATTGAACGGATATAGTAACAATTGGAGATGTATAGATTCCCTTTGATTTAAAATTCGACTCGATAGCGTTCTGCACATCTGCCTGCTTCAATCCGGCGGCATGAATCTTACCAATGTAAGGGACATTAATTTCGCCTGCTCCATCAATTGTATAAACACCCGAAACCTGAGTAATATCCTCCGCCGGTACCCCGGCAAGCCTTAGATTCAGTGTATCGCCGGAGTGGAGGGCTACTTCATTAGCCTGAACAGCAATTGACGAGCTGATCACAAGAAAGGCGCCGAAGATAAATCGGATGAATCTCATGAATCTAAATTAGTAGTCTCCGGAAGCCACCTTAGGAGAAACCGGTGCCTTCGGCTTTTTTTCAGCAGTATTGGATGATTGCTGCGGGTTGTAGTACTGATAATAGCTTGTGTAATATTCATAATACTCGTCATGGCGGATATCCGTATTATTGAGGACGCATCCAACAATCCTAGCACCTACGTTGATCAGGTTTTGTTTCACCCGTAGCAACATGGCCTTGGGGAATCTGCGATGTTGGACAACGACAATGGTGAGATCCACGGAACTGGCGATCACCGAGGCATCACTGACTCCGAGGATGGGGGGCGAATCGAAAAAAACCATGTCGTAGGATTTTTTTACTATTTGGATCAAATCGAGCATACGCTGTGAGTTGAGAATACCCACTGCATCGATTGGAAGCCTGCCACTGGGAAGAACCTCCAAATTATCGATACTAGTTTTTACAATCAATGGCTCAAGTGAAATGTCAGTTGTGAGAAAATCGGTGAGGCCTTTTTCATTCGTGACACCAAAAAAACGATGCTGAGAGGGTCTTCTCAAATCGGCATCCACAATGAGGGTTTTGTATCCCCCCTTTGCGAATGTAAATGCAAGGTTGTTAAGAGTGGTGGATTTACCTTCTCCCATCCCTCCGCTGACAATCGTCAAGGTGTTCGCATCGGGAGACTTCCGGTTGAATTCAATATTCGTCCTCATGATGCGATACCCCTCAGCATCAGGACAATCTGCAGGAGCATCCTTCAAAATGGCAACATCACGCGGAATGACCGCTAGCACGGGAACCCCCAGCGCAGCCTCGATGTCCTGCATGGTCTTGACGCTTGTGTCTAAGTATTCGATCAGGAAAGCCAGTCCAACACCTAGAGCTAAACCGACAGCCACTGCAATTGCCATATTTTGGCCAACCTTGGGTTTGGCTGGAAAATCCGACACCTCGGCTTTTTCCCAAATGGTGGCGGGACTCTGGGGCATTGTGCGCTGCATCGCTTCGGTTGAATATCGAGCCTCCGCAGATTCAAGAATGCGTTTTGCTTTAATATATTCGTTTTTGGCTTCCTGATAATGAAGCCCCTTTGTTTTGGCATCTTGCTGCCCCACTCGGGCATCGTTCAGCTTGATTTCCATGGCCTGAAGGGACTTTTCAGAAATCTCCAGATTCGCAGCCATTGATTTACGGAGGATTCCGATCTGATCCTTGAGTTGCGACTCGAATACTTTCTTTGTTGCCTGCAACGAGAGGACCGAGGGATGGTTCGTTCCCAGGCCAGAACTAAGCATATGGGCCTCGGAGGAAACAGTTGATTCATATTGGGGAAGAATCTGCGAAATGGTCGAGTCATCCATCTCGAAGGTTTTTAGGCTTCGGATGATCTGGTCATCCGTCATTCCCTGGAGTTGTTCCTGCCGGGAACGCAATGTCGCCACCTTGATTCGGGCATCGTTTACCTGGCTCTCCACATTCTGCAGGATGGCCTCCTCGGCCTGCCTGGGATCTTCAACGCTCTCAGGGTTAAGATCGTTGATCTTGGCATCCAACCTCATCTTTGTCATCAGATCCCGGAGCTCCTCTGTCTTCTTACGCTGCTTTGAGACCTCGTCTTCCAACTGAACCAACGATCGAGCAACCCAACTTTGCTGCTCGTCGATACGCTTTTTTTGATATTCCAAGGCGATTGTGTTGGCTAGGTCGGCTGCCTCTTGGCGATCTTGATCAAGAACCGATATCTGAATGAGATCGGTACCCCTCACTTCAGAGACGCTCATCATGCCGCGCAACTTGAGGTAGGCGACATCCCTCGAGCGAAGATCCCATTTCTGGAGCAGTTTCATGGAGTCCACTACGGGATAGAGGATCTCCTTGCGCTGGAGAATCTGGAACTGAGTGGTTGTGAAGCGGGGGTCTGCACGCTGGGTACCTTCAGCACCGAAAATATGCATGTTATTATTATCCTCCTTAACCTGCATCGTGACGGAAGACTGATACTGTCTGGGGGTAAGATAAGTGGCAACGCCTGCAGTGATAACAACCAGTAGAAAAACCAGGATGATCAGAGGAAGACGAACCCGTATAACTCTCCAATAGTCCAGCATGTGGAGATTGATTTCTCCTGTTTCTCCTCGATCCGTATGATGTTGGTCCTGCATGAAAAAATCTGATTCTTGAGGAGGGGGTCTGTACTTATCGATTTAACGAGGAGTCTGCAAATATAGTAAAACAGCAGCTTAAGAATGTCCAAAGATGTATCTTAGAAGGATCCTTTCAGCTGCATGTAGGTAATGCCCCGATTATACTCTTGGTTGGCAGTGTTGGATCCACCTGAGCAGATAGAGGTCATGTACTGATACCCCATGCTAATCTCAAAAATTCGATTAAGCTCATAGGTCAGATCCGCGTTACCCTGGATGCTCTCCTGATTGTAATTAATAAGACCTGGCTGCCCATTGGATTGAGTAGGACCATACGGTGAATTCTTATAACTCTGAATCAAGTAGAAGATGCCCATGTTAGCTTTGATTTTTGCTGTGATACCTTGGGAATAATTCAACCCAGTTCTTGCTGCGGGGCTATAACTTACATTCTGCTGTCCTGATGGTTGCGTTCCCACATGGGCTATCCAGTTGATTGACGAAGTCTGGCCAAGTGCCCAGTTGAAGGTACTGTCAACCGCAGGACCAATATAAGTGCCAGACCCACTGAGACTATTCTGATACGTACGAAACTCGGCTCCAGCGCGGAAATTCCAAAACCATTTTGGATTAAAGACATGATCAAATCCAACTGAAACGGTCTGTCCCCAACTGCTATTACCCTGCTGATCATAACCATAAAGGTCGGTGTTATAATCCAGAACCGCCGTCGTCGTGGGCTTAACAAGCCATCGGAAGGATTCGGAAAAAGCAGGCTGATTGAATCCTTGGCCGGAGTTTAGAGCATTATCCAAATAAAAGTTGGAGGTGAAACTAAGCCGAGTGATGGTTGTGAAAAGATCTGACCACTGATAGGCGCCAGAAAAACTGTTGGCCGTATAGATGTAGGATCCGTTCTGATTCTGGGAACTACCGATCAGTGAAGGGTTGGGTTGCTGTTGGAATGACGTGGAAGTGTTGAATGTGAGCACCAACCTAGGGCTGTAGCGATACTCTACGGAAAGCCCCAAGCCGACAGTTCCCTGAACCGCCTGATTATTTGGCTCACTGGGATACCAACTAAGGCCACCCGTCAGGTCGGCACTAACATTCAACCGAGGTGCTCCGAAGCGGTAATTAATGCCGCCGTTTAGATTCTCAAACCAACTGCCAAGGGTGTTCGTATGAGCACTATTAACATTATTGTCGTAACCAGTGCGAGTTGCTGCCTGAAATCGCAGCTTCTTTGCCCAATCGAACATCCCACCCAGTGGACCAGGACCGGGGGCAGGTGTACCTGGCAATGAATCATCCAACTTCATACTTGGCATGCCCACTGACGCAGGGGCGAACTGGGGGTTCCCAGCCGGCTGAGCACTTGGAAGATTCAGACTTTCAGCCGTTGGTGGATTAAATTCGGGAGGGGCCACGGGAGCAGGAGTGGCCTGCGGCTGTGCTTGGGCGGGAGATCCCTCCTGAAGAGGGGGAGGGAGAGGCAAGAGAGGAGTCGGTAGCGTTACAGAGGGTGGTTGAACTTGGAGCGGATTCGAGGGCGTGGATTGTCGGGGAGAAGAAGGCATTGGCGTCGACCCATCTCCCCCGGTTGGCTGAGTCACCGAAGCGCCTCCGACATTTAAGGATGAACCATCACTTGCGTTTGCTCCCTGAACCCCTCCATTTCCTGACTGACTCTCCTCTGCGTGCAACACCAGGCTCTGGATGCTCATGAGGAGCAATATGAGCAGTGACGTCCACTTTGAACTTTGAGGGCGTAAAATCACTTGGTGGGGTGGGTCTAAACTAGAAAAAAATCAGCACACTAAAAAATACTTTTACCAAGAGGATGACAAGGCTTGGTTTTTGTCAAAACCGTCACACTCGGTAGGGTAGAATCCTTTTTGCTGATAGAGGCATGCATTGATTTGAGTGCCTAAAGCCCCTTCTCTTCTCAAGGGAGCATTCCGTTCCGGCTATGAGCGTCCTGAAATCGTTTTGAAACACGAAAATAATGGGACGCATCATCTTCAAGACCGACCCCGTGGAGGAAAATGGCATACTCTTCATAAGGGAGCGCAAAAAGTGGAAGTCTTTGCATGGCTTGCACATAGAATGTGTTTGCATATTCCTCATTACCAAGGCTTGCCAATACTTCTCCTAAAATCATAGGCGCATACCAGTCGCCGACCCCTCCCTTGATCAATTGTTTGAGTACACTTAACCGAAGTTGCCCGACATCTTGCTGTAAAACGATACTCATCCTCTCTACCCCGCCCCGAGTTAGAAAATCCGACAAACCAGTGGCATATCGGATGCTTAAGGGCATGGAATCACAGGCAAACCGCGCGGCGGCAATATCTCGGACAATCTCATCACGATTACCCGGCAGCGACCTGCTCAGATTGGCCATGTCCACCCTCCAAAAACCCCGCTCGGCTTTCCAATCTGTAAAAACAACCATGATCAACATGAAGGCCATTAATGCCTGAATGATGGTCATTGCAGGAAAAAGCCACCGCTGTACTTGAATATTAGATTTTCTGTTAAGACAGGGATTCCCTAAAATCCCAAGGCAGGCACCCGCGAGAAGGGCGTTGGCTCCGAGGTGCATATTAAAATCAAAAAATGAGTGGATGATCTGAGTGGCAACCACAACGATGCATCCCAATAGGATGGCTCGAGAATCACTGAAGCGAACCCCTCCTTTCCCATGATCCGTGGGTCGCGACGCCTTGAAGAGCCGGGCTATCCCCACCCAGAGATGGGTGCACAGCACCGTGACAACAAGCAGAAAGCCAACAAGCCCGTATTCGGAAAGCAATTGGGCATAATCGTTGTGTGCGAGTAATGACTCAAAGGGCATCATCAGTCTAGCCGACCACTGGAAACTCCCGGCTCCCAAGCCAAAAAACGGAGCCATGCCGAAATCATGGGCAGCAGCCCTCCATAGGTCTTCCCGATACGAGTCCATCCAGACACCCTGAATTCTGGAGGAAAAGTTCAGGTTATCGCGCAAAAAAAAGGACATTGCCGCACCAAGGCCGCCTATGAACGCTAGCGCAACCGTACCTGCGCCCAATGCATTACTATTTCCAGAGAGAAAAAGGAGTGTAAGAGAAACAAGTGCAAAAATAGTGATGCCGACCACGAGGGCCACAACCCCTCCTCTGCTAAGACTCAGAAATACACCAAGTGAGCAACAGATGCATCCATAGAGAAGCAAACCCCTGAGCGGCCACCGAAAGCGCCCCCAGAAGGTTAAGGCCAGTAAAAAAAGGGCTGCATCACCAATCATCCAAGCCAAATGATTCTTGTTGGCATAAGTGCCGATGGTCTGCGCGTAACAGGCCCTTAGTTCGGGCATATAGAGAGCTAAGGGTTGAAAATTCGAGTCGAAATAGAGCTGATACAATTCGACCGTTGTTTGAAAAAAAGCTACCCCGCAAACAACCAAGATGAACAGGAGGCGGGGTCCTATGTCGGTCGCACAGGAAGAGATTATGGCATAGACCGTAAAAAACCCCGCAAGCCTCAACAACTCGTAGGACCTTAGACCGGGATCACCTCCATCCATGGTTCTGAAAATTAAATAGGCCATGGTGATCACCATCAAAAGAAAGCCCATCGCAGAAAGCCGAGCTCGATTCGACAAAATGCCTGGCAACGACAGCAGGGCCCCAATCAGCACCGGAACGTAACAGGCAAGCAGCGGAAACATCGGCCTCCCCCCCCCTCCGATCATCTCCATCCCAATGATTCCAGCGGCCACCAAAAACGAAGCAAGCCACGGCAGCATAGATAAAATCGGTTTCATTGAGGGAGCGTCATCGTATGGGAAATCGTGTCTTAAAGTCACGGGGAAGCCTCTTTACCTTGAACGGGGAGGATTCCGTGGTTATCGATATTCCCCGTTTATATGAGTAAGAGCATCATTGATCCAAGCCGCTCCGTATCTGTCGAATTGAGCAACGACGAGATCGCGCGCTACTCGCGCCACCTCATCATGCCCGAAGTAACCCTGGAGGGGCAGAAACGGATCAAGGCAGCCAGTGTCCTCTGCATCGGGACAGGAGGGCTTGGTTCCCCGATCGCCCTCTATCTTGCCGCAGCTGGTATCGGCAGGATTGGCCTAGTCGATTTCGACACCGTTGATTTCTCCAATCTACAGCGTCAGATCCTGCACGGCACCCGTGATGTCGGCCGTAAGAAAATCAACAGCGCCCGCGATACCATCAAGGAGATCAATCCCAACGTTCAGGTCGACCTCCACGACTGTTTCTTCACCTCGGAAAATGCGGAACAGATCGTAGCCCCATACGACATTGTCATTGACGGCACCGATAACTTCCCCACCCGCTACCTTTCCAATGACATCTGTGTCTTCCAGAAGAAGCCGAACATCTACGGCTCCATCTTCCGATTTGATGGTCAATGCACGGTCTTCGCGCCCCACTTGGGAGGGCCGTGCTATCGCTGTCTCTATCCTGAACCCCCGCCACCAGGAATGGTTCCGAGTTGCGCGGAGGGCGGCGTCCTCGGGGTGCTTCCCGGCATCATTGGCGTCATGCAGGCGATCGAGGCGATCAAGTTGATCGTTGGCATCGGCGATCCGCTCATCGGACGCCTCATGACATTTGACGCCTTGAAAATGAGTTTTCGGGAATTCAAGCCGCGGCGCGATCCGAAGTGCCCCGTCTGCGGGGAGAACCCGACCATTACCGAACTCATCGACTACGATACCTTCTGCGGCATTTCACAGGCCGCCACCGCCGAGGAAGCCGAGGCTCCGGTGCCTGAAATTTCCGTGGAGGAACTCAATGCAATGCTAAAATCCGGAGAGAAGGTGACCCTGATTGACGTCCGGGAGCCGTTCGAATGGGACATCGCGCGAATCCCCGGAGCCAAGCTCATCCCGCTGGGCGATCTCCACTCGCGCATGAGCGAGCTCGACAGCGCAGACACGATTTATCTGCAGTGCAAGTCGGGCGTCCGCTCGGCCAATGCACTGCGTGAACTTCAGGGGGCCGGATTCTCCAAGCTCTTCAACGTTTCGGGCGGAATTCTTGCATGGGCTGATCGGGTCGATTCCTCGGTCGCGAAGTACTAATTCATGGGTGATATCCTCACGGATCTTGCGGTGTTGCTGCGCTGTCCCCTCACGGGGCAGCAGCTTCATCTGGCAACACCGGAGGAGTTCCGCGCCCTGCCATTCCATGACGCGGATGGTTATCTTGTCCGGGAGGATGGTGCAGCCGCCTATCCCGTGACGGGTGGCATTCCCAACCTCCTTCCCGAGTCGATGATCCCCCTCCTCGTTGATCCTTCATAACTCATCTTTTTCCCAATGACCGAACTCGAAACGATCCGCCACTCATGCGCACATATTCTGGCCAATGCCATCCTGCGCATCTGGCCTGAGGCACAATTCGCGGCGGGACCTCCGGTCGAAAATGGTTTCTACTACGACGTCGATCTTCCTCATCGTATCTCTCCGGAAGATTTTGCGATCATCGAGAAGGAAATGGCCGCAATCATCTCTGAGGCACAGCCTTTCCAACGAGAGGTGATTTCCCGCGACGAGGCACTCGCCATGGGCAAGCGGGGGGAACTTGCCGGCCTCACTCCCCGGACCTCACCGAGCAGGTTTAAGCTCGACATCATCACTCGTATTCCCGCCGGGGAGGAGATCACGCTTTATCGCAACGGAGCCTTTACCGATCTCTGCGCCGGCCCCCATGTCGCCGATACCTCCAAGGTGGGTGCATTCCGTCTCACTCATGTCGCAAGCGCTTTCTATCAGGGTGACGAGAACAACCCTCAACTCCAACGCATCTATGGAACTGCCTTTGCCACCATGGAAGAATTGGAGAAATGGTTCGAGCTTCTGGAGGAGGCAAAGAAGCGGGACCACCGCAGGATTGGCAAGGATCAGGGTCTCTTCCATATCGACGATGCTGTCGGTCAGGGACTCATTCTCTGGACTCCCAAGGGAGCCGTCATTCGCCAGGAGTTACAGAATTTCATCAGCGGAGAGCTGGCCAAGCAGGGTTACTCCCAGGTCTTCACCCCTCATATCGGCAAGCTCGGTCTATACAAGACCTCCGGCCATTTTCCCTACTACAAGGAATCACAGTTTCCCGCCATACCTGAGCCTGATCAGCTTGCCCAGATTGCTTCCGAGGGATGCGGTTGCGCCGAGATGACCGCCCGTCTCGAAGGGGTCACCGAAGCTTTTGCCACCACTCTCAACGAAAGAGCCGGCAAGGAGATTGTGCCAAAGGAACGGGTGATGGATCCAACCCGCCTGCTCGACGGCTTCATGCTGAAGCCGATGAACTGCCCCCATCACATCAAGATCTTCGCCTCCCAGCCACACAGTTACCGCGATCTTCCGGTGCGCCTTGCGGAGTTCGGCACCGTCTACCGCTGGGAGCAGTCCGGAGAACTCAATGGCATGACCCGCGTGCGCGGCTTCACCCAGGATGACGCCCACCTCTTCTGCACCGAGGAGCAGGTGGCGACGGAGATCCAGGGATGCCTCCAACTCGTGAAGAAAGTGCTAACGACACTCGGCATGTCGGACTATCGGGTGCGTGTCGGACTTCGCGATCCCGACAGTACCAAATTCACGGGAAACCCGGCCCAGTGGGATCTTGCAGAACAGGCCTGCCGCGATGCTGCCGCCACACTTGGCGTGCCGTTCTCCGAGGAACCGGGCGAAGCAGCCTTCTACGGACCAAAGATCGATTTTGTCGTGAAGGATGTTCTCGGCCGCGAGTGGCAACTCGGCACCGTTCAGGTCGACTATGTTCTCCCCGTTCGCTTCGACCTCTCCTATATCGGTGCGGATGGAAAGGCTCACATCCCTGTGATGATTCACCGAGCCCCGTTCGGCTCCCTGGAACGCTTCACCGGAGTCCTGATCGAACATTTCGCTGGAGACTTTCCCGTCTGGCTCGCGCCCGAGCAGGCCCGCATCCTTCCGGTTTCTGAAAAGGTGGCCGACTATGCCAAAAAAGTGGTCGCGCAGATGACCGGAAAAGGGATCCGCGTCACAGCAGACCTTTCGCCGGAAAAGCTGGGAGCCAAGATTCGCCTTGCCCAGCTCGACAAGGTTCCCTACATGATCGTGGTCGGACCCAAGGAGGAGGCAGCAGCCCAACTCTCCATCCGCAGCCGCCAACGCGGTGACGAGGGTGCCGTATCAACCGATGCATTCATCCAACGCCTTGAAGCAGAAATCCGCGACCGCACGCTCACCGTATGAGCGGGCACCTTTTCCCGTCGCTTGATCACCTTGGTTCCCTTGTCTCCTCAGTCCGCCAACCGTCGTCCATCCGCCGCGTTCATTCGTGCGGGTGGCGCCACAACCCCGTGCTCCCGCAAAACGGGCGCGCATTGAAGTCCCATTAATCCCGCATTCATCCGCATCAACGACCGTATTCGCGCCCGCGAAGTACGCGTCATCATAGGCTCCACCGGCCAGCAACTCGGCATCCTGAAAACTGAGGATGCGATCCGCCAAGCCAAGTCCTACGGACTCGATCTGATCGAAGTCGCCCCGACTGCAAATCCGCCCGTCTGCCGCATCGCCGATTTCGGTAAGTTCAAGTACGAGCTCACCAAGAAGGAGAAGGAAAACAAGCACAGCGCCAGCAAGGTCAAGGAGATCAAGTTCCGCGTGAAAATCGGCGCTCATGACTATGAAACGAAGCTTCGCCACGCCGAGGAGTTCCTCGAGAAGGGAAACAAGCTCAAGATTGTCCTGCAGTTCCGCGGTCGCGAGAACGCCCACAAGGATCTGGGCATGGCGATGATGGAGAAAATAAAAAAAGACCTTGAGACAATGGCATTGGTCGACATGGCGCCGAAACTGGTCGGACGTGCCGTCGGCATGACCATGAGCCCTCTCCCCGCCGCCAAACGCAAACGGAAGTTTGCAAAAATCGAGGAGGAATACGTCGAGGATGACGATGCAGACGAGGAAGATGGGGACGAGGAGGGTTCAAAAACCGAGGATGGGGAGACCGGTCATGCCGGTTGACCCCCCAGTGCCTTCGTCTCTCAAGCGTCTCTATCTTTTTGACATAGACGGAACCCTGATCACATCAGGAGGAGCCGGGGAAACATCCTACCGCGAGGCGGTCGGTCACTTCTGCGGGAGCCTTGCCCCGCTGGATGGAATTAATTTCGCGGGCAATACCGACACGGGCCTTGCCCGGAGCGTTCTTACTGCCGCGGGCATGGAGCCGACCCATGAAAACGTCATGGCTCTCCATGATACCTACCTGGAAATCCTGATCCAACGGCTCCATCAGCATCAGGGCAATATTCTTCCCGGAATCATCCAGTTGCTTGATCGTCTCAAGGAAAGCTCCGAGTGCATTCTGGCATTGCTGACAGGAAATCTCGCGGCGGGTGCCAAGTTAAAACTCTCCCACTACGGTGTCTGGCACTATTTTGATTTTGGGGCCTATGCCGACGACCATCATGAGCGGAATCGTCTCGGCCCCGTCGCCGCATCGCGCGCCTTGGAGGCACATGGGGAGGAATTCACTCCCGACAGGATCTACGTGATCGGCGATACTCCCCGTGATATCGAATGCGGCAAGGCCTTCGGGGCCAAGACGGTCGCCGTGGCCACGGGAAAATATTCATACGAAGAACTTGCCTCACATCATCCCGACTTCCTATTTCAGGACCTCTCGAACGTGGAAGCCGTTCTTAATTCAATCGCTCCCTCGCTCTAAAACGAGGCCGTCATTCCGTAGAGGAATCCCTTGAGATATTCGGTCTCGGGGAATCCCACCAAGATGGGGTGATCGGGACTCTGACTGTAGGTCTGCAACTGGCGCGCCGTCCGTCGGGCATCACCGAAAGCCTCTGCGACACTCCCCCCGAATTCCTCGGCAGAGACGTGGTGGGAACAGGAGAAAGTGGCAAGCAACCCCTCCTTTGAGAGCAACTGCGCCGCCTTGAGATGAAGCTCCCGATATCCACGTAGCGCATCAACGATCCCCTTGCGAGTCCTGGTAAAAGGAGGGGGATCAAGAATGATCAGGTCGTACTCCTCTTCACGCCGCGCGGCGGAGGAAAGGAACTCAAAAACATCCGTGCCTACAACCTTAACATCCACGTTGTTCAGGCGCGAATTTGCCTCGATCCGAGGGATATTCTCCTTACCCGACTCCACAGCCGTAACTTCAATGGCTCCCGCTTGGGCGCAGGCAATGGCAAACGCACCCTGGTTTGAGAAGCAATCGAGCACTCTTTTTCCCCGTGCCCATGCGGCCACCTGCCGGTAACTCGAGGTCTGGTCGAGGTAGAATCCGGTCTTCTGCCCATGGATCGCATCAAGGTGAAACTTCATCCCTGCCACGATGATCTCAAAAGCCCCCGGTTCGTCCCCCAGCAATGCGCCCGTGCGGACTTCCAGACCCTCCGCCTTCCGGGAGGAGGAGTCATTGCGCTCGACGACGCACTCAACTCCCAACACCTCCTTGATAGCTTCAGCGATCATGACGCGCCGCAGGTCCATGGCCATGGTCAGTGTCTGGAGTGTTGCCACAGGGCCGAACCGATCCACAATGACACCCGGCAAACCATCGCTTTCACTCCAAAGAACACGCCTAACGAGGGGATCGATTCCGAGGCTGTTCCTGTATTCCTGGGCTCGCTGGATACGCCGTTGGAAAAACTCCATGCCGAGATCCTGCCGGCGCCTTGAAAAACGGCGGGCAACAATTTGGGATTTTGAATTGTAAACGGCGCTTCCGAGCATTCGGTCGCGACCATCCTTCACGGACACTACATCTCCATCCTCCGGGTTTCCGAAGGTCTTGAGAACCTCGGTGCCGTAAACCCAGTCATGCCCGTGCAGGATTCGCGCCCTTGGGCGTACGATGATTCCCCCCATAATTTTTGTCAGGAGGTGAAGGCTTCCTCGTGGAGGGGAGCGGGTCGTTTGGCGTTATTTTCCTCCTGAACCTCGGGATACTCGAAGACCTTCCCCTCGAAATTTCGAAAGACCACCTTCTCATCATCATGGAAGAATACATAACCGGGATTGACCGGCACTTTACCCCCTCCGCCCGGCGCATCGATGACGAACTGGGGAACCGCGTAGCCGGTGGTATGCCCTCTCAATCCCTCGATGATTTCAATTCCCTTGGAAACGGGAGCCCTAAGGTGGGCGGACCCCTGGATCAGGTCACACTGATAGAGGTAGTAGGGACGTACACGGCAGCGTAGCAGCTTCTGGACTAATGACTTCATCACAGGCAACGAGTCATTCACCCCGGCGAGGAGGACGCTTTGATTTCCAATCGGAACGCCGTGATCAGCAAGCATGGACAATGCCTCCCTGACCTCCGTGGTGAGTTCACGGGGATGGTTGGCATGGATACTCATCCAGAGAGGATGATGCTTCTGAAGGATTCTGCACAGCTCGGGAGTGATGCGCTGCGGAAGGAAGATCGGCACCCGAGTTCCGATACGGAGGAACTCGATATGCGGGATCGCCTTGAGCCGTGTCAGCAGCGCATCGAGCTTATCGTCCGAAAAGAGAAGCGGATCACCCCCGGAGAGAAGCACGTCGCGGATCTCGGAATGCCGCCCGAGATACGCGATAGCCTCGTCAAAATCCGTGCGGAGTTCCTGCTCACCGGCACCGCTCACAACCCGGGAACGCGTGCAATAGCGGCAGTAAGAGGCACACCTGTCGGTGATCAGGAAAAGGACCCGGTCGGGATAACGATGGACAAGGCCCGGCACCGGCATATGGCTGTCCTCTCCGCAGGGGTCAGCCATTTCGGCCGGCGATACGATGCCCTCCCCCACATGGGGAATGATCTGCCGGCGGATCGGGCAGCCGGGATTATCCGGTTCGATCAGGTTGAAATAGTGGGGGGTAACGGCAAGTGATAGCTTGTTGCCGGAGAGAATGACACCCGCCCGTTCCTCGGGGCTCAGTTTGAGGTGCCTTTCCAGACCTTCGAGCGTTGTCACCCTGTTCTTGAGTTGCCATCTCCAGTCATTCCATTGCTCCAGCGGGGTTTCCGCCCAATAACCCGGGGCTGAGGAGACGAAGTCCGCCTCGACGCGCGGTTCGGTGATCAAAGTGTCCATCGGCTACAAAAAGAGCCTAGGATGGGGGGTGAAATTGTCAACGACGTGGGGTGGCTCCATGATTAGTCTCCGGACATGCGCCGACTTTTACCAATGATTGGGTTCGCTCTCCTGGCGGGTATTCCTTTGGGTGCAATTCCGGAAAAGGACTATTCGCAGATCTGTGCAAGCAAGGTGAATCCCTTCATGAGTTCCGGAGAGCGATTCTCTTTTCTGAGCGCGGATGGGGCCACCAGATTGCAGGCCATCCGGTTTCTTCATCCCGACGCCAAAGGAACAATCGTTGTCGTCAACGGCAGTACGGAATCATGGTTGAAATACGGGGAGCTTTTTTACGATCTCTACCTTCAGGGTTACAACATCACCTCCTACGATCATCGAGGACAAGGACTCTCTCCTCATTTGGTCCCTTCAAATCACCAGATTGACCAGATCGACGACTTCAGCCTCTATGCGGCTGATCTGAATAAGTTTGTGCGGAATGAGATGCCCCGTGGAGGCTCCCAAAAAATTTATCTCCTGGCCCACTCGATGGGGGGAGCCGTTGCCATCGACTACCTCCAGCGCTATCCATCCCCTTTTCGTGCGGTGGTACTGAGTGCTCCCATGATACGGATCAACACGGCCCCCTATCCCGAATGGCTAACCCGTCTTGTGATGCAGTTACTCCATGTTGCCGGGCTGGGAAATCATTACGCTCCCGGAAAGCATGACCGAGACCCGAACGAAGCATTTGAAGCGAATAAAATAACTTCCAGTAAGGCACGATGGCAGGCAATCAACTGCATTTGGGATGCATATCCCGAAGCTGTCCTGGGCGGACCGTCCAACGAGTGGGTGAAGCAGGCCCTCGGGCAGACTTACAAGATCCGCAAACAAGCACCCGCGGTCAGGACTCCGACATTGATCCTTCAGGCCGGCGATGACTCATTCGTGATCAATCCTTCCAGCGCGGAACTGCAATGCATATTCATTTCTCCCAAGACACTTTTTTTGAAAGACTCCAAACACGAGATCCTGATGGAAAAGGATCCGATTAGGGATGCTGCAATGAAAGCGACTCTAAACTTCTTCAGCAACTGAGCCCTTGACCGGATCCCCGGGACAGGACACACCTCAAGGAGGCCAACTTTTCATTCCCTCCACCACCACGCTTCATCCATGAAAGTCCTATCCATAGATATCGGCGGCACCCATGTGAAGATCCTCCTCACGGGTGAGCATGAAGCTCGGAAGATGCCCTCGGGTCCTGACTTCACTCCCACCCAAATGGTCAACGATGTGAAGGTTCTGGCCAAGGGATGGGATTATGATGTGGTTTCGATCGGATTCCCTGCTCCCGTGCACAACAACCAACCGGTTGCCGAACCGTTCAATTTGGGAAAAGGCTGGGTGGACTTCAATTACGAGAAGGCTTTCGGGTGCCCGATAAAGATGATCAACGACGCAGCAATGCAGGCACTAGGCAGCTACAAGGGTGGAAAGATGCTTTTTCTGGGTTTTGGAACAGGTCTGGGGAGCGCCGTGGTGAATGACAATGACATTCTCCCAATGGAACTCGGCCACCTTCCCTTCAAGAAAAAAACCTTCGAGGATTACGTCGGCAACAACGGGCTTGAGAAGAACGGCAAGGGAAAATGGAGAAAGCATGTTTTCCAAGCCGTGGAATTGCTGATGGCCGCAATCC
>Ga0316217_10003243_pt1 | contig 18755 bp, 11 predicted proteins | sample 1anoAmetaG_FD_203633 | JGI IMG/M metagenome (GOLD analysis project Ga0316217, IMG submission 203633) | Freshwater microbial communities from Trout Bog Lake, Wisconsin, USA - 1anoA | ecosystem: Environmental > Aquatic > Freshwater > Lake > Hypolimnion/Profundal zone | place: USA: Wisconsin...
GGCCAAATTCAAAAGCATCTTCGGCATTGGCCCAGGCAAGCCCGTAAGCTACTTCCGCATCGGTTTTACCAAAAATATGGGGTATGCCAAAGCTGTCCCGCACAATGGTAACCTGCTGAGGGTCTATTTCAGGAAATACTTCTGTTTGAGAAAAAACCCGGGTGGCGGTTATCGTACACAGCAATAAAAAAATGCAATAGTTTTTGGTCATGTATGAAGCAGATATAGATGGTTAAAATAGCTCAACGTTCAACTACCTTTTTAATACTTTCCAAAAAGGCTCCCATACCGCTTTCAGAATGCTGTTGGCCTTCTTCGTTGGCAAAACCTTTTTGAGTCCAGGTAAGTTTGGTCTGACTATCGCCCTCAGGAGTTAAAGTATACATAACCAGCGAGTAATTTTCGGGTTTATCTTCCTTCCCTGAAAAACCGCTCCAGTAACGGTAGCTAAGAAACCGTTCAGGCTCATTTTCAACCACACGGCCTCTATCGCAGTATTTATGGCCCTGGTATTCTCCCTGAAAAATAATTTCACTACCCACTTTCCAATCGGTAATGGTTTCAGTGCCATAAAGGTATTCGCTTATGATTGAGGGAGTGGTCAGTGCCAGCCATACCTTAACTGGCGATGCGTTTATTACAACAGATTTTGATACCAGCAGATCGTGCCTCATATTAACAGGGGTTATCAGGCGAAACTACAAATCATTTTAGCTATAAACAATACAGTTAATCGGAACGGGCAAGCAAATTAACCTTCCATTAATACATCCTTATTACTTTCGCCTCACAATATCTGCCATGCTTAAATACCTGCGTTCATCCCTTATTATTTGCGGCTTGTTGGTTGTTGCCCTGGCAGCCACCAAAACACCGGCTTCCGGCAACGCCAAAACTCCCGGAGCACCGGTAAATGTTCAGGCCGACTCTATCACCTTTGCTGTCATTGGCGATTATGGCCGCGATACCAAACAGGAAGATTCAGTAGCAAAAATGGTAAAGTCATGGAACCCTGATTTTATTATTACCGTGGGCGACAACAATTATTCTACAGGCAGCGCCTCAACTATTAAAAACAACATAGGCAAATACTACGGCGATTACATTTATAACCCCGATGCCAAACCCGAGTGGCAGTGCCATGGTAAAGCCGAACAGCAAAAGCAAAACCGGTTCTTCCCAGCACCGGGTAATCATGATAATTACTCTTTACCACCATTAAAACCATACCTCGATTACTTTACCCTGCCGGGAGACGAAACCAATTACGATTTTACCTGGGGGCCGGTGCATTTTTACAGCCTTAATACCGGCACCGATGCAAAAATGACCTGCTGCAATTCGAAGGTTTCGGGTTGGCTTAAAGATGCCTTATCAAAAGACCAGAAGGAATTTAAAATTGTATATTTCCACCACCCCCCTTTCTCCTCGGGCGAGCATGGCAGTTCAAAAGATATGCGCTGGCCATTTAAGGATTGGGGAGTTGATGCCGTGTTAACAGGACATGAGCATTTTTACGCCAAGGCAACCGTTAAAGGTTCCGCATCGCCACTTTACCTTATATGCGGTAACAGCGGAAGCGACGAGCATTATCCTTGCAATGAGCACCCGTTGGAAAAAGACAAATACGACTGGTTTTGCGATAATGTGCACTTCGGCGCCATTAAAGTAACCGTAACAAAGCACAAGGCCGTTTTTGAATATTATGCCGTTGAGCAACCACAATACCCTTTAGACGTAAATGTGGTGAATAAATAGTTTAGCACTAAAGCCACGCACCTCCATTAATTATGATACTCCATTGCGGTTATTCAGGGCTTCATTGGCATTTTCAAGCACATCAGCAAAAGCGGGCGTTTCTTTAAAGCTGATGATTGATTGAGGAGGATGCGGATCTTTAGGATGTTCTACCAAATACATTTCGTACCATTTAAGATCGTGCCATTTGCCGTGTTTAAAACCTACCTTCTCAAACAACCCTATCTCGGCAAAACCAACAGAGGCATGTAATCGCTCACTTGCCATATTGGGCAAGGTAACTGCCGCATAAACATTTACAAAGCCTTGCAGTTCCAGCACTGACAAAAGTGCATGGTATAAAGCACTGGCAACACCTTTGCCTTGAAATTTTTCAGAAACATAAATCGTAGTTTCAGTCGACCATTGATAGGCAGCTTTTATCCTTAACAAACCGGCGTAGGCAAACCCGGCAATAACCCCGCTCTGCTCGCAAACAAGGCAAGGGTAATGCGTAATAATATTATTTATCCGGTTGGAATACTCCTCCAGCGATGGTACTTCGTATTCAAAGGTAACAGCCGTATGCAGCACATTCGGTTTATAAACTTCAAGCATAGCGGCATAGTCTGCTTCTTTTACCATGCGGATATTAAAGAGTGAGCCCATTTTTTGCGTTGTTTTTGTAATCATTGTCAATAAACAGGCACAAAATAAATACAAATAGCCAAGCGGGTTACCAATGTCCAACATTTCTATATTTTCGCCCTATGGAGCCCGATATGCACGATTATGAAAACCCTGAACTACAGCATCAAGAGCCTGTATTAAACCACAATGCCCCCAAGCCTGTTGTAATTAATCCCTTCCATTTTACGCTGTTGTGGTTGGCTACCCTTGGCATATACGCCATATGGTGGCAATACAAATGCTGGAAGTATTTCAAAGAAACCGAAGGGGAGGATACTTTGCCGGGCGTGCGTGCAATACTTTTCCTGCTGTTTGGCATTGAACTGCTCGAAAAAATAAAACTGTATTGCCTCGAGTACGAAAGCGAGGTAAGCTACAGCCCCATTGCAGTTTGGGCAAGTGTTATAGGCGTAAATATTATTGCCCATATTCGTGGCCCTTTCAGGTGGCTTAGTATCCTGGGGTTCATCCCTTTCCTTTTTCCTGTGCGAGAACTTAACTTCTACTTTACCGCCAACAAAAATGGATATGTGAACCATAAACTGAACGACCGCCAGATATTGTTATTGGTTCTTGGCGCAATGCTCTGGTTAATGATCATCGCATCTATCTATATGGGCGTTGACCCTAACTCGGCTGACCTTTAAAATATACCCTCCGGAATATACATGTCAAATATTTTCGCATAACTTGCGTTTATTATCGCATATTATTTAAAGTACTGATTTTGCCGTCAGCCGCTTTACAACACAACCCTGATTGCTAACCGTAAAAATCTTATTATGCAAAGGCATTTTCAACGCTGCTTAAATATTTGTGCTCTCTTTATACTTGCAGGTTTAACGTTGCAGGCCCAGCAGGCAAAACCAACCTTACCTGCACCCGTTAAAATAACCAACGTAGAAGGTATTACCGAATACAAACTGGCAAATGGCCTGCATGTGTTGCTTTTCCCCGACCAGTCTAAACCCACGGTTACTGTAAATATTACCTATACCGTAGGCTCGCGGTTAGAGGGTTATGGCGAAACCGGCATGGCCCACTTGCTGGAGCACATGTTATTTAAAGGCTCGAAGGGGCATCCCAATATACCGCAGGAACTTACAGCCCACGGCGCAAGCCCCAATGGCAGCACCTGGTACGACCGCACCAATTACTTCGAAACATTTTCGGCTACCGATGATAACCTGAAATGGGCTTTAGACCTGGAAAGCGATCGCATGATAAATTCCTTCGTAGCAAAAAAAGACCTGGAGTCTGAGTTCAGTGTAGTGCGCAACGAATTTGAGATGAATGAGAACTACCCTTCAACAATATTATCTGAAAGAATAAAAAGCACTGCTTACCTGTGGCACAACTACGGCAAAGCAACCATCGGCTCCAAGGAAGATATTGAAATGGTGCCTATTGAAAACCTGCAGGCCTTTTACCATAAATATTATCAGCCCGATAACGCTGTGCTGCTGGTTGCCGGTAAAATAGATGAGGCTAAAACCCTGTCGCTTATAAACGATTACTTCGGCAAAATACCTGCACCCAAAAGAAAACTACAGGAACCATACACCGTTGAACCTACACAAGATGGCGAACGTTATTGCGAACTACGCCGCACCGGCGATGTGCAGGTAGTGGCCTGCGCCTACCACATTTGCAACGGCGCACATGCCGATTACCCCGCCCTGGATATACTGGCAGATGTGCTAACCAACGAACCTTCGGGACGCCTTTACAAAGCTTTGGTTGAAAGTAAAAAAGCCAGTAATGTAAGCGGTTATGCCGAAGCCTTACACGACCCGGGCATGATAAATTTCTCTGCCGATATATTGAAAGAAAAATCGCTGGAGGATGCCAAACGCACTTTCCTGAATTTGCTCGATAGCCTGAAGTATAACCCCGTTACTGCTGAAGAGGTAGACCGCGCCCGCAACAAGCGCCTGAAAGATTTTGACCAGGCTTATAACAACAGCGAATACGTGGGCCTTACACTCAGCGAGTACATAGCGCAGGGCGACTGGAGGCTGTGGTTCTTATACCGCGACCTGCTGGAGAAAGTAACCGCAGATGACGTTAACCGCGTGGTAAAAGATTATCTGAAACCATCTAACCGCACCACCGGTGTTTTTATACCTGAAGATAAATCAGACAGAACCCCCATACCTGCACGGCCCGACCTGGCAAAGCTGCTGAAAGATTACAAAGGCAAGGAGAAACTACAGGAGGCTGAAACTTTTGATGTAAGCCCCGCCAATATCGATAAGCGCACCAAAACCGGAACCATACCCGGTGGGGCCAAATATGCGCTGCTGAACAAAACTACCCGCGGAGGTGCCGTGAATGTAAACCTGACCCTGCGTTTTGGTTCTAAGCAAACTTTGCCGGGCAAAATGAAAATTGCTGAAATTACCGGCAACCTGCTAACCAAGGGCACCACCACCCGCAATGCGCAACAGATCATTGATGCCTTTGATAAACTGAAGGCCGATGTGCAGATATACTCATACGGGCAAGACCTTGCAGTGCGCGTACAAACAACCAACAAAAACCTTTTGGAAACATTGAAGATAGTTGAAGACCTGCTGCGCCATTCAACCTTCCCCAACAACGAGTTTGATAAAGTAATACAGGAGAGCCTCGACCAGATAGACCAGCAAAAATCCGAGCCCGGTTCACTGGCATCAAACCGCTTTGAGCAGTTACTGAATCCATATCCTGCCAATGATTTCAGGCACACCCTTACCTTCCCCGAGCAGGCCGAGGCGCTGAAAGCCGTAAAGCTTGAAGACGTAAAGAAATTCTACAGCGACTATTACAACAGCACCAACGCCACCGTTGCAGTTGTTGGAGAATTTGATGAAGAAGCGGTTACCCAAGAGTTAACCAACATGTTGCAAAACTGGAGTTCGCCGGTTAAGTACGAGCGCGCCGAAAGTCAGTATTTTGATATAGCAGCTAAGAACGAAAAAATAAATACACCTGATAAAGCCAATGCAAACTTAATGGCCGGTTACAATCTCGAAATACGAGATGATGACCCTGATTACCCTGCCCTGTTGCTCGGTAACTTTATGCTGGGTGGCGGCTTCCTTAACTCGCGCCTGGCCGAACGTATCCGCCAGAAAGAAGGCATCAGCTACGGCGTAGGCTCGTGGATATCGGCCGATAACCAGGATAAGGTTGGTAGCTTTGGTTCATACGCCATTTACAATCCGGTGAATGCCGATAAGCTGGTTACTGCCTATAAAGAGGAGATAGTACGATTGCTGGATAAAGGATTTACCGAAGCCGAACTGAAAGATGCCCGAGCCGGCTATTTACAGGAACGCAAAGTAGGCCGCAGCAACGACCAGGGCCTTGCATACCGCTTAGCCAACAACCTGTTTGTAGGCCGCACCATGGCATACAGCGGCAAGGTAGACGACCGCATAAATAATTTAACCCTGGCCGAGATAAACACCACCATGCGTAAATGGCTTAAACCTGAAAAGATAAGCTACATACAGGCCGGAGACTTTGAAGCGAAGAAAACCAAGTAGTGTGGCGTGCCCTTCGGGTCAGGCTATCCGCTGCAAGTCCTCGGCTTCGCAGGGCCTCAGCCTGTGGGCTTTCCGCTACTATCCTTTACGCACAGCAGCCGCCTGCCTTGCTTACTTTAGCCTCAACACCTGTCGCTGCTTATAAAAATAGGGGTGGTTTACACTTTTCAAAAATAACAGACATTGGTTATCAACCAATTACCTGCCTTACCGCGTAAAGTGCAAACCTCTTCATTTGCAAGCAATTAATAATAAACAAATTACAAATAATAATTTTTATAAAATGTAAACCTCGCGTAAACCCGGCCTGTTATTAGTATTTATTGAACATCAATTAACTATAAATTCATCTATTACTAATTTCATTTTTAAAATTGTATAAACGGAGTTACTTAACCCAAAACATACAGAACAAAATAATTTTATTTCAGGTTTATTGAAAGCCAACTCCGAACTTACCATGATTCCTTTAGCATCATCACTAAAACAAAATGCTCGTTAGCTAAATGGGGTGTCCGGGCACTCGATTTAACTAAAGACTTCTCCCCCGTTTCCGCGAAGCCTCACCCCTCGCGCCGCTATCTTGGTAGCGTCCCGCTACCGCATTTGCCGCCACAATTCACTCCACACCCTTCCTCTCCCTCCACCTTTCAAACCGCTGCAACAGCCAGGCCAGCAAAAAAGCTATCAGGCAGCCGTATAAAACCTCGCCGGTTCGTGCAAGGGCAATTCCCATGGCTTCTTTCCAGTGCGCTTGTTCGGTAATGGCAGTTATCATCACAATGGCCACGGTAATAGGGGCCAGTTTCCAGCTGGTAGGGTAATTTTTAAAAGAGGTACTTATCAATACCGCCACCGCAATAGCCGCTATCAAAGAACCAAAATGTGCACCAATCACATACAAAAATATCAGCCCCAAAACACAACCCGTAACCGTATTCACCACCCTCGATACCGTAGCACTGCGCACATTATCAAAGTCCGGGTCTGACACTACAATTACCGAAATAAAGGCCCATATCTCCTTGCTGTCCTTAATTTGCATTAAAGTAAACCAAACTATGCTGCACCCCAGCACAATACGGAAAGCATAAAGCAAAGGCTTGTTACTGAAAGAAAATATCCGGCTAATATCCATTGGGCTAAGGTAAGTGCCGTAGGTTTAAAAACCAATTAATAAAGTCCTTACAAGTCGTATCCCTTTCCCCAAGCTTAGGGCCGCGGGGTTAAAACAGACCACCTATCGCATTTCCCGGTCGGTTGTATTTTCAAAACAGGCCACACAATCGGTTCAAGGCGTAATCAGCAAAGGTATACCTGCCGTTACATGGTCAAACAGCTCATCTATCTCTTCATTCCTTATTGCAATGCAGCCTAAGGTCCAGTCGTTGCGGTAACGGCTGCGCTTAACATGTTCCTGGCCATTGGGCAGGCCATGTATCATAATATCCCCGCCTGGCGAGCGGCCCAGTTGAATAGCCCGCTCAATATCATCGGTGTTAGGATATGATATGCCCAGGCTTTTATGAAACAGACTTTTAGGATTCAGGTATTTAATAAAGTAATGCCCCTCAGGTGTTTTGCCATCGCCAAAGCACTGTTTAGGTCCAACAGGGTGGCTGCCCAGTTGCACGATATATATTTTCAGCAACACGCCCTTACTGAACACCAGCATCTGGCGCTCGGCTTTATGCACGGCTATGCTGTCAACCATTACTTTATCTGCCAGCTTGGTAAAGAATATCTCGTTTCCGGCAACCAATGGTTTGGCAAACAGCAAGCCACCCGCAAGCAGCAGCCCTGTCAGCAAACTAAAAACCGGTGTGCGGAACATCGTTTGTTATTTATATCCTTAAAAAATGTTTTCAAATCGGTTCTTACAACCCGCCCGGAAGAATCACTGTGTCACCCTGGTCACAAAAGGCACGCGAAATTAATTAAGTAATTCACAAATGGGCAAATAAAACATATTAAGTCTTTGAGGGTAGTCAGCCCTCTTTTCAACAAACCGCAGTGTTACAAAATATTTCTTTCAAAACACATAATAAAACAGATACGGTAAGCGTATATTAGTCTGAGATTATTTGATTGCACGATTTTTTATATTCAATCGCGCATAACTTATAGTCAAAACCCATCTCAACCTACCTCAACCATGCGTACCGCAAAAACCTGTCTAGCTGTGTGTTTTATGCTTTTTCTATCAGCCTGCAGTCACAAGAACAAAGTAAACCTGTTAGACACCAGTGCCCGCGATGAAGTTCCATCCCTCGGAAACCTTCGCTTCACCTTCGATAAAAACCTGGCCCCCGATTCGGTGCTTAACCGCTGGGACACCACTGCCTTTGTGCAGTTTTCACCCAACATTCCCGGGCGTTTCCGCTGGGAGAACGCCAACGAGCTCATATTCTCGCCCGAGAATGAGCTACCACCAGCAACCTCGTTTACAGCTAACGTAACACAGTTTGTTTTACAGTTTGATAAAAAGCTTTCGCTGGGTAAATGCGAAACCATGAAGTTTCATACCGCATACCTGCAATTGCAAAGTGCTAACGCCATGTGGAACGTAAGCGATGGCAATGCAAGCACGGCCTTTCCGCAGATTGATATGTATTTTAATTACCGGATAAACCCCAATAAGCTTAAAGATCTGCTTACGGTTGAAATTGACGGGGTAAAGAAAGATTTCAGCCTGCAAACCACAGTAACCGATAACAAAATATCAGTATCGCTTACCGGCATGAAAATGGACGATAAAGACCTTACCTGCCATGTAAAAATTGCCAAAGGCCTGCTGCCCGAAGGCGGAGTTAACCCAACCGAAAAAGACCTGGAGGCAAACCTGGTTATCACCTCTCCTTTTACCCTCACCGTTCAGAATGTTGAAGCCGACCACGACGGTACACAAGGCACCGTAAAAGTTTTTACCAGCCAGCAACCTATAGCCGACGAGTTAAACGCATTTATTACCATCGAACCTAAAGTGCGTTTTAAAACCGAGGTTACCAGCGAGGGCTTTATCATCAACTCCGAAGACTTCGACCTGGCCAAAACCTACACCCTTACATTAAGAAAGGGCCTTAAAGGCAGAATTGGCGGAACCCTGAAAGAGGACTACACCAACACCCTCGGCTTTGGGCAATTACAACCCAGTATCAGCATCGTTAATAAGAAAGGCATTTACCTCACCTCCAAAGGTTCTAAAAATATTGAGGTGGCCATTACCTCGGTAAAAAAGGTAAAGATCATTATCTCAAAAATATACGAAAATAACCTGTTGGCTGCCCAGCATAACGGCTATGAACCCAGCGATAACTCCGGCGAGTACTACGGCGGCCGCTACTACGAAGAAGGCGAAGGCAATGCCAACTCTTTCTATAACAGCGATGCTGTTATGGGCGATGTTATTTACGAAAAGGAAATTGAAACCAAATCGCTTCCGCGTTATGGCAACAACAGGCTGTTTAAATTTAACCTGGAAGATAAACTGAAAGACTTTAAGGGTATCTACCACATCTCTATCCGCAGCAGCGAAGAGTACTATCTCCGCGACTCACGCTTCATCTCCCTCTCCGATATTGGATTAATTGCCAAACAAGGCACTGATAAGATAATGGTGTTCGCTAACTCCATTCAAACCGCCGAAGCTTTAAGCGGGGTGGTTATTAATGTGTTTGGAAAAAATAACCAGAGCATTGGCACCGCTACTACCGATGCCAGCGGGGTAGCCGAAATTCCTTTAACCAAAAAAGAATACGATGGCTTTACCAGTGCTATGATAACTGCACGTAACGGTAACGACTTTAATTACCTGCCTTTTGCAAACACCCACGTAGAAACCTCGCGTTTTGATGTTGGCGGTAAACAATCAAACGCCACCGGGCTGGATGCATTTATTTACTCTGAACGCGATATATACCGACCCGGCGAGAAAATAAATTTCAGCGTCATAGCCCGCGACTGGGGATGGAAGAGCCCCGGAGAGATACCTCTGAAACTTAAATTTCTGCTGCCCAACGGTAAAGAGTTGAAAACCCTCAAAAAGACGCTGAACGATGAAGGTTCGCTTGAAACCCAGATCGAACTATCTGCTTCAGCAATTACCGGCAGCTATTCTATGGAGGTATACACCAGCAATGATATTCTGCTTGCTTCAAAGAACGTGCAGATTGAAGAGTTTATGCCCGATAGGATCAAGGTATCGTCTGACCTGGATAAGAAATTCCTGAAACCGGGTGAGACTGCAACTCTGGCCATCAACGCCGTCAACTTCTTCGGCCCACCTGCCTCTGACCGCAATTATCAGGTTGAGATACAGTTGAAGGAAAAATACTTCTATCCGCAGAAATACTACGGCTATAATTTCTTCCTAGCCGACCGCTCCACTTCTTACGATAAGATTGAACGCGAAGGCAAAACCGACGACAAAGGCAATGCAAAAGAAAGCTACACCGTACCTGCCGACTATACCAACCGCGGCATCATACAAACCGATTTTTATACCACTGTGTTTGATGAAACCGGACGGCCCGTTAACCGTAAAGCCAGCATCGACATTTACACCCAGGATGTATTTTACGGTATAAAAGACGATGGCTATTACTACTATGCACTGAACCAGCCTGTCAAATTCCCGCTGATAGCGTTAAATAAAGATGAAAGGCCCCTGAATAATGTACGCGCCCACGTGCAGGTAATTAAACACGACTACCGCACCGTGCTAAGCCGCAATGATTCTTACTTCCGATACGAATCGCAACGCGAAGACAAAACCATTATCGATCAGGAAGTGAACGTAAGCGGCGATAACACGGTATTCAACTTTACGCCTAAAACACCGGGCGAGTATGAGATACGCGTGGGCAAGCCCGGCGTTAACTCATACGTGCGCAACGAATTTTACAGTTACGGCTGGTGGGGCAATTACGGTGGTGGAAACTTTGAGGTAAATAACGAAGGCAACGTAGATATATCGCTGGATAAGAAAACCTACATGGCGGGCGAAACTGCCAAGGTGCTTTTCAAAACGCCCTTTAACGGTAAACTGCTGGTAACGGTTGAGAACGACAAAGTAATACAATACCAATATGTAACGGTTGAAAACCGCGCAGCCTCGGTTAACCTCAATTTAAGTGCAGCTTACTTACCAAACGCATACATATCGGCCACTTTAATCAAGCCTAACCAGGAAAGCGATATGCCTTTAACCGTAGCACACGGCTATAAATCAATTTCAGTAACCGAAAAGGGCCGCAACATGGAGGTGCAGATATTTGCCGAAAAAGAAGTGCGGTCAAGAACACATCAAAAGGTGCGCATACAAGCCGAACCTAACAGTAAAGTTACGTTGGCCGTGGTTGACGAGGGCATCTTGCAAATCACCAACTACAAAACCCCCGACCCTTATAATTTCTTCTATGCCAACAGGGCACTGGGCGTAAATTCCTTCGATCTGTATCCGCTGCTGTTCCCTGAAATTAAGGGCATGCTTTCCTCTACCGGTGGCGATGCCGCTATGAACAGGCGCACCAACCCCATGCAGAACAAACGCGTAAAACTGATAAGCTACTGGAGCGGCATTATGGATGCCAACGGAAACGGCGAAGCCAGCTTCGAGTTCGATATACCGCAATTCAGCGGGCAGTTGAGGTTGATGGCCGTGGCTTACCGCAATCAGAGTTTCGGCAGCAAAGATGCTGATATGGTAGTTGCCGACCCTATCGTATTAAGTACAGCATTGCCAAGATTCCTGTCGCCCAAGGATACGGTTATTATGCCGGTTACTATTTCCAATACCACTAAAAATGCAACCAGCGCAACAGCATCGGTAAAACTGAGCGGACCGTTGAAGGTTGTTGGCAGTGCATCGCAAACAGTTACGGTAAATGCAAAAAGCGAGCAGCGCGTGCAGTTTAAAATAGTGGCCGATCCTAAAATTGATGTTGCTAAAGTTACGGTTGAAGTAAGCGCACTGGGCGAGAAATTTAAAGATGAAACCGATATTACCATCCGTCCGCCGGCATCGTTGCAAAAACAAACCGGCTCGGGCCCAATACTGGCCGGGTCTTCGCAGAAGATCGATTTCAATATGCCGAAGTTTATTCCGTCAAGTGCCGATTACCAGGTCATCATCAGCAAAAACCCCGCCGTTGAAATTGCCGACCAGATGTGGTACCTGGTGCAATATCCGTTCGGCTGCACCGAACAAACTGTTAGCTCGGCCTTTCCGCAACTATACTTCAGCGACTTGTCTGAGTTGATGAATATGAACAAAACGATGAAGATAAGTGCCAACTTCAACGTGCAGGAGGCCATCCGTAAAATCAAGATGCGCCAGTTATACAGCGGCGCCATTACCCTTTGGGATTACGAAGGCAGCGAAAACTGGTGGGCTACTGTTTACGCAGCCAACTTCCTGCAGGAAGCTAAAAAAGCCGGTTTTGATGTTGACCAAAGTCTGCTTGATAATATTTACAGCTATTTGATCACCCGGTTAAAGAATAAAGAAACCTACGTTTATTACTACAACGGTAACCAGAAAAAAGAGATAGCACCTAAAGAAGTTGCCTACTCGCTATACGTGCTGGCCTTAGCCGGTAAACCGCAGGTATCAACCATGAATTATTATAAAGAGAACCCGGGCTTGCTGGCTTTGGATAGTAAATACTTATTGAGTGCTGCCTTTGCCATAGCAGGAGACAAAGCTAAATTCAGAGAGATGCTGCCAACATCATTCAGCGGCGAATTAGCGAACCGCGAAACCGGAGGCTCGTTCTGCAGCGAAATAAGGGATGAAGGTATTGCCCTGAATGCAATACTGGAAGCCGACCCGCTGAACCCGCAGATCGGGGTTATGGCCAAACACCTGAGCCAGGAAATAAAATCAACCTACTGGCTCAGCACCCAGGAAAGAGCTTTTGCTTTCCTTGCCCTAGGTAAAATAGCGCGCCAGGCCAATAAAACCAGCATACAGGCAACCGTATTGGTAAATGGCAAACAAGTGGCGCAAAACGATGGCAGCACGCTTAAACTCACTGCTAAACAACTGGGTGGCACTAACGTTGAAATTAAAACCACCGGCACAGGCAAACTATATTATTTCTGGCAGGCCGAAGGCATCAGCGCCGATGGTTCGTTTAAAGAAGAAGACAGTTACCTGCGCGTGCGCAAACGCTTTTTCGACCGCTATGGAAGGCCCATAACCGGTAACACTTTTGCTCAGAACGACCTGGTCATTGTTGCGGTCACCATCGAAAACAGCTACAGCAAATTCATTGATAATGTGGTAATAACAGATATGCTGCCGGCCGGTTTCGAGATTGAAAATCCACGCACCAAAGAGATACCGGGTATGGACTGGATCAAAAACGAAAGCTCGCCAACCCAACTGGATGTGCGCGACGACCGTATAAACCTGTTTGTTAATGCAGGCTTGCAGCCACAAACCTATTACTACGCTGTGCGGGCCGTTTCGCCCGGCACCTATGTTATGGGGCCGGTAATGGCCGATGCCATGTATAACGGCGAGTACCACAGCTATAACGGCGGTGGCTTGATACGGATAGTGCAGAAATAGCCATTCGGGCAAAAGGCGCAGGTGTGTTAAACGCTTGCGCCTTTCTTTTTTATCACGGAAATTGCAGCTTACTTTGCATAAAACAGGTGCCCATGAAAACCAGGATTGCATTGTTTCTGACACTTATGATTATCTCTGCGTCTTGCTTTAGTTCAGATAAAAGCCAGCATGACGATTACAAAACTTTTAAAAGAGTTTATCTGGGCTTTTCGGTTACACCGGCCGCCAGCTACCGGTATCTGCATGGCAATTTTGTGCCGGCCGGCATAAGCCAGGCCGATGTGCAGGGCACCATTGGTTACAGTAACCAGCATTCTTTCCCTGAGTTCGGCGTTAATGCCACCTTTAAGGTGGGTATCAATCTTACACACTGGTTAGCTATAGAGAGTGGCGTGGGCTACTCTTTAATTCGCTATGGATTTCAATCAGATCAGTATTTTACACCCGATATCTGGAACGGCATACACACCAACGGCACCGATTCGTTTAAAACTGTCGATAAAGAAAATTACCAATACTTTACCGTACCGGTAGGGCTGCGGTTCTCTATCGGGCACCGAAAGGTCAGAGGAGTAATTGCAGCGGGTGCCGAGCTTGACTTCCTGGTAAAACAAAAGGCAGTTTATACCTATACCAATGCCAACGGGCAGGTGCAGAACGGAGTTAACATTCAGGAACCACACAACTTCAATACATTTAATGTATCGCCCTATTTAGGCGTTGGTATTGATTGTCACTTATCACGCGTGGTTGTTTTACGCATTATGCCTCAGGCGCAAATACAGGCATTGAAAAACATAAACACCCCCATCACCGAATATCTGTGGAATGCAGGATTGAATATCTCACTGTTATTCGGCATTTAAAAAGATATTTGCCCATTGCTGAGCTTAATTGAATACTGATGAAAAAAACTTTGTTTTTATTGTTCGCATTTGCTGCCTTCTGCGTAGCAACGTCTTCCTGTAAAAAATGCTATACCTGTTCGTATAACGCAGTCTCCACTTATATCTACTGCGAAAAAAACACACCCAAATCTGAACTCAATCAGTTAGATACCAGCTGCGTTCAAAGCGGTGGGATATGGACAATATACGACCGGTAGAAAGAATGCGCTTTGCCGTTTGCCTGAATTACAAACCGATTTTAGTCAGCGATAATCCGGCAAAAACCGCTCCCAGCCCAAGTGTAAAACTGGTTATACTATACAGGGCAAAGGTGCCATAATTGGCTTCCTGCAACAATTGAATATTTTCCAGCGCAAAGGCCGAAAAGGTAGTAAAGCCACCACAAAACCCGGTCGCTAGCAACAATCGCCATTCAGTGGTAAACCATAAATACCGCAGCGAAAGTCCGTAGATTATGCCTATAGCAAGGCACCCGATTACATTAACGGCAAAAGTACCAAACGGAAATTGCCCGGGTATAAGCTTGGTAACGTAAACCACCGAAAGATATCGTGTAACGCTGCCAAACAACCCGCCTATTGCAATTAAAAGAATATTCGTTTTCATCCTACAAAGCACTTTAAGCGATCCGTGTTTTCATCGCGGTTTATAAATTTGTGTTTGTAGGCGCCATTAGCCCCGGTTAGGGCGGTTAAGTAGGAAGACACCATTTCCTTGATGTTCAAATATAATGAATTACACGCAGGATTCAACAACCACACCTTGCAAAAAAAAGAGCCGCGGTTTATCGCGGCTCCACAATTATTAATATGTTCTTTCTAAAACAAACCAGCTGAAGGCCCGCAGGTTCAGTTTTACCATGCTATCACGCACCAGCGGATCCAATTTTCTCCAGGCACGTTCAAGTATGCTCTTTGCTTCTTTTTCGCAGTTTTCAATTACGTTGTGCTTATCCATCAGGCCAACCGCTTCTGCCAGCAATTCCAGATCTTCTGTTTTAGAATTTACTATTTGCCATAAACGGGCACGGTCAGGTTTGCTCAAAACCGCCATTGCCTTGGCAACAGGGTAAGTGATCTTACCGGCTGTAATATCCTCAGCCTTGGTTTTAAGATGGTCTTTAAATCCTTTCAGGTTTAAGGTATCGTCAATGATCTGAAAAGAGATACCCAACGCTTCAAAGTAATTTCCCAATCCTTCTATCTGCTTGGCCGTACCATCACCCAACAGGCCGCCTATTTTGGCCAGATAGCTTGCCGGTGCTGCAGATTTAAGCCTGTGCGTAGCAATAACCCGCTTAGCCAGCAACCTGGCTGCCGAATCGCTTTTTAAGGCATCCGGTATCATATAATCAAGTCCATAAATATCCATGGCCTGCCCGCTGTGCGATGAACGCATAGCTTCAAAATACCAGTTATATATCTGAATCTTCTTCTCAACACTGTCCTTAGCCTGGTAAATACATATCTGGCCTAAAAAGTAACTGGCAGTTCCGGCATTAATTGCCACCGGTGTGCCATATATCAAATGGCACGATGGCCCACCACGGCGTATCTGCGATCCATCCTCAACATCATCCACTATCAATGAACCAACGTGCATCATTTCGGGCAATGCCAGCCAATCAATAGCATCCTGAGAGTTACCACCCACTATATCGCAACAAGCAACAGTAGCGTAACTCCTCCAGGTCTTCCCGCCCCTGTCTGTAATTTCGCGTATAGGTTTTATCAGTGTGGCAGCATAGGCCTTCTTATCAAGGCCATCGGTATAATGCTTATTCCCTTTTACTGATACAAGTTCTTCAAACTTATCCTGGCCAAATGAAGTAGGGATAATTTTTCTAACTGACTTCAGGGTCTGTTTTGAAACTGATTTCAAAAAGTCCTTCATGTTCAGGTTGTTCACAAAGCCGTGCCTTTCAATATAGCCCTGGCCTTCAACTTTCTTACCCTTGTGCTTTCCTTTAATATTCATACGGCCTTCCCAGAAAGCCGGTTTTGACAAAGCCGTTGCAAATTCCTGGTTGCTGAACGCAGCATGTGCTTCAATACTTAATTTAAAATCAGGAGCCTCCAGTTTCCATGAAACCGGGTAGTCGTTAAACGTACGGGTACTGGTCCACGGTTCATCCAGTGGCTCTAATTTAAAATGGTTGGAGTGATGGCGTTTCCCCTTTTCATCAATCAGAATGATAAACGAACCGCAGTCCTCTCCTGTTTTCAGGTCTATCAGGTCATATGCCGTTAACTCACAGCCATTATCCAGCTGAATTGCGATCCAGTTCCACGAAACATCTTTTTTAGATTCATCATCCTTTTTATCAGGATGACAGCCAAATTCATGGTCGTACCAGCCACTTGCTTTGGTAATGGTCAGTTTTTCGTCCTTTGCTTTTACAGTTCCCGTAACCTTGCAGCGCGGAATAAAGTAATAGAACATATCCTCAGCCGAAACACCTCTAACCACCCCATTATCGCCATGCCGAACTGGTGGCCTTTGCGCTGTAAACACAAGGTCTACACCAATATTCAACTCCTGGTGATACAGATGCAGTTTATAAGTGCCATCAGCCTGCTTTTTAAAAGTGTTGCCATCAAAATCCAGCGACAACGATTTCAGAGAAACGGTTGCGTCTTTCTTCAATAGCTCGTCTGGGTAAGGCACCACGCCCTTCTTCAACATTTCAATCGCTGCGCGTTTCAAAAAAGGATCTTTCAGCATTTCACCCCTCTGCAACCTCTCCAGACCTAATTTAGGGGCTCTTGGGTCTATCAACGAAACCGTATTGTAAGTTTTTTTATCCAGGTCTGATAAAGCCCAGATTACTGAATGCGCATAAACAGGCGCCTTGGTCTTTTTGTCGTATTCTACTATTCGCCTGAAAAACGAGGCAAACATCGAAAAGTTGCGATTGCCTTTAGTCTGAATATGACTATGCATATACCACCATTCGGTTGAACTGGAAGCGTGCGGAAGATCGTGTATCTTTAAATCAATGGGGCCGTCTTTTGGCCAATCAGCAGGAAAAAAAATACCGGGAGCAGGGGTTAAAGTTTTTTTCATTGTTTTCAGTATCAGAATAACAGTTTACAGGACGGTTAAAAAAACTGCCGCCAAATGTAAACTTTGTTTCCAGATTCCATGGCAAAATGTGCCCAAACTTTATGTTAAGAATTACAGGCTTAAAATAAGATGAGCCCCCCGAAAAAAGCTGAGTAGCAGGGCAATATCCGCCGGTAAAACGCGTACATGCCAATTACAGCTGCTAAAATAATGGCCCGCGGTTGTTTTAAAAATAAACAACTCCTGTGCCTCTCCAAATCTTAAAAAGCAAGCACTGTCATAATTTTTTATTTTTAGGTTACGTAATAAAATAGATTTACCAGCTATGGCTGTCAGCGCCGACCTGCTTACTATTCAGAAGTTCATTTACCTGCTTGATGATTTTCATTATGGCGCGTTTAAAAGCTATTTAACCGATATCAACGCCGCATTACCACTAAAACTTGCCGAAACAATACGAAAGCAACTCCCCGCTTTCGAATCGCACCAGCAGCTTTGCAACAAAATATACCACAACGCCGGCAAAACCGAAAAGCAAAATTTCAACCAGCTTACCTCATATACCTTCAAGCTATCAGCCAATTTGGCTAACAATTACCCCGAGTATCTGCAAACAAATATTGAAAAGATACAAATGCTGGTAGCCAGGCAAAAGCTTGACGAGGCCAATTTTTTAAGCGAACGGCTATTAGAGATATCTGAGCGGGTAATTGATTTTCCAAGCCGCATATTCGCATTAAAGTTCCAGGTTCAGCAATCGCAAATGGCTAAGGATACTACCAACAGCCAGAAGCTTGATGCCCGTTTAAAAGAAGCGATAGAGCACCAGCACCTTTTCTATAAACTGCTTTCCGATTTCAGGGTTATGATTGATACAGCAGTTGCACCCAAAACCGATGCTGAGGTTAAAGAGTTGCAGGAATATTTTGAAGGATTCACCAACCATAGCTGCGCCTCTATCCGTATTTTAAGCCAGTTTGTATGCATCAATATTATCAGTGAACTGACCAAACAAAAACTTACAGAAGCCGATAACGAAAGGGTAAAAAAAATAAGGAAGGAAATACAGAACCAACCATACGTGGTCTTTCCGTTTTTAATGGATATCAAAGGCCGCCTGGAGCACATGGTACTCAACTCTACCTTCACCGATTTTTTTGCCAAAGAGACCGAGAAAAACATCAAGCAACTTTCTTTGCACTACGAATCGGTTAAATTCTGGAAAAACTACCTTAACGTGGGCGA
>Ga0316217_10003244_pt1 | contig 18754 bp, 12 predicted proteins | sample 1anoAmetaG_FD_203633 | JGI IMG/M metagenome (GOLD analysis project Ga0316217, IMG submission 203633) | Freshwater microbial communities from Trout Bog Lake, Wisconsin, USA - 1anoA | ecosystem: Environmental > Aquatic > Freshwater > Lake > Hypolimnion/Profundal zone | place: USA: Wisconsin...
AGCCAGAGTCCGACGATGTTTTTCAGGAGGCGCACGGTGTTGCCGCAGCCGATTTCGTTGGTGAAACCGAGGTTGCGGCTGTGGTCGTTGATGACCGGGCCGGGCCATTCGACTCCCATGAGGGACCAGGTGCCGGAGCTGAGGTATGCCCAGTTTTCGCCGCTGGCCGGCACGGCGGCCACTGCGGCGCCGGTGTCGTGCGAACAGGAGGCAATGACCTCGATCTGCGGCAGGCCGGTTTCCGTGGCGAGGTTCTTCTTGAGCGGTCCCAGGCGCGTGCCGCTCGCACAGATGGGCGCGAACAAATCTTCGCGCAGGCCGAGGGTCGTCAGGAGTTTGCGGGACCAGCGCTGGTGGTTCGGGTTGTAGAGCTGGGTGGTGCTGGCGAGGGAGGCCTCATTCCGGGCCACGCCCGAGCAGAAGTAATTGAAGGCGTCCCCAATGAGCAGGATCTGCTTCGCCTTGGCCAGGCGCTCGGGCGGTTCGGTCACGATCTGGTAGATCGTGTTTAACGCCATGAATTGAATGCCGGTTTCGGCGTAAAGGACCGGCCATTCCACCTTTTCCTTGACAATCTCCACGCCTTGGGCCGTGCGCGAATCCCGATAGCACCACACCGGCGGCAGCGGCAGGCCGCGCTCGTCGTAAATCACGTAATCCACGCCCCAAGAATCGGTGCTGATGCTGGCGATGGGGAGTTTCCGCTCGGCGGCTTTCTTCATGCCGGCTTTCAATTCATCCAGGAGCCGGTCAAATTCCCAATGCAAGGCGCCGGCCACCTTGACGGCACCGTTGGGAAAACGGTGGATTTCCTCGAGGGATACTTTGCCGGCATCGAGCGTGCCGAGGATTACGCGACCGCTATCCGCGCCGAGGTCGCAAGCAAGATAATGAGTGGCCATAGAAAAATCGAACCGCAGTTTAAGGGAAGCGCCCGCCGTGTCAAAAATAATGACGCGGCAATCTCTGCCGTCGGGAGGAGGGTAACTAATGAAGAATAATAATCCTTGACCGGCGTGGAGCAGGGGTCCAAGTAATCTTCCAGCAACCTTATGGCAGCCCTGACCCAACGCACTTTCCGGTCCTGGCTCAACGCCGGACTGGCGTGGGTTTACCCCGAGGTCTGCCAGCTTTGCAAGGCGGAGCCGGCCACGCCGGACCAGGGCTATGTGGGGAGCCGCTGCTGGTCGCAGGTGCGTTTCATTCGCCCGCCGTATTGTGGGCGCTGCGGGCTGCCATACTCCGGGGACCTGACGGCGCCCTTTATTTGTGCCAATTGCCTCGGGGCGGCGCTGCATTTCAGTTGCGCGCGCTCGGCGGTAGTGGCCAAGGGGGTGGTGCTGGAGGCGATCCACCAGTTCAAGTATGCGCGGGCGCGGTGGTTCGAGACTTTTCTGGCGGACTTGCTGCTCCGGGCGGCCGCGCCGGAGTTGCGCGGACAGAGATGGGAGTGGTTGCTGCCGGTGCCGCTGCATCCCCTCAAGGAGCGGGAGCGCGAGTTCAACCAATCGGTGCTCTTGGCGCGGCGTTTGAGCCAGGCGGTGAATATTCCGTGCCAGGAGAAAATCCTGCTGCGGGTGACGCCCACGGCCACCCAAACGCATCTGAACCGCCAGGCGCGGGCGGCGAACATGAACCACGCCTTTGCCCTGCGTCCGGGCGCGTCCGTGAGCGGCCGACGCATCGTGTTGGTGGACGATGTTTTTACGACCGGGGCCACCACCAACGATTGCGCGCGGGTCCTGTGCGCCGCCGGCGCGGCGGAGGTGTGCGTTTGGACGGTTGCGCGCGGGCTCTGAATTGATTACTATCGCCACCATGGATACCACCACCTTCACCAAGAAGACCATTGGCGGGGTAATGCAGATCGAGCCAGCCCTGACGCCGCCGCCCATCTCGAACGCCGCCGCCGCGTTTACGGTCAAGCCCAAGCTCAACGCGGTGAAGCCGCGCACCAAAAAACGAGATATTCCGGAAGGTCTGTGGACCAAGTGCCCGTCCTGCGGCACGATGATTTTTGACAAGGAGCTGGACGAGAATCTGAAGGTGTGTCCGAAATGCCAGCATCATTTTCCCATCGGCTCCCGTGAACGCATTCATTCCCTGGTGGAAACCTGCACGTTTGAGGAAATGGACCCGGAGATGAGCAGTGTGGATGTGCTGAAATTCGCGGGCTACCGGGGCAAACTGGAGCGCGATCGCAAGAACACCATGCTCAAGGATGCCGTCGTGACGGGCATTTGCAAGATGGGCGGGCATCGGGTGGCGCTGGGGGTGATGGATTTTGGCTTCATGGGCGGATCCATGGGGGCGGTGGTGGGCGAAAAATTGACGCGTTTGATCGAGCGGGCCACGGAGGGCGGCTTGGCGGCGATTGTCATTTCCACCAGCGGTGGCGCGCGGATGCAGGAAGGCGTGCTCAGTCTCATGCAGATGGCCAAGACTTCTGCGGCCCTGGCCTATCATGCCAAACATCGCCTGCCGTACATTAGCGTGTTGACTAACAACAGCTATGGCGGCGTCATGGCCAGCTATGCGGCCTTGGGTGACCTCAATCTGGCTGAACCGGCCGCCATGATCGGCTTTGCCGGACCGCGCGTGATCAAAGACACCACCCACGCCGAACTGCCGCCCGGCTTTCAAACCGCTGAATTTCTGGTCGAACACGGCCTGATTGATGCCATCGTGCCGCGCAAGGAGATGAAGGAGCAGTTGGTGCGCTATTTGGATTACTTTTTCGGCGGCAAAAAGGGGGGCGGAAGTGGAGTTTGACGCAAAATGACCCACTCCAGCCCCGCGAACACAGCTCCACCCGGGATGCGAAATTTGAACGGATAAACCTCTTGCATAATAATAAAAAAATAGTTGACAACGAGTTGGAGATTGTTATTTTGCAATGGTCAGAGCCGTAAAATTTAATTACCGAAATTCCCTTGAATTTTGAAGTGATCGAGGGAGTCGGTTTTTTGTCGTTTTACGATTCGGATTTGAACATGTTTTTTTGGATGCCCATGTAGCTCAGTTGGTAGAGCACATCCTTGGTAAGGATGAGGTCATCAGTTCAATCCTGATCATGGGCTCCACTTAAAAAAACACAAACGAACGAGAACAGCAACAAACGAAATATCATGGCTAAAGAGCAATTTCAAAGAACGAAACCGCACGTGAACGTGGGCACGATCGGCCACGTTGACCACGGCAAATCCACCCTGACAGCGGCTATCGTGGCCGTTCAGGCCAAAAAAGGCCTGGCAACCCCGATTTCCTACGCCAATATCACCAAGGGCGGCACGGTCCGTGACGCCACCAAGACTGTGACCATCGCGGTTTCGCATGTCGAGTACCAGAGTCCCAAGCGCCACTATGCGCATGTGGATTGCCCTGGCCATGCCGACTACGTCAAGAACATGATCACGGGCGCCGCCCAGATGGACGGTGCCATTCTGGTGGTCAGCGCGGCCGACGGTCCCATGCCCCAGACGCGCGAGCACATTCTCCTGGCCCGCCAGGTCGGGGTGCCCAGCATTATCGTCTGTCTGAACAAGGTGGACTTGGCCGATGCCGACTTGCTGGAGTTGATCGAAATGGAAATCCGCGAGTTGCTGAACAAGTACGGTTTCCCGGGCGACAAGACCCCGATCATCCGTGCTTCCGCGACGGCGGCCCTGGAGGGCAAGCCCGAAGGTGAAAAGGCCATTGCCGATTTGTTGGACGCGCTGGACAGCTTTATTCCCGACCCGGTGCGCGAAATTGACAAGCCGTTTCTGATGTGCATTGAGGACGTGTTCACGATTGAAGGCCGCGGCACGGTGGTGACCGGCCGTGTCGAACGCGGCATGCTCAAGAAGATGGAAGAAGTCGAAATCGTCGGTTTGGGCGATACGCGCAAGACGGTGGCGACAGACATCGAAATGTTCCGCAAGCTGCTGGACAGCGCCAGTGCCGGCGACAACGTGGGTGTGCTGCTCCGCGGTGTGACCAAGACGGAAGTGGAACGCGGCATGGTGCTCGCCAAGCCGGGCTCCATCACTCCCCATACCAAGTTCAAGGGAGAAGTCTATGTTTTGACCAAGGATGAAGGTGGCCGTCACACGCCTTTCTTCACCAATTACCGTCCGCAATTCTATTTCCGCACGTCGGACGTCACCGGAACCTTGACCTTGCCGGAAGGCGTGGAAATGGTGATGCCGGGCGACAACGTCTCGGTGGTGGTGGAATTGCAGAAGTCCATCGCGATGGAGAAGGGCTTGAAGTTTGCGATCCGCGAAGGCGGGCGCACGATCGGCTCGGGCATCGTCGCGGAAGTCGTCGCGTAATAGCGAATCGGTTTTGGGAGCGCGGAGTTGAACCTCCGTGCTCCCTTTTTGTCCCTGAAAGCGGGATGAATTTGACGGCTACGGCGGTAGCTCAATTGGTAGAGTAGCGGTCTCCAAAACCGTTGGTTGGGGGTTCAAGTCCCTCCCGCCGTGCCAGTCAAAACGGCATGGATTGGTGGATTCATGGATGGTTGGATGACTGGATCGCTGGCCGAGTCAGCGGATGCCGCCCATTCAAAAGTCCGAATAGCCATCAACCAGTTTGTGGTCTGTCACGGAGAGGTGGCAGAGTGGTCTATCGCGGCGGTCTTGAAAACCGCTTTGGCTTAACCGCCAACGGGGGTTCGAATCCCTCCCTCTCCGCCAGCCTGTGCTGGCAGCGAACGAAAAGCCAGGCGGCGGCGAAATCATGGGGCGGGCCGAGTGGGGGCTGCCGACGGCGAAGACTCCGAGTTGAGTCTCGGCAGGTCCGTAATGGTAGAAAGATTTTTTGTGAATAACTGGATACATATTGCAGTTTGGGCGGTGTTGATCGGCGGCGCGTTTGGCCTGCTTTGGTGGCAGGGCCAAATCCAGCGTCTGGCCGTTTACGTGTCGCAAACCCGCGAGGAACTGAAGAAATGCTCCTGGCCCACCTGGGAGGAGCTGAAGGGGTCCACCGTGCTCATTATCATCATGATCGCGCTCTTGGGCTGCTTTATTGTCATTACTGACGTCATTTTGACGCAGGTGTTCTTCCATAAATAATTTCATGCGCAATCAGTGGTTCATCATTCAGACGCTGTCCGGCCAGGAGCACAAGGTCAAGGAGAGCATTGAGAAGCGGGTCAAGACCGACGAGATGCAGGATTACATCAAGGAAGTCCTGGTGCCCATGGAGAAGGTGGTGGAGGTGCGCAATCAGAAGAAGACCGTGTCCAACCGCAAGTTGTGGCCGGGGTACGTTTTCGTGGACATGGTGCTGTTGGATGAGGACCGGCGGATTATTGAGAAGCCGTGGTATTTCATCCGCGAGACGCAGGGGGTCATCGGTTTTTTGAGCGATCCGCCGCAGCCCACGCCTACCGACGAAGTGGAAGCCATCAAGGCGCAGATTTCGGCGGCCGAGGACACGGAAAAGCCGAAGGTGAATTTTGCCGTTGGCGAGACGATCAAGATCAACAACGGGCCGTTCCTGAATTTCAGCGGTCTGATTGAAGAGATTGATCCGGAACGCGGCAAGCTGAAGGTGACGGTGAATATTTTTGGGCGGAACACGCCGGTGGAACTGGAATACTGGCAGGTGGAAAAAGCATAACTGGAGCCGCGAGGCGTGACATTACGTCATGACGCCTCGCACATTACGAAAGATTTTTATGGCAAAGAAAGTAACAGGAATGATCAAGTTGCAGATCCCGGCCGGCCAGGCCAATCCGGCGCCGCCCGTGGGCCCCGCGTTGGGCCAGCACGGCGTGAACATCATGGGATTCTGCAAAGAATTTAACGCCGTGACCAAGAACGACGCCGGCTTGGTGATTCCCGTGGTCATCACGGTGTATCAGGACAAGTCATTCACGTTCATCACCAAGTCGCCGCCGGCCTCGGTGCTGCTCAAAAAGGCCGCCGGAATCACCGCTGGCAGCAAGACGCCCAACAAGGACAAAGTGGGCAAGGTGACGCGCAAACAGATTTTGGACATCGTCAAGATGAAGTCCAAGGACATCCATGCCAACTCGGAGGAGGCGGCGGTCCGCTTGATCGCCGGCACCGCCCGCAGCATGGGCATAGATGTGGTTGGTTGATAACATAAACAAAAACAATCGCGGGAGAATCGCAGGATTCGATTGCACCGCACCCGGAAAAATGCCCAGTAAAAGATACAAAAAAGCGCTTGAAGTGGTTGACGGCAAGAAAAGCTATTCCCTCAAGGACGCCGTTGGCGTGCTCGCCAAGTTCCCCAAAGCCAAATTTAACGAGACCATTGACCTGGCCTTTCGCCTGGGCGTGGATCCCAAGCAGTCCGACCAAATGGTGCGTGGCACCGTGCCGCTGCCCCACGGCAGCGGCAAGCTGGTGCGCGTGCTGGTGTTCGCCAAAGGCGCCGCAGCGGATGCCGCCAAGGCAGCGGGCGCGGAAAACGTGGGGTTTGAAGACATGATCGCCAAGTGTCAGGGCGGTTGGTCGGATTTCGACGTAGCCGTGGCCACACCCGAGGCGATGGCCGAAGTGCGCAAACTGGGCAAGGTGCTCGGACCGCGCGGCTTGATGCCCAATCCCAAGACCGGCACCGTGACTGAAGACACCGCCAAGGCGGTGAAGGAAGTCAAAGCGGGCCGTGTGGAATTCAAGGTGGATAAGGCGGCCAACGTCCATGTGATCGTGGGCAAGGCGTCGTTCAAGCCCGAACATATTGAAGAAAACGCCCGGGCCGTCATCGAGGCGGTGGTCAAGGCGCGCCCGCATAGCATCAAGGGCGATTATATCCATTCCTGTACGCTTTCGGCGACGATGAGTCCGCCGGTACGCGTGGACCTCCGTTCATTTATAACCAACTAAGAGGATTTGAATCATGCGTGCTGAAAAGAAATTTTTGACAAGTGAATATGTGGCCCGGTTGAACGCCTCGCCGTTCTTCCTCGTGGTGGGCTACACCGGCCTGAAAGTGTCGCATCTCAGTGAACTGCGCAAACGCCTGACCGCAGCGGGAGCGGAAGTCCATGTGGTCAAGAACTCCGTGTTCAACGTGGCCGCCAAGGAAGCGGGCATTGGCGACTTGAATGGCACCCTGGCCGGGCAACTGGCGGTGGTGACCGGGAAGAAGGATATTTCGGCCGCCGCCAAGGCGGTGAAGAATTTCGCGGCGGAATTCGACAAGTTGAAGCTCAAGTTCGGCTATTTGAACAACCAGCGGCTCGATGAAGCCTCCATTATGGCGCTGGCCGATCTCCCCAGCTTGGATGTCCTGCGGGCCAAATTGCTGGGGCTGTTCAATGCCCCGGCGACGAAGCTGGCCACCTTGATCGCCACGCCGGCCACGCAGCTCGCCCAGGTCATCAAAGCCAAGGCCGAGAAGGCCGAGACGCCCGCGAAGACCGAAGCCGCCGGCTGAACCAATTTCGGCTTGCCCCTCACGGTTCAAGCCGGACAAACAACAACAAACAACAACGTAAATCGTCGGTTCACACGAACTTAAAACCAGCCGGAAGCCACGCCGCGTGAGCGAACAGTGATCCGGAGGGACGACGAGACGAAAGACAAAAAAGTATGGCAGATATTACAAACCTCGTAGAGGAATTGAGCAAGTTGACGGTTTTGGAAGCCGCCGACCTGGTGAAACAACTGGAAGCCAAGTGGGGTGTTTCCGCCGCCGCGCCGGTCGCGGTTGCGGCCGCCGCTCCCGCTGGCGCCGCTGCGGCTCCTGCCGCCGCCGCCAAGGACACCTTCGACGTGATCATCGCGTCCGTTCCGGCGGACAAGAAGATCGCCGTCATCAAGGCGGTCCGTGAAGTCAAGGCCGGTTTGGGCCTCGCTGAAGCCAAGGCTTTGGTGGAAGGCGCTCCCAAGGCCTTGCTGGAAGGCGCGAACAAAGCTGACACCGACGCCGCCAAGAAGAAGCTGGAAGACGCTGGCGCCAAGGTCGAAATCAAGTAATCGGTCCGATTTAGGGGCGGCGGCGTATTGCCGCCGCCCCGTTTTATCCCCGCGAAAGGCGGGGTAAAGGTTGATAATTTATAAATTTGGAAAACGGTCAGGTAGGGGTTGGCAAGCCGCCATTGAACATGGCGGGCTTGCCTTGTGTCGTTAAATATAAATGACCTTGTCCCAGTCTTGGTTTGCGTCCCGTTGCACGGGCCAGACGAAGGCGGGGCGGGGATGAGAAAGAATAGAAAATGCCATCACGAGCCACAGAACGTATCAATTTCGGCAAAATCAAGGAAATCGTCGCGCCGCCGAACATGATCGAATTGCAGACCAATTCCTACGCGGAATTCTTGCAGGCGGACCTGACCCCGGCCAAGCGCCAGAAGCATGTCGGCTTGGAGTCCGTCTTTCGTGAGGTCTTTCCGATCGAAAGCTATGATGGCAAGGTGGTGCTGGAATACGACTCTTACGAGATCGGCGATCCCAAGGTGGATTGGCTGGAATGCCTGCGGGAGGGCACCACTTATGGCGCGCCGCTGTACGTGACGTTCAAGCTGCGCGAGGAAGCCAAGGGGGCCAAAGAAGAAAAAGTGTTCATGGGCGAGCTGCCGCTCATGACGCCGCAGGGGACGTTTGTGATCAATGGCGCGGAGCGCGTGGTCGTGTCGCAATTGCACCGCTCGCCGGGCATCGCCTTCGAGAAGACCCTGCACCCCAACGGCAAGGAATTGTTCTCTTTCCGGGTCATTCCCGATCGCGGTTCCTGGTATGAAGCCATGTTTGACACCAGCGATTTGCTTTACGTTTATCTGGACCGCAAAAAACGCCGCCGGAAATTCCTGACCACGACGTTTTTTCGCGCCCTGTCGTTCCTGGATCACGAGGACAAGGACAAAGGCAGCAAAACCAAGGACAATGGCGGCCTGACGCGCGGCACGGACGAGGAAATTTTGAAGCTGTTCTACCACATTGAAGAAATGTCGGTCAAGGACGCCGAAAAAATCGAGGATTTGCAAAACCGGGTGCTGGTGGAGGATGCAGTGGACCAGGAAAAAGGCCTGGTAGTGGCCCGTGCATTTGAGCCCCTTTCCAAAGCGGTGGTCAAGCAGATCGCCGAGTTGGGCAGTTCCAAGATCAAGGTGGTGGATACGTCGGTGGACGAAGGCAACATGATCAAGTGCCTGAAAAAGGATCCGGCCAAGAACGAGGAAGAGGCGCTGAAGGATATTTACCGGCGTTTGCGCCCGGGCGATCCGCCGACGGCCGCCAACTCCCGCGCGCTCATCAAGCGTTTGTTTTTTGACGAAAAACGCTACGACCTCGGCCGCGTGGGCCGTTACAAGATCAACCAGAAGCTCGGTCTTAAATGCGACAGCCGCATTTTGACCAAGGACGACCTGGTCTCGGCCACGAAGTATTTGCTCAAGCTCAAAAAGGGCGAAGGCTCGCTGGACGACATTGATCATTTGGGCAGCCGCCGCATCCGGACGGTGGGCGAATTGCTGGCCAACCAATGCCGCGTGGGTCTGTCGCGCACTGAACGCCTGGTCAAGGAGCGCATGACGCTGTTCGATCAGACCGTGGAGCAGATGACGCCCCAGAAGCTCATCAATCCCAAGGCCCTGTCGGCGGTGATCCGCGATTTCTTTGGCCGCAGCCAGTTGTCGCAGTTCATGGACCAGATCAACCCGCTGGCGGAATTGACGCACAAGCGGCGCCTCTCGGCCCTCGGGCCGGGCGGTTTGTCACGCGACCGCGCGGGCTTCGAAGTCCGCGACGTTCACCCGTCGCACTATGGCCGCATTTGTCCCATCGAGACGCCGGAAGGACCGAACATCGGTCTGATCGCGTCGCTGGCCACCTTCGCGCGCATTAACGAATTCGGCTTCCTGGAAACGCCCTACCGCAAGGTGGAAAATGGGCGGGTGTCCGAAAAGGTTGAATATTTGACCGCGGACCGCGAGGAGCAGTTTATTGTGGCGCAGGCCAATTCGGTGATGGATGACAAGGGTCATTTCACCACCGACCGGGTGGTGTGCCGTCAGCGGGGTGAGTTTATTGATGTGGAGCCGGCGGCGGTGCATTACATGGACATTTCGCCCAAGCAGCTCGTTTCGATTGCGGCGTCGCTGATTCCGTTTCTGGAGCACGACGATGCGAACCGCGCGCTGATGGGTTCGAACATGCAACGCCAGGCGGTGCCGCTGCTGGTCACCGAAGCGCCGCTGGTGGCCACGGGGCTCGAAGACCGCGTGGCGCGGGATTCGCGCGCGGTGCTGTGGACCGAGGAAGCCGGCAAAGTGGCTTCCGTCAACGGCCACCAGATCATCATCACCGAAAACGGCCAGTTGCCCGAAGGCAAGAAGAAGATCAAGCATGATCCGGCCAACGGCGTGTCGGTTTATCCGGTGCGCAAGTTCATGCGCTCGAACGCGGCGACTTGCATCAACCAGAAGATTCTGGTCAGCAAGGGCGACCATGTGAAGAAGGGCCAGGTCATTGCCGACGGCCCCTGCACGCAAAATGGCGAGCTGGCGCTCGGCCGCAATGTGCTGGTGGCGTTCATGCCGTGGAACGGTTACAACTTCGAGGACGCCATTCTCATCAGCGAGAAGATCGTCAAGGAGGACATTTTCACCTCGATTCATATTGATGAATTTGAAGTGGCGGCCCGCGACACCAAGCTGGGGCCGGAGGAAATCACGCGCGACATCCCGAATCTCGGCGATGAGGCGCTCAAGAATCTGGGCACCGACGGCGTCATCCGCATCGGCGCCGAAGTCAAGCCCGGCGACATTCTCGTGGGCAAGATCACGCCGAAGTCCGAGACCGAACTGGCGCCCGAAGAGCGCTTGCTGCGCGCCATTTTCGGCGAGAAGGCGGCGGACGTGAAGGATACTTCGCTCAAGGTTCCCTCCGGAACTTATGGCATTGTGATGGACGTGAAGGTTTCTGCCAAGAAGGACGCCGACCGCGTGAGCAAGTCGGTCTCCAGCGAGGAGAAGCGCCACGCCAAGCAGATCGAGGAAGATCACAAGAAGAAGACCAATGAGCTGCAGGACCAGTTGACCGAAGCTTTGAGCAACATCCTGCTCGGTGAGAAGATTCCGCTCGACGTCGTCAATAGTGAAACCGGTGAAATCATCATCCCGGCCAACCGCAAGATCACCAAGACGCTGTTGCGCAAGCTGGCGATGGTCTATGACCGCATCGAGATTGACCCCTCGCCCATCCGCAACAAGATCAACGAAATCATCGGCCAGTTCCGGAAGAAATTCGACGATTTGCAGATGCAATACGACGAAGAAATGGAACGCGCCGAAGCGGGTGAAGGCGTGGAGGCGGGGATTGTCAAATCGGTGAAGGTCTATATCGCTTCCAAACGCAAATTGTCCGTCGGTGACAAGATGGCCGGCCGCCATGGTAACAAGGGCGTGGTCGCCAAGATCGTGAAGGAAGAGGACATGCCGTTCCTCGCGGACGGAACGCCGGTGGAGATCGTGTTGAATCCGCTGGGCGTGCCGAGCCGTATGAACGTGGGCCAGGTGTTGGAAACGCACTTGGGCTGGGCCGCCAAGCTGCTGGGCATGAAGTTCGCCACGCCGGTATTTGATGGCATCAAGGAAAAGGAGATCCGCGGCTATCTGAAACAGGCCGGGTTGCCCGAACATGCCAAAACGCATCTGTATGACGGCCGCACTGGCACCCAGTTTGACCAAGAAATCGTCGTCGGCTACATCTACATGATGAAGCTGGGACACTTGGTGGCCGACAAGATTCACGCCCGCGCGGTGGGGCCGTATTCGCTTGTGACCCAGCAGCCGCTGGGCGGCAAGGCGCAGTACGGCGGCCAGCGCTTCGGCGAAATGGAAGTCTGGGCCATGGAAGCCTACGGCGCGGCGTACACGTTGCAGGAACTCCTGACGGTCAAGTCGGACGACGTGCAGGGCCGCACGCGCATTTACGAAAGCATCGTGAAGGGCGACAATGCCCTCGAAGCCGGTATTCCCGAATCGTTCAACGTGCTGGTCAAGGAAATGCAATCCCTGGGCTTGGACGTCAAGGTCGGTTATTCCAATCCAATTGAACATGCCAACGGCGACAGCGCCGTGCAGGCGGCGGCCGCCACGCTGGCGGCAGCCTAACGCAAACTTGCTGAAAGAAATTGTATGACCAGTTCCAAAGAAAACGCCCGTGAGTTGCTCGGCCTCGACAAGGTCAACCAGGTTGATTACGTCGGTATTACGCTCGCCTCGCCCGAAGCCATCCGTTCGTGGAGCAAGGGCGAAGTCAAGAATCCCGAAACGATCAACTACCGCACTTTCAAGCCCGAAAAGGGCGGCCTGTTCTGCGAACGCATTTTCGGTCCGGTCAAGGATTGGGAGTGCTCCTGCGGGAAGTACAAGCGGATCAAGCACCGCGGCATCGTTTGCGATCGTTGCGGCGTGGAAGTGACGCTGTCCCGCGTGCGCCGCGAGCGCATGGGGCACATTGAGCTGGCGGTGCCCACCTGCCACATCTGGTTCTTCAAGTGCATGCCCTCGCGCATTGGTCTGGCGCTGGACATGACCGCGCGCCATTTGGAACGCGTGATTTATTACGAGGATTACTTGGTCATTGACCCCGGCACCACCCCGCTCAAGCCGCATCAATTGCTGACGGAGGTGGAATACCGCGAAGCCTTGGAAACTTACGGCGCCGAAGCGTTCGTGGCCAAGATGGGCGCCGAAGCCGTGCGCGAGGCGCTCTGCCGCGTGGATCTGCTCAAGCAGGCCGACGAGCTGGCGGTGGCCATGACCGAGACCAAGAGCAAGCAGATCCGCAAGAAGCTCGCCAAGCGCATCAAGCTGCTCCAGGGATTGGCCCAGTCCAAGAGCCGTCCGGAATGGATGATTCTGACCGTGTTGCCGGTGATTCCGCCGGACCTCCGGCCGCTGGTGCCGCTCGAAGGCGGCCGGTTTGCCACGTCCGATCTGAACGATCTTTACCGCCGCGTTATCAACCGCAACAACCGTTTGCGCACGCTGCTGCAATTGAAGACGCCGGAAGTCATCATCCGCAACGAGAAGCGCATGTTGCAGGAAGCCGTGGACGCGCTGTTTGACAACGGCCGCCATGGGCGCCCGGTGACCGGCGCGGGCAACCGCTCCCTGAAGTCCCTGAGCGACATGCTCAAGGGCAAGGGCGGCCGCTTCCGCCAGAACCTGCTGGGCAAGCGCGTGGATTATTCGGGCCGCTCGGTCATCGTGATCGGGCCGGAACTCAAGTTAAACCAGTGCGGTCTGCCCAAGAAGATGGCGCTGGTGTTGTTCGAGCCGTTCATCATTCGGCGGCTGAAGGAACTGGGCTACGTGCATACCGTGCGCAGCGCCAAGAAAATGATTGAGCGCCAGACCAAGGAAGTCTGGGACGTGCTGGAAGAAGTGACCAAGGGTCATCCAGTGCTGCTCAACCGCGCGCCCACGTTGCACCGTTTGTCGGTGCAGGCGTTCGAGCCCCAGCTCATCGAAGGCGAGGCGATTCGCATTCATCCGCTGGTGTGTACCGCGTACAACGCCGACTTCGACGGCGACCAGATGGCCGTCCACGTCCCGCTGTCGGTCGAGGCGCAATTGGAAGCGCGCCTGTTGATGATGGCCACCAATAACATCTTCTCGCCGTCGTCCGGCAAGCCGATCATCACCCCCACGCAGGACATCACGCTGGGCTGTTACTACGTGACGGCCGAACCGCGCAAGGCGATGCCGGCCAACGTGAATGAACTGCCGCTCTTCGGCTCCAAGGAAGAGGTCATTTTCGCCTACAGCGACGAGGCCTTGAAGACGCATGATCGCATCCGCCTGGCCAATCCGGACCAGGGCCGGAAGACCGTTTTTGGCGTGTCGGACAAGAAGGTCATCGAGACCACCGTGGGCCGCGTGTTGTTCAGCGAAATCTGGCCGACCGAGCTGGGTTTTCACAACAAGCCGGTCAAAAAATCCGATCTGGGTGACCTGATCTGGAAATGCTACAAGCACGCCGGCCACGAGAAGACCGTGACCATGCTGGACAAGCTCAAGGAAATCGGCTTCCGCGAAGCGACCAAGTCCGGCGTATCCATCGGCATTGACGACATGATCGTGCCCAAGGAACGCGATGAGCAGATTGACAATGCCCAGAAGCAGATCCGGGAAGTGGAGAAGCAATATCGCCGGGGCATCATCACCTCGGGTGAGCGTTACAATAAGATCGTGGACATCTGGACGCATTGCACCGACCAGATTTCCGGCGTGATGTTCAAGACGCTGGAGGCCAATCAAGGCAAGCGCGAATACAACCCGGTTTATCTGATGGTGGATTCGGGCGCGCGCGGTAACAAGCAGCAGGTGCGCCAGCTCGCCGGTTTGCGCGGTCTGATGGCCAAGCCCAGCGGCGAAATCATCGAAAAGCCCATTCTGGCGAATTTCCGCGAGGGCCTCTCGGTGTTGGAATATTTCATCTCCACTCACGGCGCCCGCAAGGGTCTGGCCGACACCGCGCTCAAGACGGCTGACTCCGGCTACATGACGCGCAAGCTGGTGGACGTCTCGCAGGATGTGATCATTCAGGAGAACGACTGCGGAACCACCAACGGCATCTGGGTTTCCGCCGTTTTCGAAGGCGAAGACGAAGTGGTGAAGATCTCCGACCGTCTCGTGGGCCGTTTCGCCTGCGACGATATCCTGAATCCGACGAGTCCGAAGGAGTTTCTGCTGCGCGCCAACGAGGAAATTGACGAGATCAAGGCCAAAGCCGTTGACGTCGCGGGCGTGGAGCGGGTGCGCATCCGTTCGGTGCTCACCTGCGAAAGCAAGCACGGCATTTGCCAACACTGCTATGGCCGCAATCTGGCCACCGGCGCCAAGGTCAAGCTGGGCGAGGCCGTGGGTATCATCGCCGCGCAATCCATCGGCGAGCCGGGTACGCAGTTGACCATGCGCACGTTCCACACCGGTGGTGTGGCGGCGGGCGTGTTCAAACAGCCCCAGATCAAGTCCAAGCACGACGGCACCATCAAGTACACCGAGCTGCGCTCCGTGGAACTGGAGGACGGCAACCACATTGTGCTGAACAAGAACGGCTCCATTGCCATTCTGGCCGACGACGGCCGCGAACTGGAAAGCCATACCATTGTGATTGGCGCCGTGGTTTCCGTTAAGGACGGCGGCAAAATCAAAAAGGGCGACACGTTCGTCCAATGGGATCCCCACAACGTGCCGATTCTTTCCGAGAAGGCCGGCAAGGTGAAATTCCATGACATCATTGAAGGCGTCACGATGAAGCAGGAGGTGGATGAGGCCACCGGCGAAGAATCCATGGTCATCATTGACCACAAGGAGGATTTGCACCCGCAGATCATCATGAGCGACGACAAGGGCGAAGTGGTGGCGAATTACCCGATTCCCTCGGGCGCCCACATCGTGGTCAACGAAGGCGAGAAAATCGTTCCCGGCACGCTCGTGGCCAAAACGCCGCGCAAACAGGCCAAGACCCGTGACATTACGGGCGGTTTGCCGCGTGTGGCCGAGTTGTTCGAGGCGCGCCGGCCCAAGGATGCGTCGGAAATCTCCAAGATTGACGGCATCGTGGATTTCGGTCCGAGCGTGCGCGGCAAGCGCTGCGTGTTGATCACCGATCCGCAGACCAAGCTCTCCGAAGAGCATCTCATCCCCATCGGCAAGCACGTTATCGTCTTCAAGGGCGACTTGGTCAAGAAAGGCCAGCAGATGACCGAAGGACCAATGGATCCGCACGAGATTCTGGAAGTGTGCGGCGCCCAGGAACTGCAGGAACACCTGGTGGGCGAAGTGCAGGAGGTGTACCGGTTGCAGGGTGTGACGATCAACGACAAGCACATCGAAATCATCGTGCGTCAGATGTTGCGCAAGGTGCGCATCACCGAGGCCGGCGACACCCAGTTCCTTTGGGGCGAGCAGGTGGACAAGCTGGAGTTCGAGGCCGAAAACGAAGCCGTCGAGAAGAAGGGCGGCAAGCCCGCCGAAGCTTCGCCGGTGCTGCTGGGCATCACCAAAGCCTCGCTCGAGACCGACAGTTTCCTGAGCGCGGCGAGCTTCCAGGACACCACGCGCGTGCTGACCGAGGCCGCGACGCGTTCCAAGATTGACAACCTCCGTGGTTTCAAGGAAAACGTCATCATGGGCCACATCATCCCCGCCGGCACCGGCTTCGACCGGCATCGCCGGGTTGCGCTCAAGCCGCTGGTGGAACTCCCAGAGGAAGAGATTGTGGAAGAAGCCCCGGTGGAAGCGGAAAATCCGCTGTTGGCCTAAGCCGACTTGGATTCAACTTTGATTCACGAAAGCCGGGATTGAAAAATCCCGGCTTTTTCGCCTCACTTCTGTCCCACCACAATCATGGAATAGATCCGCATGGCGGGGACGGTGAAGCTCACCCGACCGCCGCTGTCTTGGAAATCCAGCGTCACCGGATCGTCCGCGTCCGGGGAGAAACAGGTCACGGATTTGACCCGGCCGGGGAATTGCTTTTTCACCGTGGCCGCAAAGGGTGACAGCGGGTGTTCCCGGTCGAAGTTCACAAAATGCACGAGCGTCTCACGGGTCTCCGGACGGTTCAACAACTCGGCCACGGTGGTCAGGGGCGCTTCCGAAGTCAGGGAAACACCATTCGGGAGGTGCTGCACGATGGCCTCGGCCATCGCCTGATGGTTTTTGGGCAGGACCCATTGCGGGGGTGTCAGGACCGGGGTGCGCTGCGAGGCGGCGCCCGGTTCGGCGTTGTCGGCGGCGAGGGCGTCTCTTCCGGATTTTACGTCGTTGCGCTGGATTTCCGGGATGTACACGATCTGTCCGTTGCCTTCGGCGCGCGCGGGCAGAAATGGATTCACGTGCCGCTGCTCGCGCCATTGATTGTACTGCCCGGTGTTGTCGCTGATGACCAGCGTGCCGCCATTGCGCGCGTAGGCGAGCAGCATTTGGACCTGGCTGTCCGCCACGCATTCCTGCCCGGCCAGGATCACCGCGCCGTAACGATCCAGGTTGGTGAGCTGTTCGTCAAAGAGCAGGTCAAAGGGAATCTTGTGCTGAATCAGCACTTGCTCCATCAGGGTGGCCGGGACATACGCGGCGTTGATGCTGTAAGCCATCGAAGGCCAGTTGCGGAGCACGGCCACATCGGCCACGTTGGTGACGCCGGTGTAATAGCGCTGGTGGTAATGCCGGTAAAACTCCAGGATCGGCGTGGCGGCGGTGCGCGCCGACATCCACGGCGCGCCGGCGTAACCGGCCACCGGGGTCTCGTAGCCAAAGGCCATGTGCTGGGCGGCCAGTAGTTCATCGCCCAGGGGCGCCTCGCAACTGGCCCCGAGCTGGCGGGCCATCTTGTACGAGCGGATTTGAGACACCAGCGCGCCCGTTTTGGCGTCCAGCCGCGCGTCATAGCCGCCGGTGTCGAAGGCGAGAACGTCCACATGGCCGGCGTAAAGCGGATGGTACACCGCATTGGCCCAATATCGGTTCCAGCTATAAACGCCCTTGATGTTCATCAAGATCGCCACATTCGGGTTCAGGCTCTTGACATAGGCCGAGAGGTCGTCGGCGTAATTGGCGAGCGATTCGCAGCGGAAGCGCACCCATTCCTGGAGCACCGGATCGTCCAGCTTGGCCAGGCCCTCCGGCTGCGTGGGGCTGTCCCATTCGTTGACCTTGATCCACTCCACTTCCGGCAAACCGAACCGGCGCGTGACGGCTTCCGGGGTGGGATATTTCCGCCGCAGAAAATCGTGAAACGCCTGAAGGCAGCGCGGGCATCGGCAGGAATCCGGCTCGGGCTGGAGCATGATGTTGTCGAAGAGCAATTGATCCGCGTGGAGTTCTTCCACGCCGATTTTGAGCACGCGCTTCAGGTAATCGCGGTAGGCCGGTTCGTTCGGACAGGCGTAATGCCGGTAGGTTTGCAGGCCGTAGGGCACCCAATGATTGTCCTGATTGCGCTGTTCCCAGTTTTTGGCTTCCGGAAGTTCGTGATAAAGCGTCTCGGTGAACATCGTGCCCCCGATGTAAAGCCCCACCTTGATGCCGTGGCGATGCAGCTCGTCGGCGTTGCGCCGCGCCTGTTCCATGGAGGCGTGCTCGTACTGCAGGCCGAACCCCTTGTAAAAATAAATCGTCGCATAGCGCACGCCCGCGTCGTACAGGCGCTGGATGTTGTCCGGATCGCCCATGTGGGCGTAACGGTCCGGTTCGTCGTCGAAATGGTCGCCGCGGCGCAGCAGGAAATCGAGCGGCTCGTGCGTGAGCCAGGTGACGTTTTGGGCCAGACGGCGATTTTCCTGGGCCGCGATTTCCCACCGCGTGCGAGCAGGCTGCGGGGTGCCGGATGTCGCGGCGGGCAACGACCCAGCGGGGGAGGGGGTGGCGTCCTCCGCGCGCGCGGGGTTTAGTGCCAGCAGGCAAACGGAAAGAAGCAGGGGGATGGCTTTGTTCATGGTGAGTAACGAGACAGAAGATAGCGCACTTGTTTTCAACCGGCAACGGGCAATGGACACGGGCAATGGACAATGGGACACGTTTGGGGTTGAGGTTTGGGCTGAGCATGCATATTGCGCGCCAGCCCTGTGGCGCAGACTTCCAACTATGGCCAACACCTATGCGCAGATTTGCCTCAAGACGGTGTGACGACCGCCCTCATCCCAGCCTTAACCCTTGTTGGTTTTTGCACAGTTCTTCAGAAGTGGGTAGGTACGAGAAGGTTATGTCGATTTCACCTTCGCCGATGACGATCTTTTCGACCAGGCTTTCGGCGATTTTGCGCTTGGTTTC
>Ga0316217_10003245_pt1 | contig 18751 bp, 15 predicted proteins | sample 1anoAmetaG_FD_203633 | JGI IMG/M metagenome (GOLD analysis project Ga0316217, IMG submission 203633) | Freshwater microbial communities from Trout Bog Lake, Wisconsin, USA - 1anoA | ecosystem: Environmental > Aquatic > Freshwater > Lake > Hypolimnion/Profundal zone | place: USA: Wisconsin...
GCCGGCGCCGACGCGAAGCAGCATCTCGTCGTCCAGTTCCAGCAGTTGGCGCAGCGTTGCGGTTCCCGCGAACTCCTTCTTCATCAGTTCGCGCGTGTAGGCCGCATCGGTGTTGGCCTTGATCAATGCCGCGATCTTGGCGCCCAGCTCATGCGCGGCCCAGCCCAGGTGGGTTTCAAGAATCTGTCCCACGTTCATACGGGAAGGCACGCCCAGCGGATTCAGCACAATCTCCACCGGCGTTCCATCGGGCAGGTACGGCATGTCTTCCTCGGGAAGAATGCGCGCAATCACGCCCTTGTTGCCGTGACGGCCGGCCATCTTGTCGCCCACTGAAAGCTTGCGCTTCATGGCGATATAGACCTTGACAAGCTTGATCACGCCCGGAGGCAGTTCGTCGCCCTTCTGCAGCTTCAGAACCTTCTCGTTGGTGATCTTGCGCAGCACTTCGATCTGACGCGACGTCATCTCTTCGATCTCGTCGATCTGCTCGTTGACCCTGGGATCCTTGTCGGCGTAGCGGATGCGCTTCAGGTTCCTGGTGGCGATGCGCTCGATCGACTCGCGGTCCAGAATCGTTCCCTTGGTCAGCAGGCGCTTGTTGGTCCGCTCGTCGTGCAGATCGGCCAGCACTTCCTTGCCGCCCAGGATGCCATCCAGGCGCTTCAGACGCTCGTCGGTCAAAATGCGGATCTCGTCGGTCAGGTTCTTTTCGAGCTTGGCCACATACTCGCCTTCAATCTGCTTGGCGCGCTCGTCCTTCTCCTGCCCCTTGCGGCTGAAGATGCGCACGTCCACCACCGTGCCCTCGATGCCCGGAGGGCAGGTGAGCGAAGCGTCGCGCACGTCGCCGGCCTTTTCGCCGAAGATGGCGCGCAGCAGCTTCTCTTCCGGAGTCAGTTGCGTCTCGCCCTTGGGCGTCACTTTGCCCACCAGGATGTCGCCGTGCTTGATCTGGGCGCCGATGCGGATCACGCCGCTCTCGTCCAGGTCGCGCAATGCGTGCTCGCTCACGTTGGGAATGTCGCGCGTGATCTCCTCGGGTCCCAGCTTGGTGTCGCGGGACTCGATCTCGAACTCCTCAATGTGCACCGAGGTGTAGTAGTCCTCCCTCACCAGCTTTTCGCTGATCAGGATGGCGTCCTCGAAGTTGTAGCCGCGCCACGGCATGAAGGCCACCAGCACGTTGCGTCCCAGCGCCAGCTCGCCCTGCTCCGTGCAGGGTCCGTCGGCGATCACCTGCCCCTTGATCACCCGGTCGCCCTCGCGGACAACAGGCTTCTGATTGATGCAGGTGTTCTGGTTCGAACGCTTGAACTTGATGAGCTGGTAGATGTCGGAACCCACCTCGCGCGAAAGCTGCGTGGGATGATGTTCGCCCTCGACGCGCACAATAATGCGCTCCGAGTCCACCGAGTCCACAATGCCGTTGCGCTTGGCCAGGATCACGGCGCCTGAGTCGCGCGCCGTTACGCCTTCCATGCCCGTGCCCACCAGCGGCGCCTCGGCCACCAGCAGCGGCACGCTCTGGCGCTGCATGTTGGCGCCCATCAGCGCGCGGTTGGCGTCATCGTGCTCCAAAAACGGCACCAGCGAAGCGGCCACTGAAACCAGCTGCTTGGGCGAGACGTCGATGTAATCCACATCGCCGCGGGCCACCAGCACAAAGTTCCCCTGGCGGCGTGCGTTCACCAGGTCCTCGGTGATCACGCCTTCTTCGTTGAACTCGATGTTGGCCTGCGCAATGGTGTGCTTGTCCTCTTCCCACGCGGAAAGATAAAAGCTGAACGGCATGTGGTCGATGGGCCGCTTGCCCGCCTTCTTCAGGCTGGCGTTCAGACGGCCGGCCTCTTCCTTCTCGATGTGATCGCCCACGCGCAGGCCGCTTTCGCCGGCGTTGACAATCTCCACAAAGTCCAGAATCCGCGAGTCCTTCACCTTGCGGTAAGGCGACTCGATAAAGCCGTATTCATTGATGCGCGCAAAGCAACTGAGCGAACTGATCAGGCCGATGTTCGGGCCTTCCGGCGTTTCAATCGGGCAGATGCGGCCGTAGTGCGTCGGGTGCACGTCGCGCACCTCAAAGCCGGCGCGCTCGCGCGAAAGTCCGCCCGGTCCAAGTGCCGACAGGCGGCGCTTGTGCGTGATCTCCGACAGCGGGTTGGTCTGATCCATGAACTGCGACAACTGCGAAGAACCGAAGAACTCGCGGATGGCCGCCATCACCGGCTTGGCGTTGATCAGGTCGTGCGGCATCGCCGTCGAAAGCTCCTGATACACGCTCATCTTTTCCTTGATGGCGCGCTCCATGCGCACCAGGCCGATGCGGAACTGATTTTCCATCAGCTCGCCCACCGCTCTTACGCGGCGGTTGCCCAGGTGATCGATATCGTCCACCATGCCGATGTTCCTGCGCAGTTTCAGCAGGTAGCGGATGGTCGCGTAAAAATCCTCAGGCGTCAGCGTGCGGCGATCCAGGTGCGTTGCGTCCTGGCTCTCGTACAGTTTGATGTTGAACTTCAACCGGCCCACGCGCGAGAAATCGTACTTGCGCGCATCGAAGAACATGCCTTCAAACAGCGCGGTCGCCGTGTCCAGCGTCGGCGGATCGCCGGGGCGCAGCTTGCGGTAAATCTCGATCAGCGCCTCTTCGGGCTTGCGGATCGAATCGCGCTTCAGCGTGTTGGTGATGATGTTGCCCACGTCGTCGCGCTCCGGGAAAAATACCTCGAAGCTGGTCGCGCCGCTCGACAGCACCTTGTGCAGGCGGTCGGCGGTCAACTCCACGTTGGCCTCCACCACCACTTCGCCGGTGTTCAAATCCACCACATCGGCAGCGGTCAGCGCGCCATCCAGCTCGGCCGCCTCCACTTCAATCTTTTCAATCGCGGCTGCGCGCAGCGCCTTCAGCGTGTGCGGCGTAATCTTGCGGCCGGAGTGCGCAATCTCCTCGCCCTTGTACTGCACTGCATGCGCGGGCTTGGCGCCCACCAGGTGCGTGGATGCCTGCGTTGCCGGCGGCAGAGACCACTGCAGCTTGCCGTCTTCAATGTGCAGCCGGTCCACGGTATAAAACGTCTTCAGGATTTCTTCGTCCGAGCGCAATCCCAGCGCGCGCAGGAAGATGGTGCCCAGGAACTTGCGCTTGCGGTCGATGCGCACGTAGAGCGTGCTCTTCTGGTCGTACTCGAACTCCACCCACGAACCGCGGTAGGGAATGATCTTGCCCAGGAAGTAGGTGCGGTTGTTCGCCGTCTCAAAAAAGACGCCGGGCGAGCGGTGCAACTGCGAAACAATCACGCGCTCGGTGCCGTTCACAATAAAGGTGCCGTTCGGCGTCATCAGCGGAATGTCGCCGAAAAACACCTCCTGCTCCTTGATGTCCTTGATGCTCTTGGTGCCGGTCTCCGCATCCTTCTCGTAGATGGTCAGCCGCACCGTCACCTTCAGCGGCGCAGAGAAGGTCATGCCCCGCTCTTCGCACTCCTGCTGGTCGTACTTCAGCTGCAGGCTGACCGGGTCGCCGCACTTGTTGCAGAAGTCGGGCGTGTTCTTGTTGTACGTGCCGCACTTCTGGCAAAGCACGTCGCCGGGAAGGAACGGATCGGTAATGACCATCGCCCCGCAATGCACGCAGGCCGTGCGCAGGTGATGAAGCCCCTTGAGGTGGCCGCACTTGCATTCCCAGTTGCCAATCGAGAAATCCACAAAATCCAATTGCGAGATGGAGCGGAAATCGGTAATCGGAAACACCGACACAAACACCGACTGCAACCCCGAGTCGTCCCGCTCGTTGGGCAGCTTGTCCATCTGCAGAAAACGCTCGTACGAGCGCCGCTGCACTTCAATCAGGTTGGGAATCTGGGTTGCGGTGGGAATCTTTGAAAAATCGAGCCGGCTGCGAATCGCGCGCTTCTCGTTAGGCATGATCACTCCTGAGGCTCTTCACTCCGGCGCCGAGGGCCGCCTGGTGGGAGCCCTTGTCCGGGCCAGCACCCGAGTCTCGGGGCGCCGGCTGATTACGGTAAGAAAGTCAAAAAACCGGACTGGCGCACATTGAAACCAGTCCCGAACCCTGAGCCCGCGGCAAGCTTGAAGGCTGGCCGCAAGCGTGCCGGGAAACATTCCGGTCAAGCGTGTTCCGTGAGAGTGGCGTTAAAACGCATGGCAGGCATTGCCGCACATCCGGCAAGTGCGCTAGACTGCGCACAAGTTGGAAAAAGCGCAACGGATAAACCCGTCAAAACGGGCGAATCCGTAAAGGGTACGTTTGCGCACAGGGCTGAAAAGCGGCCAAAAAAAATTGCGCCGCTCAGGCCGGGAGACAACAATAGCCCGTAAGGACGCAATGCCTCACGAGCGCGGCCCACTGCCTGTGCTCACATCCGAATTTCCATGCCCTGATCTCGCCGATCCCAAAACTCGCTTCTGCCGCTCGCTCGCCAGCCACTCGCAACCCATCAATGGACGCCCGCTTGACCTCCGGGTAAACCATTGACCCTAAGGCACTTGAATCCAGCTCTGTGTCCGCCGGCAGAAGGCTTATTCTCTGCCCCGGCCCACATTCGCCTGGTGCCACTCACGATTCCAAAGCGCGCCGCCCAGCCCCGGCCCATTCCCTATGAAAAATGGAATGTGCCGAAAGGACGCGCAACAAATATCGTAGCGCGTCCCGGCTGAGCTTGCAAGTTCCCTTGCCTGCTTGATCTTTACTACTTGATTTCGACCGTCGCGATGCCTTCGAACTTCTTCTTGATCGTCTCGGCTTCTTCCTTGGTCGCGTTTTCCTTGATCGCCTTGGGGGCGCCATCGACCAGGTCCTTGGCTTCCTTCAGGCCGAGCGAAGTCACTTCGCGTACAGCCTTGATGGTGTTGATCTTGTTCGCGCCAAAGTCCTTCAGGATTACCTGGAACTCGGTCTTCTCCTCGACCACCGGAGCTGCCGCGCCTGCTGCCGCGACCGGGGCCGCTGCCGCTGCTGCTGCCGAAACGCCAAGACGCTCTTCCAGCTTCTTTACCAGAGCCGCTGCTTCCAGCAGGCTCAGCGCCACAATTTGCTCTTCCAACTGCACCAGATCCGCCATTTTTTCTCCTATCGAAATCGTTTGAATTTCTTATTGCTCAGATAACTGCCCCGGCCGCTCACCCAGACTGAAAGTTTCCGATGCGCCAGACCCGCGCACTTTCAGCCCGTTTTACGGCCAAATCTTTCGTCCAAAACCCAGGCCCCGAAGGAACTAGGCTGCCGCTTCTGCGGCAAACTTTTCTTTCTCCACGCCCTGCCCCAGCACCACGGCCAGATCGCGGCCCGTGGCATTGATCACAGTCGCCAGCCTCTGCGCCGGCGCATTGATCAGGAACAGCAGCTTCGAGAACAATTCTTCCTTGCCCGGCATGGTCGCCAGCGCTTTCACTTCGTCCACGGTCAGCAGCTTGCCGTCCACGATGCCCAGCTTGAACTGGAACTCCGCGGCGTTGTCGTCCGCCCACTTGGCAAATACCTTGGCCAAAGCCACGGGATCGCCGGCAGTGAACGCAACCGAGTTGACGCCCTTCAGGCCCTGCAGCGCGGCCTCAACCTGGGTGCCCTGGCCGGAAACCGCGGCCAGCTTGTTCTTCACCACCCGGTACTTGCCGCCCGCCTCGCGAATCACCTTGCGCAGCGCAAAATCCTTGGCCACGGTCAGCTTGGAAAAAGTGCCGATAATCGCCGTCGTCGAGGTCTCCAGTTCACTTGCCAGCAACTGGACCTTCTCTGTCTTCTTCGCCTTTGAAATCGCCATGTCTCGCTCCGCTCCGACAGTGAACAACGATCAGTGAACAGTGGTCAGTTCCCACGTTCCGGTTGATCCTTGTTCCTGCCTCCTGAATCCTTGTTCACTCGCCCATCGGGCGCTCTATTAAACTCTGCCCCAGCCTGCTCGCGCCGGGCAGAAAGCAGGTCAGCTCCATACCTCAACTGACCACTGATCACTGACAACTGTTTAGTGCTTGCCGGCTGCGTCGGCTACCGCGGAATCCAGCGGCACTCCGGGGCCCATCGTCGAGCTCAGCGTCAGGCTCTTGATGTACTTGCCCTTGGCCGCCGAAGGCTTGCTGCGTACAATCGCGCCGATCACCGTCGTCGCGTTGTCCACCAGCTTCTGCGGATCGAAGCTCAACTTGCCCACCGGAACGTGCACCAGGCTGGTCTTGTCGGCGCGGAACTCCACCTTGCCGGCCTTGATCTCTTTCACCGCCGCGGCCACGTCCATGGTCACCGTGCCGGTCTTGGGATTCGGCATCAGGCCCTTGGGACCCAGCACCTTACCCAACCGGCCCACGACCTTCATCATGTCCGGCGTGGCAATCAGCGCGTCAAAAGCGGTCCAGTTTTCCTTCTGGATCTTTTCCACCATCTCTTCGCCGCCCACAAAGTCCGCGCCCGCTTCGGTCGCTTCCTTCTGCCGGTCGCCGGTGGCGATCACGGCCACTGTCTTGGTCTTGCCCAGCCCGTGCGGCAGCACTACCGTGCCGCGCACCATCTGGTCCGCATGGCGCGTGTCCACGCCCAGACGCATGGTCAGATCCACGGTCTCATCAAACTTGGCGTACTTCACCTGCTTGAGCAGCCCAACCGCCTCAGGCAGTGCATACGCGGGCTTGCTTACAGCCGCGCGCGCCTTGGTAATGTTCTTGCTTTCTTTTCCAGCCATTCTTCCCTCGTCTCCCACCGCTCTTGCCAGCCCCGCTTTGCAGGGAACCCGGAACCCGGCCTCGATAAACTCCAGCCGGAGGTTCGAACGGGCTCAAAAGCCGTGGTGCCTATGACAGTCCAGGGATTTCCCTCGGACGCATCTTTGAATCATAACCAAACGGCCCCGGAATTGCAAACCAGGCAGCCACTGAAAAGCATTCCAAGAGGAACTGCCCCGGCCCGGTTCGCGTAATGTGAAGCTATGAAACTCGACCTGCGCTTCCGGCTGACCGCGGCGGTATTTTGCGCTTTTCTCGCCCTTGCGCTGCCTGCCGCCTCCCAAACCATAAAGACCCTCGACGGACGCAAGCTCACCCCCGCCGGCATCGACCACCGCGTCGGCGAACTGATGCAGGCCAACCACGTCCAGGGTCTGGCCGTCGCGCTCATCCGCGACGGGCGCGTCGTCTACGACCACGCCTACGGCCAGCGCAACGCCCACGGCGATCCGCTTACGCCCGACACGCTGATGTATGGCGCGTCGCTCACCAAGGCCACCTTCGCGTACATGGTCATGCAGTTGGTCGACGAAGGGAAGATCGACCTCGACAAGCCGATTGCCGGCTATCTGCCCAAGCCCCTCCCTGACTACCCGAATTACGCCGACCTGACCAACGATCCACGCTGGCGCAAACTGACCTTTCGCATCCTGCTCGACCACAGCACGGGCTTCGCCAACTATCGCTGGGTCGAGCCGGACAGCAAACTGCATTTTCACAGCGATCCCGGCGCCGTCTACGGCTACTCCGGCGAGGGCCTCCAACTCGCCCAGTTCGTCCTCGAGCAAGGCCTCGGCCTCAACGTCGCCGACCAGATGCAGCGCCGCGTCTTTGACCGCTTCGGCATGGCGACGACTGACTTTGTCTGGCGCGACGGCCTCACTCCCAACATGGCCGACGTCTTTTACGCCGACGGCACCGTCCATCCCCACGCCCACAAGCGCCACGTCAGCGCCGCCGGCTCCATGGACACCACCCCGCGCGACTGGTCCCGCTTTCTCGCCGGAGTCGTCAGCGGAGAAGGCCTCAGCCCGAGGGCAAAAGCAGAGATGATTCACCTTCAGATCCCCATCGACATCTCCGTGCAGTTCCCCACCATGGGCCAGCCCAACACCGATGCCTACCAGCCCATCCATCTCGGCTACGGCATCGGCTGGGGCGTCTTCGATACCCCCTACGGCCACGCCTTCTTCAAAGAGGGCCACGACGACGGCACCGCCAACTATGCCCTGTGCGTGCAGCCCCGGCGCGCCTGCGTCCTGCTGCTCTCCAACAGCGACCGTGCCGAAGGCATTTACAAATATCTCGTCGATGATCTGATGGGCAACGTCGGCCTGCCCTGGCGCTGGGAGGGTTACATCCCCTACGACCAACCGGCTCCGGCACGGTAAGTCCTGGGCGCTCTAGCGCCTCCCGGCGCGAACCCGGTTCAATTCGCCGCCCGCCAGGCAAAATCACAGACCCCGCCGCGCCTTTCGTGATACCTTTTCAGAATACGTGCTACAGGCTGCATCCTGATCCATCCACAACCGCGGCACGCAAGCTCAAGGAAACCGATGCCCTCTTTGCTGCGCAATCTGCTCGACGACCAACCCGGCAACACCAAGGCCAGGGTAGCCGCCTTGTACGTCCTGCTGGTCGGGTTCAACATTGCGGCATGGTGCTGGGCCTTCATCGCTTTTCGCCATTTTCCCGTCCTACTGGGCACGGCCTTTCTCGCCTACAGCTTCGGCCTCCGCCACGCCGTCGACGCCGATCACATCGCCGCCATCGACAACGTCACCCGCAAGCTGATGCAGCAGAACAAGCGGCCCGTCACCGTCGGCCTCATGTTCTCCCTCGGCCACTCCACCATCGTCATCGTCGGCTCCATCGCCCTGGCCGCAGCGGCTCTCGCGCTGCAGCACCGCATTGACGCGTTCCGCTCCGTAGGCGCCATCGTCGGCACCCTGGTCTCGGCCCTCTTTCTGTTCGGCATCGCCTTCGTCAATATCGTCGTTCTTCAGTCGGTGTGCCGCAGCTTCATGCGCGTCCGCGGCGGCGAGCCCTACGTCGATGAGGACTTCGATCTGCTGCTCGGCAACCGCGGCTTTCTCTCCCGCCTCTTCCGCCCCATGTTCAACCTGATCCAGGCCAGTTGGCACATGTATCCGCTCGGCCTGCTGTTCGGCCTCGGCTTCGACACCGCCACCGAGATCGGCCTGCTCGGCATCTCCGCCGCTGAAGCCTCCAAGGGGCTCTCGCTCTCCTCCATCCTGGTCTTCCCGGTGCTGTTCGCCGCTGGCATGTCGCTGATCGATTCCACCGACAATGTGCTCATGCTGGGCGCCTACGGCTGGGCCTTCGTCAAGCCCATCCGCAAGCTCTACTACAACATCACCATCACCACCGTCTCGGTGGTTGTCGCCCTGGCCGTCGGCGGCATCGAGGCGCTCGGCCTGTTCGTCGGACAGTTCCACCTCACCGGCGGACTGTGGAGCTTCATCAGCCGCCTCAATGACAACTTCGGCATGTTGGGCTACTGCATCATCGCCCTGTTTGCCGTCAGTTGGATCCTGTCGATCGCCATCTACAAATGGCGCCGCTTCGACGATCTCGAATTCGGCGCAGGAGATGCAAGCTAGACCGGTTCACCGGGAATCCATGCGCGCCCGGCGCCACAGGATTCCTGGAAAGCACCGCATCCTCTGCCTCAGCCCCGCCCCTCCGACCCAAGAAAAGCAATAGAAATCAAGCCCTCCGGACTTTCCCCGCGCCGCCCTTTTGTGTCACACTTGCACGCATGGGAAGCAAAGACAAAGGCAAGAAAGAACCGAAGAAGGCTCCGAAACCCAAGCCAAAGCCAGAACCCGGCCGCAGGCGCGAAGGGTTCGCCCCGGCTCCGCCCAAATAAAGCCGGCGGTAAGGCGCGCAACGCTGCAGACGCGGCCCAAGAACGTAGTGCCAAGCAATAAGGCCCTCTCTCGCCAGGGAGGGCCTTTTTGCGTCTTCTATGCAGCATCCGGCCCCGCCCAGTCGGTTCCCCGGTGCTGCCGCACACATCACAGCCATGTCCGCACAAATAGACTAGTTTGAGTCAGGACCCGTTCCCAGGAGTTGCCCCCATGCTCTGGAAATTTGCCGCATCCCTGTTGACCGCCGCGGCTCTCTCCTCCGTCCTTTGCGCCCAGCAACCGCAGCAGCCCGCCGGCCAGGCTCTCCCCATTTCCACTCCGGCCGCCGCCCCCATGCCCGCCATTGCCCCGCCCAACCGTCCCGTCATCGGGCTGGCTCTGGAGGGCGGCGGCGCTCTGGGCCTGGCGCACATCGGCGTCCTCGCCTGGTTTGAGCAGCACCACATCCCCGTCGACCGCCTCGCCGGAACCAGCATGGGCGCACTGGTCGGCGCGCTCTATGCCACCGGCCACTCCCCGGCCCAGATGCGCGCCCTTGCTGAAAGCGATGCCTTCACCACGGTCTTCACGCTGCAAACCTCCTACTCCGACCTCAGCTACCGCCGCCGCCAGGACCGCCGCGAATCCCCCGCCGCCATCACCCTCGGCCTCAAGCACGGCCCCGGCCTGCGCAACGCGCTGCTGGCCGATCGCGGCGTCAATGAGTTCCTCACCGCCAACCTGTTCGACTACAACCAGCAGGAACTCAACTACAACCGCCTGCCCATTCCCTTCCGCTGCGTGGCGGCAGACCTGAACACCCTCACGGAGACCACCTTTGCCGGCGGCCCGTTGCCCCAGGCCGTCCGCGCCTCCATCTCCATCCCCGGCGTCTTCTCCCCGGTTCAGGGCAGCAACGGCCACGTCCTGGTCGATGGCGGCATCCTCGACAACCTGCCCACAGACGTGGTCAAGCGCGACCTGCAAGCCGACATCGTCCTCGCCGTGCACATCGACAGCCCTGCCCTGTCCGGCATCGATACCAGCTCCGTCGTCAGCGTCCTCAACCGCGCATTCGATGCCGGAATCGAGCGCAATGTCGACCAGGCCGTGCGCCTGGCCAACGTCGTGATCAACCTGCAGCTCGGCAAGTTTTCAGGCACGGATTACACCAAGGCCGCGCAGTTGATCGACGCTGGTTACCAGGCCGCGGAGCAGAGCCGTGCCGCCCTCCTGCCCTACGCCCTCAACGATGCGGACTGGAACGCCTTTCTTGCCGCGCGCGATCGCCGCCGCATCGCTCCTCCCGGCACGCTGCTCCAGGTGCGCGTCCAAGGCGGAGCCCCCGGCGCAGAGCAGCAGGTCCTCAGCGACATGAACCCCCTCAAGGGTCAGCCCGTTTCCCCCGCCGCCACCGTCAACGCCCTCAAAACCATCCAGTCCAACGGCGGGTACGCCGCCACCTACGAGACCTTCAGCCCCGCGCCCGCCGCGGCCGCCACGCCGGTTCCCGCGCCCGACACTGGCGTTCTTGTCCGCCTCACCAAGGACCCCATCGGCCCGCCATATCTGCTCATCGGTCCTGAACTGGCCGCCTCCACCTCCAACATCTCCCGCATGGCGCTCAATCTCCGCTTCGTCGATCAGAACTTCGGCGGCTTCGGCTCCGAACTCCGCGCCAGCGCCCAGCTCGGCTACCGGACCGATCTCTCCGCCGAGTACTACCGCCTGCTCACCCCCAGCGGTTATTTCTTTGAGCCGCGCGCCGGCATCGTCCGCGAGCCCGTCTACATCTGGGCCAACCAGAAGCGCATCGCCGAGCGCTTTCAGGAGAATCTCGTGGCCGGCGTCGAGACCGGCCGCACCTTTGGCAACTCTCTCCAGATCTCCGGCGAGTGGCGCGCGGAAGACACGCGCTGGAGCCTCAGAACCGGCGCCGGCGGCGGTCCTTACATCACCGGAACCGCGCAAACCGGCCTGGTCCACATCAACATCGACAAGGAATCCTCCGGCACCATCTCGCCCCAGGGATTCCGTCTCTCCGCCTCTGCCGGCGCGCTTTATCACGCTACTCGAAGCGCCAACGCCCCGCTGGTCATGTTCTCCGCGGGACGCACCCGGTCCTGGAAAGACAAAAATATCTTCGGCCTCAGCACGGATATCAACTCGTACCTGCGCGCCAATGTCGCCCAGCCCTTCCGCTTTACCCTGGGCGGGCCGCGACGCCTCTCCGCCTCCTCCTTCGATGAGTATCGCGGCACCGATACCGCCATAACCCGCGCCGCGTATCTGCGCCGCATCGCGGCTCTGCCCACCGGCCTGGGGCACGGCCTCTATGGCGTCATCGGCTACGAGGCGGGCGAAATCTGGTCTCCCGAAATGCACGCCATCCTGCGCCAGGACGGAACTCTCGGCCTGGTCGCCGCCACCCCGCTCGGAGCCATCTCCGTGGGCGGCTCCGTGGGCGACGCCGGCCACCGCAAAGTCTTCATCACCCTCGGCCGCCTGTTCTGAGCAATCTCCCGCGCCGTCTCACTCGTAGCGCAGCGCCACCATGGGATCCACGCGCATCGCTCGCCGCGAGGGTAGGTACGACGCCAGCAGCGCAATGCTCAGGAAAAGGAGAGTGACTCCGCCAAACGAGAATCCATCGATCGTGCTGAGTCCATAAAGCACGCGGTGCAGCAAATAGGACGCGCCCATGCTCATGCACATGCCGGCAAGTAGCCCTGCCAGGACGGGCCGCGTGCTTTCGCGCAACATCAGGATCAACACATCGCGCTTCTTTGCGCCCAGAGCCATGCGGACGCCCACCTCGCGCGTCCGCAGCACGACCATGTAACTCACCGTGCCGTAAATGCCCATCGATGCCAGCAAAAGACCAATCAGTCCGATCGCTGTGGCGATGGCAGCCGAAAAAGCGGCGGTTATGAAGGGCGTCGTCTGGCGAAGCATCTGTTCGAGCGTCGACGTTGTCGCCACAATGTTCGGATCGATCGATGTCATAACCGCCCCGATTGCACCCTGCAACTGCGTCGAATCGCCCAGGGTCCGGATCTGAATCGGGAAGTTTCCAATCTGGTCGTCCGCCATCGGCACATACACCTGCGCGGAGTCGCTGTTGTCCAGCAAAACGCCGCGTGTGTCTCGGGCCACGCCGATCACCTCGTATGTCGGCCCGTCTGGCAGCGCTTCGCCCTTGACGTGATACTGGCCATCGGTGCCCAGGCGCAGCTTGCGGCCAATGGGGTTTTGTCCCGGCCAGAGTTGTTTCGCAGCCGCTTCGCTCAGAATGACCGAAGCCTCATGTTGCCCTTGCTGCGCTTCCAGGCCTCGGCCGAAAAGCAGCGGAATCCTCAATGTCTCAAAGTAGTTTGTCTGCACGAAGGTGTAGTAGAGATACGCCTGCGTATTGTGCTCGGTCGGCTTTTCTCCATTGATTGAAACCGCGGCCCACTGCAGCCCGTCCCCGTCCGGCGCCCGCGCGCTGGTAATCGCAGCCACCCCGGGAAGCGCGGCAATGCGGGTGCGAAGCTCATGAGCGATGGCGTTCCTCCGTTCGGCGGTGTATTCCGGCTCCTCGGGAAAATGAAAATCGAGGTCGACCACATGCTTGCTCTCGTATCCCGTATCCATCTTCAACGCGTAAATCGAGCTGCGAATCAGCAGGCTGCCGGCAATCAACAGCACCAGCGAGACAGCCACCTGCGCTGCAATGAGCATGTCGCGAAGACGCCTGCCGCGAGCCGGCGCTGTTCCCGCATTGGCCTTCAGCGCAGAGGAAATCGCGGCTCGCGAGCTTTCCAGAGCCGGTGCCAGCCCGAACAAAACGCCGGCCACCAGCGAGATGCCGAAGACATAAGCGAATATCTCCATGTCGGGCTTCACATGCAAGACCAACGTGCCATACTCGGCCGGCAGGTCCCCAGCAAACCTGGCTACCCCCGCTGCCAGCAACCCCCAACTGAACAGCAGCGCGAAGGCGCCGGCAAGAAGCCCCAACAGTGCGCTCTCCGTAAGCAGTTGCCGGATCAGACGCAGCCGGCTTGCGCCCAGTGAGAGTCTCATGCCCAGTTCATTCTGTCGCGATGCGGCCCGCGCCAGTTGCAGGCTCGCCACATTCGCGCATGCAATCACCAGCACCATCCCCACTGCCATCATGATCAGCAGAATCGCAAGCCTGAATCTGCCGTCCAGCTTGCGCGGAAACGGCGACCCTGTCCAGATCTGGGCATTCACCGGCTTGGCTAACTCGGAGTGGGGATCGTGCAACGAACGCAGGTGATCGGCGAGCAGGTTCATCTCAGCCTGCGCCTGGCCTCTGCTCACGCCGGGAGCCAGCCTGCCAAATACCCGGCAACACTGGTTTTCCCGATCTTCAAGCATATGCGCACCGGGATGAACCAGCGGCTCCAGGCTCAGTGGAAGCCAGAAATCAGGCACGGCCACACTTGTGCCCACGAAGTCGTGAGGGGTAATCCCGATCACGGTAAACGCGGCCCCGTTGAGGCGAATGCTCTTGCCCAGCAGCGCCGGGTCGCCGCCAAATCGTCTCTGCCAGTAATTCTCGCTAATCATGACCGAGGGAGTGGCAGCCAGTTCCTGCTTGCTCATGCCTTCGAATGCGCGCCCGCGAATGGGCGCAATCCCCAGGACCTTGAAGTAATTTTCCGAAACTGCGAAGGTGGCGGCAAACTCCGCATTGCTCGCGGCAGTGCCTGTCGGCAACAGTCCCCACCGTGCCATCAGCGACTCGTTCGCGGCGCTCCGCTGACTCACAACCTCGCCGGCGCCTGTAAGCGTCAGATGCTCCGGGTAAGCTGCAATCACCCCGCTGAACGAGCGCATGCCGTCCCGGTAAGTCTCGTAGTCGGGATAGCTAAACCAGGAATTGGTATCGCCCGAATGCAGGCTCAGAGCCAGGTTCACCATCCTGCCGGGGTCGCGCGCATCCAGAGATCGGGTGAACATCGCCTTGTAAGCCGTAAATGCTGCGGTGTTGATCCCAATTCCCATGGCCAGCGCCAGCACGGCAGCCGTTGTGAAGCCGGCATTGCGAAGCAATATCCGCGCTCCGTAACGCAGATCCTGCAGCACCGTCTGCGGCAGCGTCATCAGGTCAACTTCGCTCATCCGCTCCCGCCACACGGCCTTGCTCCCCAGCCGAACTCGTGCGTCGCGCCGGGCTTCATCGCGCGTCAGGCCATGCTCTACGTTCCACTGCTCCCGCATGAAGAGGTGAAAATCAAGCTCTTCGTCGTGCTGCCGTGCGAGCTTGCCCCGTCGGAACAATGCGCGCAACCGCGAATACCAAGCCATCGAACCCTCCTGGATTTAAACCTCTCCAAAACCCAGCACCAGCCCAACCGCACCGGTAATTCGCAGCCAGTTTTCCTGCTCGGCCGCCAACTGCTTCCGTCCCAGCGTGGTGAGCCGGTAGAACCTCGCGCGACGGTTGTTCTCGCTCAGCCCCCACTCGGAGGCAATCCATCGCTCCTGCTCCATGCGATGAAGGGCAGGGTAAAGCGACCCTTCCTCCACACGCAGGATCTCATTCGATATGCGCTGGATATGAAGCGTAATCCCCCAACCGTGCATCGGACCTTGTTCGAGGCTCTTCAGAACAAGAAGTGCCAGAGCTCCCTGCAGGTTGTCACCTTTCGTTCGTGTCATCCAAGCGCTCCCCTAGACATCTATAGAAAAACATGCGGCTTTCTCCTTCCCGTGTCAAGTCGCTCTCGTAACCGGCAATGCTTGAACCGCGCGCCATCCTGCGCCAGGGCGGGACCCTGGGATTGGTCGCCCCACCCCGCTCGGAGCCATCTCCGTTGGCGGCTCCGTGGGCAACGCCGGCCACCGCAAAGTCTTCATCACCCTCGGCCGCCTGTTCTGACGGGTGCAGAGCCTTCGCTCCATCGAAAGGGCCTTGACTCCTGGATAGTGGAGCGCTACGCTATACGGGTGATTAAGAGCTTCCGGCATGTCGGCATCGAAAAATTCTTCGCTACCGGCAGCAAGGCTGGAATTCAGCCTTCCCATGCCGCAAAACTCTCGGTTCAACTCTTTCAGTTGAATCGAGCAAAATCGGCAAGCGACATGGATGCGCCCGGATGGGGATTGCACTCTTTGCGCGGCGATCTCAAACGCCATTGGGCAGTGAAGGTAAACGGCAATTGGCGTTTGACATTCACCTTTGAGGGCGAGAACGCGATTCTGGTCGACTACCAGGATTACCACTAGGAGACAGCGATATGCGCATGCACAATCCGCCACACCCAGGCAAAGTGCTCAGGGAGTTTCTAGGCGACATTGACGTAACGGCTGCCGCAAAGCATTTGCAGGTTTCCCGCGCTACACTTTCCCGCATCCTAAATGGCAAGGCCGGCATCTCGGCCGATATGTCGCTCCGTCTTTCCGCCGCCTTTGGCACCCACGCTGAAATCTGGTATGAGCTGCAAACCGACTATGACATGTGGCAGGCATCCCAGAAAAAACAACCCAGAATAGAGCCTTTTACCCGCGCTGCTTAAATCCCCATTCGCCTGCCGAAATGTGAACCCGTATCGTTTTGCTCTGCCCCTCGCACCGCAGCTATGAGAGAAATCAATGTGAGCGGCAATCGAGCAGGGAGACAACGGTGCATGAAATCTTGCTGAAATCCGGCTGGGAAACAATTTTAGTTGCGGTGGTTTTCATCGGCATTTTGTTTTTCTCGTTCTTTGGCCTCGACGCCGTGATCGGCGCGCCGAAAAGGTCAGGCACGCCTCACCGGCGGGGCGGCGGCAAGAACAGGGACGGAAGCCCCGTCTACTCCGATCCCGATGGCAGGCAATGGAAAAAACGCCGCAAGCCCTGATCTGCCCGCCAGGCCCACTAAGCTCCAAAACTCGACCAAACGCAGACAGGCCCTCCCGCAAGGGAGGGCCTGTCCTGTTCTTGAAGCTCGATCGAAACCTACGCTACAACCTCAATGCCCATCGAGCGCGCCGTGCCCTTGATGCTCTTGATCGCCGTCTCCACTGAGGCTGCGTTCAGGTCGGGCATCTTCTGCGTGGCAATCTCGCGCACCTGCGCTTCGGTCACTTTGCCGATCTTTTCCTTGTTCGGCGTGCCCGAGCCCTTGGCGATGCCCGCGGCCTTCATCAGCAGAACTGCCGCCGGAGGCGTCTTGGTGACAAAGCTGAAAGTGCGGTCGGCATAGACGGTGATGACGACCGGAATGACCAGCCCTTCCATCTCCTTGTTCTGCGTGCGCGCGTTGAACTGCTTGCAGAACTCCATGATGTTGACCTGCGCCTGACCCAGCGCGGGACCGACCGGCGGCGCAGGCGTAGCCTTCGCAGCCACAATCTGCAGCTTCACGTACCCGGTAATTTTCTTCGGAGGTGCCATGGTGTTATTCCTTTGCAACCAGCTTCTGGCTCCTGGCTTCTAGCCGCCCGCTGGATATGCCCTTCATTCAATTTTGGAGTTGCCGCTCCAGTGTTCGCTTTCAACCGGCGCCCGCCAGGTGGGCTCAACCGGCTAGAAGCTGGAAGCTAGTAGCTAGAGGCTGCAACTACTCAATCTTTTCTACCTTGCCAAACTCCAGTTCCACCGGCGTCGAGCGCCCGAAGATGGTCACCATGACCTTCAGCGTTTCGCGATCTTCGTTGATCTCGTCCACCACGCCGTTGAAGTTGGCAAACGGGCCGTCCGTAATCCGGACCTGCTCGTTCTTTTCAAACTTGATCTTGAGCCGCGGCTTGTCCTTCGACGTCTCGGAGCGGAAGAGAATCGTGCCCACTTCTTCCTCCGACAACGCCACCGGCTTGTCGCCCGTACCCAGAAAACCCGTCACCTTCGGCGTGTCCTTCAGAACATGCCACATGTGATTGTCGAGTTCCATCTCCACCAATACGTAGCCGGGAAGAAATACCCGCTCGATGGTCCGCTTCTTGCCGTTCACAATCTCCGTCACCGGCTCGGTCGGAATCATCACCCGGCCCACCTTGTCCTGCAGTCCGAAGGCCTGCACGCGGCTCTCGATCGACTCGCGCACCTTGCGCTCAAAGCCCGAGTAGGCATGCAAAATGTACCACTTGAAATTCGGATTGCGCTCCGGCTGCGGCTCGGCCTGTGGTTCCGGCTGCGCTTCAGGCTGGACGACGGGTTGTTCCAATTCTTCTGCCATCTTGTTCTCGTTTCGCGTCTGCACTTACTGCAATCCGCCAAGCCTGCTCAGCAACTGGTTCATGCCATTGGCGAAGATCCCGTCCACCAGGAAAAAGAACACACCGAAGACGAAGACCGCAATGATGACCACCGAAGTGGTGGCCTCCACTTCCTTCCGCGTGGGCGCAACCACCTTGCGCATCTCCGCGCGGACATCGCTCAGAAAGCGGCGGAACTCATCCCACGTCCCAACCACTTTGCCGAACAGACTGACTGCCGCATTCGGCTCCTGACGCTTCGCCGGCGACAACTTCGGCGCCGGCCGCTCTTCCCCGTTCACGATTGTTGCCTTCGATGCCATACTTCCATTCCTTCGCACCCAGCGTCCTGCCGGGCACTTCCGTACTCAATCTGGCAGGGGCGGAGGGATTCGAACCCCCAAGTTCGGTTTTGGAGACCGACAGTTTAGCCGTTGAGCTTACGCCCCTAAAAAGAGATCAGGGGTCAGAGATCAGAGATCAGTTTTCAGTGCCCGGTTAGCAACCGGCTTCCTGATCCCTGCCCCCTGATCTCTGATCTCTGTTCTACTTCGTTTCCTTGTGCGGCTGATGCTTGCGGCAGCGGTTACAGAACTTCTTGAACTCCAGACGGCCCGTGGTCGTCTTCTTGTTCTTCGTCGTCGAGTAGTTCCGCTCCTTGCACTCAGTGCACTGCAATGTAACAATTTCCCGCATTTCCAATTCCTTTCAACTACAGTCGTCAACTTTCAGTTCTCAGTCTGCTCATTGTCTCGTCGAACCTTGCTGCCGGCTCCGGCAAAGCCGGAAACTGACCACTGACAACTGACCACTGACAACTGTCTTACTTCACAATCTCTGAAACCGTGCCCGCGCCTACCGTGCGGCCGCCTTCGCGGATCGCAAACCGCAGACCCTTTTCCAAAGCCACCGGCGTGATCAGCTCCACCTCAAGCGATACGTTATCGCCCG
>Ga0316217_10003246_pt1 | contig 18749 bp, 17 predicted proteins | sample 1anoAmetaG_FD_203633 | JGI IMG/M metagenome (GOLD analysis project Ga0316217, IMG submission 203633) | Freshwater microbial communities from Trout Bog Lake, Wisconsin, USA - 1anoA | ecosystem: Environmental > Aquatic > Freshwater > Lake > Hypolimnion/Profundal zone | place: USA: Wisconsin...
ATCTCAAGGTCACCGACGAAGAACTGGCCCGGCTCAACCTCCATTTTGACCCATTCCACGGAGAGTGGAATTACGTAGTCATACCACGGAGGTAAGCTTGTTCAAGTTATTTCTTTGCAGGCCCTAAGCTCGAACTGGATGCGAATATGTCAACGGATTGCGATGTGGCTCCCATGCCGGACGAAGCCATCGAAAAAGGGCTTAGATACCTTGGCGATCATATCAAGGATTTGGACTCCTTGAGTGCATGGTGCGACATTGGCAACGTCGCTCTTGCCGGCGGTTGCCGCGCCGTAGGCCGTAGCGAGTGGTGTCAGCTTGGCACCACGATGATGCTCAAACAACAAAGGCCGGATGGTTCGATTGTGGGAAGCGGCCCGGGCGAAGATGATCCCGTCGTCGCCACCAGTTTTATGCTGCTTTTCCTTTCGCGTGACAACGATTTCGTCATCATGCAGAAGCTGCAATACAAGGCTGACGATCCGCCCAATGGCCTGGTGGGTTCGGGGAATCAGCTCTGGAACCAGCGCCTGTACGATTCTGCCGACTTGGTGAAGTGGCTAGGTTTGCAAATGTGCGGTCTTCCCTTGGTTTGGCAGTCAGTCGATATTTCCGATTCGGTGGAAGCCTTCCACGACGCGCCGATCTTGTATATCGCCGGTTCCACGCAGCCCAAGCTGACCGATAGCGACAAAGCCAAACTGCGGCAATACGCCGAAGAAGGCGGATTGATTGTCGGTAATGCCAACTGCGATAAGGAAGCCTTTAAGAAGTGGTTTGCTGATCTGGGCACCGAGTTATTTCCGGCCTATGTATTTCGCAAACTTCCGGCGCAGCACCCGATTTACGCGCACGGATTTTTTGAGTTTCCGATAACCAAACTGCAGCCCGGTGTTTCCGGCATCAGCAATGGGGTACGCGAACTGATGCTACTAATGGACGGCGACCCAGCGGCAGTATGGCAAACCGGGGCCAAGGTTGCCCGCCGGCCGGCGTTTAAGATTGGTAGCAATATTGCCATATACGCCATGGACGGCATGCCGAACTATCATTTGCGTTGTCGCGGCGAAACCTACTACGTGCGGCCGATAGCCACGACCCCAGCCACCGCGCACTAAAAATGGCGCGCATCCAGTACCAAGGCAATTGGAATCCCGAGCCAGCCGGTTGGAAACGCTTGGCGGCCATCCTGCTCAACAGCGGAAAGTTGAAACTCGATATCGACACGGTGGAACTCGGTAAGGGCGATTTGTCCGGTTACAGGTTCGCACATCTTACCGGCACCGCCGCCGTGAAATTCAGCCAACCCGAACTGGATGCGATCAAGGCGTATGTCAATGGCGGCGGAACGCTGCTGATTGACGCCGCCGGTGGCTCGGATGATTTCGCCGCCGCCATTACCGATGAGTTACGCACGCTGTTTCCCGCCGAATTGGCCGGACAACAGGACATTCCCCTGTTGGATAAAACTGATCTGCTTTACACCACCGGCGGCGATTTGAAAGTCGAATATCGTCGGTTCACTCGCCGCATCGGAAAATATGCGGAACAGTGGCATGTTCCGCATTTGCGGGCTATCACTGTCAACCATCGCAACGCGATTTATTTCTCCGATGAAGATCTAAGCGCCGGCTTGGTGGGCGCCACCGCCGATGGCATCAATGGCTACGAGCCGGAATCGGCCGTGGAACTGACCGCGCGGATTTTAATGAGCGTCGTCAATGGTTCGGCGGGTCCGGCCAAATGAGTTAGAATAGGCATTATGAAACTGGCTTTTTCCACCAATGCTTACACTCGTTATTCGCTCGGCGACGCGCTGATCGGCATTGCCGCGGCGGGATACACGGCCGTGGAAATTCTGGCCGATAAGCCGCACGCTTATCCGGTTTCCTCCAACCGGCCGTTCGTGGATTTCATTGCCGGGCAACTGGACCGGCTGGGGCTGGCGGTTAGCAATGTCAATGCTAACTGCACGTTTGGTTATTGGCAGGATGCCCCGCCGGAGGCGTTTTTTGAGCCGAGCATCATCAGCCCCAATCCGCGGCACCGGGCGGATCGCATCGGCATGATCCAGGCCACGCTGAATTTCGCCCGCGACGTGGGGGCGAACAATATCAGCATCACCAGCGGCAAGCTGCTGGGCGGCATGCCGCCGGCAAAAGCCGCGGAGGTTTTTCAGCAGTCGATGGGCATCATTCTGGAACACGCCGACCGCGTGGGGGTGAACGTGGGCATCGAATGTGAGCCGGGTTTGTATCTGGAATACGCCGACGAATTGCGCGGCTGGATCGATCGCCTGGGCCATCCGCGGCTGGGGGCTAATCTGGACATTGGCCACAGCCAGGTGATTGGCGAATCGATTCCGCACGTGGTGGCGTTGCTGGGCGACCGCATCTGGAATTTGCACGTGGAAGACATCCCCGGCCGCAAGCATTACCACCTGATCCCCGGCGAAGGCACGCTGAACTGGGGCGAACTGAAAGCCGCGCTAAAGGCGATCAACTATCGGCGTTACGCCACGGTGGAGTTATACACGCAAATCGCCGACCCGCAGGCGGCGGCGGAGAAAAGTTTGGCGTTTTTGACGAAGGCGTTGAAGTGATGCAGCGCCGCATGTACATGCGGCGCTACGACAATCGCGCTGCGCGAATCAGAGTGGGCTATCCTCTTGCACGCAAAGCGAGCGCGAATACGGCCAACCCCGCAACCAGTATCGCCCACAGAAAAATCCGATCCGCACGATCCTGCCGCTTGAGCAAAGCACCAGCGGCGGTAATAACGCCCAGGCTGGCGAAGATCGCCGCAGGCCGCCACGCTTCTAAAGACAAAACCAGCAGCCAGAAGGCGCCGAATACCACACACCCGAGTGCCACGCCGCGCAAAACCTTTTGGTCGTTCGACGTACTTTTCAACAGACGAAAACTTTTCATCACACACCTGGCAATTTGACTATACCGCTAAAGCCTCGCACGTACATGCCGTCATCTTGAACGGTGGTCGACATTAGCAGCAACGCCTTGATCGAATTCGATGCAGCACACTTCGCCCGGTGCGGCGAGGTAGCAAATTGTTCGTGGTTTGCCGGGCCAGGTTTTCGGGTCGTTGATGCTGTCGTAATAGGGCGTTCCAAGAAGAGCGATGATCTGATCAGGTGTCTTGCCGAGCAGCTTGGCCTCGCTCGTGGCCGCCTCGAACTTACGGAGGGATTGTCTTTCTTGATAAAGCCCAACCACACTCAGGACGACAACAACCGAAACAACAACGGCGATAATGATCAGGAAGGCAAGTACAATCCGTCGCGCCCAACAGGCGGCTTTGTCTCCCTTCTTGCCAGGTTCGGGATCGACTTGTTGCATGGTTTTACTCCTTGGGTGGTATCGCAGCCGCCAGCGGTGTCTCACCATCGCTATTATGCCGGTACAAAATCACATGCACCGGCTCCAGCGTGACCAAGCCCTCCTGCACCATCGCATCGATATGCGGCAGGAGCAGATCGATCCGCTCCTTGGTATCCACGATCTCGATAATCAGCGGCAAATCTTCCGACAGCCGCAGAATTTTCGCCGTATGGACCCGGCTGTTGGCGCCAAAGCCCATCGACCCGCGCAGCACGGTGGCCCCGGCCATGCCCAGCTCGCGGGCTTTGAGCACAATGGCCTCATACAACGGCTTATGGTGCCAATGGTCGCTTTCGCCGATCATGATTCGCAGCAGATACCCTTCGGATGGAAGTTTCATGTTGCCTCCGCGTTAGGAGCCGTAAAGGACATGGACCAGTTGCCGGCCCAGCCACACCGCCGCCAGGCCGACGGCGACGCTGATGATGATATTCAAGCTGGCGTAAAGATATTCGCGGTCTTCGCTGAGATTGACTGTTTCCAGTGCGAAAGTTGAAAATGTGGTGTAACCGCCGAGGATGCCGACCAGGATACCGAAGCGGTAGTCCTCATTGATCAGCCGGGGGCCGGCGAACAAGCCCGCCAGGAAGCCGATCGCCAAACAGCCGGTGACGTTGACGATGACGGTGCCCCAAGGAAACAAGGTTGCCCCCGGCCGGCGAAACCAGCCTTGCACGAGATAACGAAGGACCGAACCGGCGCCGCCGCCGAGGAAAATGAGGAAGATGCGAAACGGGTGATACATAGTTGTTCAAATTGGCAAGACGCGAACCCGCCACCGGTTGTCATCAACCACGACTAACGCTGCAGAAGCCAAGTCAGCATCGTGTTGCCGCAGCGCGGCAATCACCACGGTCTCCAGGCGGTCAGGCAATACATCCTGGGAACGAATCTGCAGCACGCTGGGACCAGTGGCATGAGCTAGCGCCAACATCGTACCGAAATCCAGATCGTACGTAAAAAGGACATGTCCGTTGGCCACCGCCCAATCCATGATGGTGCGGTCCGCGGCGGTGGGATTGCCCACCGTGGACCAATGGATTGCCAACCAGCCATGCCGCCTCAACACCGGCACCCAATCTGGAGAAAGGTTCATATCGATCAGGAGTTTGACACTCATGCGCTGGCCAGTGTGACTTCCCGCTCATCCACTCGCCAGGCTGCATAGGCCAGCGCCTGGTCGATATCTTCCGGTTGAAGATAGGGGTAAGCCTTGAGAATTTCTTCGCGCGATCGCCCGGCCCCCAACAGTCCCACAACCGTTCCGACGGTCACGCGCAGGCCGCGAATGCACGCTTTGCCGCCCATGACGGCAGGGTCCATGGTAATACGCAGGAACTGATTCATAGCACACCTCATTTTCCAGTTACCGTATGATATTCCGTGGGCAACGATGCGGCAATTACGGCATCTCTTCACTCTTGCTTCCCGGTTTTCGGATTTAGGCCGCATTCCGGGCAGACGGCCGACACGCTGCCGGTCAGGTCATAGCCGCACTCGGGACAGTAGGGCCGGTTGCCGGGGATCGCCCAATCGGCAACGGTGCGGCTTTTGCAGAAGAGAAACAGCCCGGCGGCGGTTTCAAAAATGTGAGCAATAAAGGCGAATGCCCAAGACCACAATATGGGCGAGCCTCCGCGCATTTGCATCATTTGGAACCAGTACATGGCGATGGAGCCGACCGACTGCAAGATCCCCGTGAATCCGGTGATGGCGAAGTACACACCGAGAAGTTTACAAAGCGTATTGAACAGGGTCTTGTATTTCATCGGTCCGGACTCCTTCACAGTGCATTAGCCGATCTACCCCTCGCGCACATGCCGATGGAACGCTTCGCTGAGCTTGCGCGTCACCGGGCCGGGGTGGCCGTTGCCGATGGCCCGGCCGTCGATGCGCGTCACCGGCACCACTTCCGCCGCAGAGCCGGTGAGGAAACATTCATCGGCCACGTAGAAATCGTGCCGCTGCAAGGAACGCTCGACACAGGGGATCGCCAGGCGGCGGCACAGTTCGATGATCACTTTGCGGGTGATGCCTTCCAGGATGCCGTCGGAGGTAGCGGGGGTTTGCACCAGACCGTCGCGCACCATGAAGATATTGTCGCCGGTGCATTCGGCGACGTTGCCTTCGCCGTTGAGCATCAGCGCCTCGGGCACGCCGGCGTCCACCGCTTCGATCTTGGCCAGGATGTTGTTCAGATAATTCATGCTCTTGATGCGTGGCGACAGGGCATTGGGATGCGTGCGAATCACCGAGGCGGTGATGATCGACATGCCCCGTTCATACATTTCCGGCGGATACAGTTCGATGGTGTCGGCAATCACGATCACTGACGGCTGGGCGCATTTGTTGGGATTCAAGCCCAGGCAACCGATGCCGCGGGTGATCAGCAGGCGGATGTAACAATCGCGGAAATGGTTGACGCGGATAGTTTCTTCCATGGCGGCTTTGATCTGTTCCTTGGACAGGCTGGGCGTCAGGCGGATGCCGCGCGCCGAATCAAACAGGCGGCGCATGTGGGCGTCACACTCAAAGATCCGGCCGTTGTAAACGCGGATGCCTTCAAACACACCGTCGCCGTAAAGCAGACCGTGATCGTACACGCTGATCTTGGCGTGTTCTTTGTCGTAAAATGTGCCGTCAATCCAAACCTGCAAAGCCATGAAAAAACTCCAATAAAAGTCGAGATGGGGTATCGTCGCATTTCAATTGGCGAATTTCAAATCTGCAATCTGCGATTTGAAATCTGTAATCTCAAATTTGAGATTTGAAATCGCAGATGTCAGAGAAATATCGCCCCGGGGCCGGGCTGGGTGATGAGCACGCGGGCGTGCTGCTGGGGAAACTGCTGGCGATAATCTGCCAGGCAGCGCTGGGCGAAACCTTCCGCGTCGGCGGACGGGACCATGGCCCAGACCGCGCCGCCAAAGCCAGCGCCAAAGGCGCTGGCGGCGATGGCGCGGTTTGCGCTGGCGATTTTCACCAGGGTGATCGTCTGGGGCACCTGATTGTTCAACAGAGCTTGCGCTCCCGACTGCGAGAGGAAAGCGAGTCGGCCGAACTCGCCCAAGTCGCCCCGAGACAGTGCCGCAACTGCCGGAGGAATCATCATTTCTGATTCGATGAGGAATTGCCGCAGTCGTCCTTTCAAATCGCTATTCGGAAGAATTCGCTCGATTTGTCCGATTGCTCCGGGTCTGGCTCGCACGGTCGCGGCCAGCGTGGGATCATTTCTGCCGGTGGACTGGTTCCACAACTCGAGAATCTTTCGCGCCCGCAGCGACACCGCATTGTATTTCTCCAGGGCGTTGCCGGTTTTGGCGGCAACCACGCCGCTGTCGATTACCACGAAGCATGTGCCATCGGGCATCGGCACATCCTGCTCAAACTTCACTGGCGTAAAGGAATACACCGCCAGCCGATTCGGTTGGCAACATAATATCGCCGTGTGGTCCTGGCTGCCGCCGAAAGTTCCCACGCCTTTGTCGCCGGTCAGCGAGCCAAACGATTGGCCGTTTTCGATGCAGCCGCAGTAGCCGGCGAAATCTTCGCGGGTGGTGATTTGCCGCTGGAAGGCTTCGTTGCGATGGATGCCCCACACGCCAATCAGGCTTGACGTCAGGCCGACGATCATGGCACTGGAACTGCTCAATCCCGCCGCTTGCGGCAGATCGCTGTCAAAGGCGATGGCCGCGCCGCGTCCGCGCACAAACTCGGAGAAATTCTTTTCCAGCCGGCGGGCCACGGTCATCGGGTAATTCAGCCAGTTGCCGGCAACCGGCTGGACATCCGCCGACACCGCGAAGCTGGATTTGGCGTTGTTGCCGACATCAACCAGCGTGATCGTCGAATCTTCGGTGCCAACAGCCACGAAACAAAATCCGGACTCCACGGCACAAATCAAGCTGCGGCCACCGCAGTAATCGGTGTGCTTGCCGAGAACTTCAATGCGTCCGGGCACGAAGGCGGCGATACCATTTTCGGAAGGTTTGACCGGCAGGGCGGAGGCACATTTAGCCAGACGTGCGGCAATAGCCGCGGCGCGTTGCGGCCGCACCTTTGCCTGCTGCAATTGCGCCGCAACCTCTGCGGTGTTCAGCAGCCGGGCGACGGGCGCGCAATCAGGCAAGACAAAATTCACAACCGATCCTTTTTCCACGCCGGTGAACTTACGCCGCGCCTAGCGTGTCGTCCACTTGCCAGCGCACGAAACCTTCGATGGCGGCGTAGTGCGACAAGCCCAGGGCATCATATAAGTCGGCAGTGGCGCGATTGCGGGCCTCGGCCCGTTCCCAGAATTCCCGCTCATCAGCGCCGGGGAACATGGCGCGATCCTTCTGGCTCTGATGCCGGAAAATCGCTTCACGTTTGCGGCGCACCTCTTCGGGCGAAAGCGGCACGGCCATCTCGATGCGCTCGGGTTCCCATTCCTGCCAGGCGCCGCGATATAGCCAGATTTCGCAGTTGGCAAACCACGGCTCGTCTTTCAATCGCCGGGCCGCGGCCATGATCGCCGCCAGGCAAACGCGGTGTGTGCCGTGCGGATCGGACAAATCGCCGGCGGCGTAAATCTGCTGCGGTTTCAAATCGCGTAACAGTTCCACCGTCAGGCGAATATCTTCCTCGCCCAGCGGTTTCTTTTTCACCGCGCCGGTTTCATAAAACGGCAAATCCATGAAATGCAACCGCCCGGCGGGAATGCCGCACTGGCCGGAGGCCGCGGTGGCTTCGCCCTGACGGATCAACGTTTTGATCGCTTGAATGCCCGGTGGATCAATTTGCCCGGGGTGCTTGGCGGCCAGGAAACGCTTGGCTTCGGCATCAAACGCCTTGACTTGTGCCGATTCCAGCCCGATGGCGGCGGCAAAGCCCCGGGCAAAATCGATGTAACGCACCACGTCATGGTCGAACACCGCGATGTTCCCGCTGGTTTGATACGCCACGTGAACCTCGTGGCCATGATCCGCCAGCCGCGCCAGCGTGCCGCCCATGGAAATCACGTCATCATCCGGATGCGGCGAAAAGACCACGATGCGTTTGGGGAAGACGGCATCGCGCGGGCGCACGATATCGCCCGGCCGCCGCGCGCTGGCCGGTTTGCCGCCTGGCCAGCCGGTGATCGTCGCCTGCAATTCGCGGAACACATCGAGATTGATCTGATAGGACGGCCCACCGTGCGCCTGGCGGATCATGCCGTTTTCGTTTTGCGTGGCCAGCAGATCGCGCAGGCCATGTTCGTTGTAGTCTTCTTCGCTGAGCAGCAGGATCGGCTTTTTCACTTGCCGCGCCAGCCAGACCACCGCCTTGCGGATGGCGGCATTGTCCCAGGTCACCGGCCGGCGCAGCCACGGCGTGGCTTGGCGGGTGAGCGCGGCGGCGGCGGCTTCGTCCAGCACAAAAGTGGCGTGGGCGTGCCGCTGCAAAAAACTGGCCGAAACCATCGGATCGACATCGTCTTCCACCGCGCGGCGGACGATGGCCGATTTGCCTTCGCCAAAGGCGATCAGGATCACCCGCCGCGCTTCCATGATCGTGCCGACGCCCATGGTGATGGCCCGGCGCGGCACATGCTCTTCGCCGAAGAAATCACCCGCAGCATCCATCCGCGTCAGCCGGTCCAGCGAGATCAATCGCGTGCGCGAATCCGGCGGCGAGCCTGGCTCGTTAAAACCGATATGCCCGGTGCGTCCGATGCCCAGCAACTGCAAATCAATCCCGCCCGCCTTGGCAATGGCCGCTTCGTATTGCTTGCCGTAGCTTTCGATATCTGCCGCGGCCACGGTGCCATCGGGCACGTTGGTTTGCTCCGGTGGGATATCCACCAGATCGAACAGATGTTCGCGCATGAAGCGGCGATAGCTTTGCAGTTCGCCCGGCTGCATGGGGTAATATTCGTCCAGATTAAAGGTGGTAACATTTTGGAAGCTAAGTTTCTCTTCGCGGTGCAGGCGGACCAATTCGGCATACACGCCGGTGGGGGTTGAACCGGTCGCCAATCCCAGCACGCAGCGTTGGCCGGCGGCCTGGCGGGTGCGAATCAGGTCGGCGATTTCATATGCCACCCGGCGGCTGGCGTCGGCAGGGCGGGCGAATACTTCCACCGCCACGCATTCTTGTGGGGCAATCATGCCGGGGTTTTTACCCGAAAAAGACGCTGTTGTCGTCGATGGCTTGATTGGCGTTAATTTTTTTTCGGCCCCAGGCTGACGATGTTGATAGAAAGGGTTTGCCGGATCGTCATTGGGGTCATGGCGCACAGTATTTCCACCACATCTGCCGATAGGCCGCTTCCACATTGCGGGCGAAACGCGGGGCATCCATCAGGGGCGAAGCTTGCAGCCGCGGCCGCAGCGTCGAATGCAAGCGTTGCAACCGTGGTAGATCGTTGGCCAAGTCTACCGCCAGACGCACATATTCCGCGGGGGTATTGGCCACCAGTTCCGGCAAACCGACGTTGTGCAAGAGACTTACCCCCACGCGCGCGACATGGCTTAAGCCCGCCAAACTGACTACCGGAACGCCCATCCACAGCGCTTCACACGTCGTGGTCGTGCCATGGTAGGGGAAGGTATCCAAAGCAATATCCATCCGGCCATACAGTGCCAGATGCCCGGCATAGCCCGGTTCCCGTCCCCGCAGTTCCAGCCGCTCCGGGCCGATCCCCAATTCGCCCAGCAGCTGCTGAACCCGCAGGCGGACGCTGGCACTGCCCAGTCCCGCCGACTTCAGCAGCAAGCGTGACGCGGGCACGGCCAGCAAAATGTGCCCCCACCGCTTGAGCATCGGTTCGGTCACCTTGGGAAAGTTGTTGAAGCAACCGAAGGTGATCGGGCCGGGCGGCCGGGCGGCCAGCGGTGGACTTGCGGTTGGCGCAAAGCACCAGGCGCATGGCGACAGGCGGAGCAAATGCTCGCAGTGATAGGCTTCGGTTTGTCCCGGTGGATCCGCGTAAGCGTCGCTCAGCCGGTAATCCATGGTGGCCAAACCGGTGGTATTGGGATAACCCAGGTAAGTCACCTGCACCGGGGCGGGTTTGTGGGCGAAAACCAACAGCCGGTTCTGGGTGGTGTGCCCGGCCAAGTCCACCAGAATATCGATGTGGTCCTGGCGGATTAGATCGGCGGCCTGGGCATTGGACAGCCCCAGCAGACTACGCCAGCCATCCGTATGCTCGCGCAGGCGCTGGGTCATGGCATCCGGCGCGGGAACCTGGGCATAAGCGAAAATCTCGAAATTGCGGTGGTCGTGATTGGCCAGCAACGGCAGAAGATACCACCCGACCACATGGTCGTGTAAATCGGGCGAGACATAACCGATCCGCAGCCGGCGGTCGGGATTGCGGTCGTTAAGGTGCGGCCGGATAAGCGGTCGCAGCGGTGCGGCATGTTGCTGATTCCAGCGGCGGTGCTCGTCGACAATCGCCTGCGCATCCTCGCCGGCGGGATAGTGCAGCGTAAAAAGCAGATTGCTGTGCGCTTCGGAGTAGTTGGGCTGGAGGGTTATGGCCTGATGAAAAGCGGCGATGGCCTGGTCCAATTGCCCCTGGTCCTTCAAGACCACGCCAAGGTTGTTGTATGCTTCGGCCAAAGCAGGCTTGATGGCGAGGGCCTGACGATAAGCGGCGATGGCCTGGTCCGATTGCCCTATGGCACGCAGCGCCACGCCAAGATTAGTATGGTATTCGGCAACCGTAGGTTTGATGGCAATGGCTTGGCGATAGGCGGCAATGGCCGGGTCAATTTGTCCCTGGTCTTTTAAGGCGTTGCCGAGATTGTTATAGGCTTCGGCACAATTGGGCTTGAGCGCGATGGCCTGGCGAAAAGCCGCCATCGCCTGGTCCAACAGCCCCTTGCTTCGGAGGCTATTGCCAAGATTGTTGTACGCCTCGAGGGAATTGGGCCGCAGCGACAGCGTTTGCTGATAGGCGGCGATGGCTTCGTCCAGGCGTCCGCTGGCTTGCAGGACGCTGCCGAGATTGTTGTACGCTTCGAAATAACTGGGCTTGAGGGCAATGGCTTGTCGATAGGCGCTGATGGCCTCATCCCCGCGTCCCGTGGCGTTCAGGACATTGCCAAGATTGTAATGAGCTTCGGCACAGTCGGGCTTGAGGGCGATGGTCTGCCGATAGGCGGCGATGGCTTGATCCGCACGTCCGAGATGATTTAGCGCATCGCCAAGATGGAAGCAGGCTTCGGGCCAGTTGGGCCGGATGGCAATGACCCGCTGGATTAAATCCACCGCGGCGTCATGGCGTCCCACCTGATGGGCGAGCACGCCCAGTAAGTACAGGGCATCGATGTGCGCGGGATGTTGCGCCAGAATCTGGCGGTAAAGTTGTTCGGCCTCACGCAGCCGCCCGGCTTGGTGATGCTGAAACGCCAGATCGAAGGCTTGTTGGATGGTCATGGTGAACCTGCGGCACAACATTTCCGCCACATCTGACGATACGCTGCTTCCACATTGCGGGCGAAACGCGGCGCGTCCATCAGCGGTGAAGCCTGCATGCGCGGCCGCAAGGTCGCACGCAATGCTTGCAATCGCGGTAGATCGTTGGCCAAAGCCACCGCGAGCCGCACATACTCTTCGGGAGTCTTGGCCACCAGTTTCGGCAAGCCCAGGTTGGAGAGAATGCTCAAGCCCCCGCGGCCGACGGCGGTCTTGCCGGCCAGGCTTACCACCGGCACGCCCATCCACAGCGCATCGCAGGTGGTGGTTCCGCCGCCGAAGGGATGTGTGTCCAAGGCGATGTCGATGCCATGATAGCGCTGGAAATAAGCGGTGATTCCGGCCTTCTCCGCAAAGTCGATCCGTTGCGGGGCGATGCCCGCGCGTTGCATCTGCTCCAGCACGTTCTGACGATGGCTGCCGGGGTGGGTATACAGCAGCAACCGCGATTGCGGCACCGCAGCCAGGATTCGCGCCCACAAATCCAACAGCGGCTCATTTACCTTGCAGAAGTTGTTCAGGCAGCCGAAGGTGATGCAACCTCTTTCCAGACTCGGCGGCACCGGTTGCACGGCCACCTCCACCATCGGCTGGTAACACCAGTAGGTTTCCGGCAAGCGAATGGTCTGTTCGCTGTAGATCGCGTCCTCATCACCGTGGGGGTCCAAATAGGGATCGCTCAAGCGGTAATCCATGGTAGACAAGCCCGAACTGCCGGCATAACCCAGGTAAGTCGCCTGCACCGGCGCCGGCTTGTGGGCGAAAACCATCAGGCGGTTGCCGGCGGTGTGCAGACCCAAATCCACGAGAATATCGATGCCGTCCTGGCGGACCAGATCAGCCGCCTGGGCGTCGGACAAACCTACCAAACGGCGCCAAACATGCGTGTGCTGGCGTAGCCGCTGGCTCATCGCATCGGGCGCGGAGACTTGCGCGTAAGCGAAAACCTCCACGTGTTGCGGATCGTGATTTTGCAGTAGGGGCAGGAGAAACATGCCGACCACATGTTCGCGCAAATCGGCCGAAACATAACCGAGCCGCAGGCGGCGCTCGGGATCGCGGTTGTTGGCGTGGGGCTGGAGATGTGGCGTCAGCGGCCCGACGTGTTGCTGGTTCCACAAACAGTGCTCGTGATAAATCGCCTGGGCATCGTAACCCGGATGGAAATGCAGCGAATAGACCAGATTGCTATGCGCCGCGACATAATCGGGTTTGAGAGCAATCGCCTGGCGGCAGACCGCAATGCCTTCGTCCAACCGTCCCGTATCTTTCAGCGCCACGGCCAGATTGCTGTAGGCTTCGGCATAATCGGGTTTGAGCGCCTGGCACTGGTGATAGGTGGCAATTGCTTCATCCAGTTGCCCCTGGGTGGTCAAGGCGGCGCCGAGATTGTTGTAAGCTTCGTGATAGTCCGGCTTGAACGCGATGGCCTGACGGTACGCGGCGATAGTCTCGTCCACTTGCCCCTTTTCCAAAAGAGCATTGCCCATATTGTAGTAAGCTGCGGGATAGAGAGGCTTAAGCGCGATCGCCTGGCGAAAGGCGGCAATGGCCTGATCCAATTCGCATTGGGCACGAAAAACTTCGCCAAGATTGTTATAGGCTTCGGGCCAATGAGGATTGCGCGCCAGAGCCTGCCGGATCAAATCCACGGCAATATCGTTCCGCCCCACCTGATGGGCGATCACGCCCAGATAGTGCAAAGCGCCCTCATGTTCCGGCTGCTGGGCCAAAATCTGCCGGTAGAGCAGTTCGGCCTCGTTGAGCCGCCCGGACTGGTGGTGTTGCAAGGCCAGATCGAACGCTTGTGAGATGGTGATTTGCGCCATAAGTTGCCGGCCTGACACTTGGAAATATCATCCGAACACAACGCGTGCCCGTGCCACGGCGTCAATGCCGTGCGGCCAAGTTTCCAAATCCAGAACCTCGTCGAGAATCTTTAGCACGGCGGTGCCATGCAGCACCATGAGCGCTTCCAGCGTGACGCTGCGGGCCGGGAAACCCCACCACTTGTCGTTGGTCACGCCACTGCCCGGCTTGGCGTAGTCACGGTGGGCTTCGAGGCGCAGCAAGTCGATGAGCGCGGGAATGGCCGCGCGATCGCCCAGGCACATCGCCGCGGCGGCCGCTTCCAGACGGACATACGTTGCCTCGGTTTTCAGCGCGGAGAACATCGGCAAAACCGGTTCCTTGGCCGCATCCCAGGTAAAGAGCTTCCGCACCTCGCCGGCATATTCCCAGGCCATGGCTTGCTGCAATTCGTGCAGCGCGCGAAGAATCCCGGCGGTCGCGCCTTTGGCCACCGCCGCCGCCAGTGCCGCGCCCGCCGGCGCTGCTTCGGCGGCGGTGTCGGGAATGTCGATGGCAGTCCAGCCGTCGGTCACCTGTGCATCGGCCGGTCGGCCGTTGAGTTGCACGGCGACGGCTGGATGCCGCACGTGGATGCGCAGCGGTGTGGGGCTGCGGCCCCAGACTTCGATGCCATTGCCGACGCGCACGCAGACGAAATGGGTCTTGCTGCGCAGCGTGACGAACTCGCCATATTTCAGCCCGCTGATCCAATAAGCGTCAGCGTCTAGGGTTACGTCCACCGGCAAGCTGGCCCAAATCCGCTCGATATCCCCTTCCTGCACGCTGCGCGCACCGGCCACGCACAGCCGGCCATCGGCTTGCAAGAGCGCCAGGTTCGCGTCGGTTTGATAATCACCCAGCTTACGCGGCTGGTTGGCACCCGGCAGCAGAACCTGCATGGAGGTCCGCTGATCGGCCGTCGCAATCGCCAGCAGATCATCCTGCACACGATGCAGGCCCGCGGTGGAATTCCCCTGCCGCCAGTCAAGCAGCACGTCAAAGGCGCCGTGCCCGCGCTGGCCTTCCAGTTGCAGCATCACCGGTTCGACTTTTTCCAGGCCTTCAATATGTATCTTGCGTTCCGGCACGGCACGGAGTTTCCAATCGCCCTGGGCACTGACGGCACGCAGGGTGACGTTGTTCCAACCTCGCACCGTGGCCACGGCGCCGTGGAGTTGTGGATTGGCCCAAACTGCCGCCTGCCACATCGCCGCGGCCGGGCTGGTGCTGACAAACCGCTCGGAGACCACCATCCCGGCAGCGCAATTGACATAGACGCGTGCCGCCCGCTGCACGCCCACCGCCGGTGGATATGTGGCAGCGCTGTCGATAGATGCCGCCTGCAAGCCGGGAATATCGCAGTAGCGCAACAATTGTCCGCGCGGTGTGAGCCAGGATTTCCGGCCCCACTGTTGCGGATCGCACTGCACACCATTGGAGCTATCCCAGCTTTCCATGCCACCAAGGATCAGCGGTGACCCGTGTGCTTCCATGAAAAAGTGCGGGGCCTTGCCGACCGGCCACGTCGCCACCGCCAACATGCGATCTTCATCATTGGTAAACACCGCCCACGAATCTTCCACCACCCGGCGTTTTTGCCCGGTCGGCGCGATGCCGTGGCTGATCGGCTGGTCAAGTTCCTTGGGATACCACAACAACCCAAACACCAAATCCATCCCCAGCCATGGGGATTTGTAGTCGGAGGCATGGTTATCCCGTTTGGCAACTTGCAGATAGCGCGGATCACCCGTTCGCCGCGCCGCCAGCGCCTGGCCAAACAGGTTCCACGACTTGCAATACCCGTAGCGGCCCAGCGGCCAGGTGAAACCTGCCGGGGTCACAAAATCCAACTGCATGGCATTCAAATCCGCCAGGCTGAGATTGTGCGGGGCGAAACGGCGATGATACCAATCCCCACCTTCGACGTCTTCCAGCAGCGCCACCGACAAGGTATGCACCTGAAGGTGAATGTGCCGCAGATAGGTGAAGCCGTCGCTGTCGTAGCCGTTAGCAGGATACTGGCCGAGGCAATCCGCCAGCAGGTTGCGCGCAAAGGCATACATCCGCTGGGCACGCGGCTGGTTTTGCCACTTCAGCCCAAACATGTAACCGACATACAACAATCCGCAAACACACGCGGCGGTTTGGTTGATCGGATCCGGCAGCAACGGCATGTGCCCGCGCCCTTTCAGGTGCGGCTCCAAATACGCCTCGGCCACATCCAACGCCTCATTGGCAGCGGCATCAATCTCCGCCTCATTCCACACCCCAGCCACCGCCAGCCAATCCCACAGCACCAGCAGTTGGGCCAGCATGGCAGCACAAATCCAGCGGTCGCCAGTTTTGAATTGGAGTGAATTCCAATAATGATTGAAGTTGCGATTCAATTTTTCGCCGTGCGTCCACTCCTGGAGGAATTCTTGTTTGGCCGTGGCCAGCGCCGCCGGCGAACCAGCGAGCAAAGCCGTGAAGATCGAATGGGGCAAATACCACAATTTCCCGCCTTTGCCGGCGGCAAGCTGGTCGAATTTGTGGCGTAGAGCCGTAAAGTAACTGGCTTCATCGCCCCCCGGCGTACTGCCAATGCCTGACCATTCCTGTTTAAGCCGGACGAAATCTGCCGCAAAAACGGCTGCTGGTGTGGACACTGGTGTCGTGGTGTTCGTCATGATCAACCTTCGGGAGTTCCCCGGGTAAATGGGGGCCTGCGACCGCCGCGGGCCGACTGGGCTAATCGTACCGGACCGTTATTTTTGTACAAGCCGGTTGCTCCGGTTCATGGCGTGAGGCGTGCCTAAAAGTCCGGGCAGCATGCGATGCAAGTAATGCAAGCGGCTGCCGATTCTTCCCCCCCCTTCCTCGGAGTACCAGGGGAGAGGAGGGCGCGATGGCTTGCGGGATTCGTTTGCCGAAAAACTCGGCATCCCTTGGGCGGGCTGGCCTTACCGGTTTTTTGGCCCCAGGCTGACGATGGTCATCGGCGCGAACGGAAAATCTGCCAGAATTTGCCGTAGCGAATTGGTGTTGATCGCTGCCAACGTGGCTAGATCGTCTTCGATCGAACGGTACTCGCGGTTGTAAACCCATTGACCGCCGATGGCACGCATCCGGCCCATGGGTGATTCGCCTTGCAATACCACGCTGCTGGCCAGTTTGTTTTTTGCACGCTCCACTTCATCATCCGTCAAATCCGTGGCGACGCGCTTTAGCTCGGCCAAGGCGATATCCAAAGCTCTTTGCGAGCGTTTGGGATCGGTGGTCAGGGCGATGAAAAAGCTGCCGCAGCCGTCGTGGGGGTAAAAAGAAAAATCGGCCTCGTCGGCGATGGCGTTATCGACCAGCGCCCAGTAAAAGCGGCTGCCGTCGCTGTCGCCGATGACATCGGACAAAACCTTGGCGGCAAAGCGGCGCGGGTCTTGGGCGCTGGGGGCGGGCATCAGGGCCATGGTGTACTGGCGATTCAGCTTGGCATCGGTGCGATGCTTTTTTTGCGGGCGATGACTGGGCTGGGCTGGGCGGCGGTCGGCTTGGGCGGCGGGCCAGTGGCCGCAGAATTCATCGGCCCACTTCACCAGGCGGTCGAACTTCAATTGCCCGCTGGCCACCAGCACCGTGTTGCCGGGGACGTAACGCTTGCGCAGGTAATCGAGCATTTGCCGGCGTTTAAGCTTGCTGACGCACTTGGCGCTGCCGATCACACTTTGGCCCAATGGGTGCTTGCCAAAATGCGCTTGCATCAGCGCTTCGTAAACGCGATGGCCCGGCTCGTCCTGGCACATGGCGATTTCTTCCAGGATCACTTTCTTTTCCATGTCGAAATCGCTCTGGCGGAGGGACGGCTGGAGCAGCAGCGCCAGGTGTTGCAACACCCGCTTGGAAAATTCCGGCAACACATGGGCGTAATAGCAGGTGCTTTCCTGGCCGGTTTCGGCGTTGGGCTGGGCGCCCATTTCATCGAAAATGCGATTGACATCCTCGGCGGAATATTTTTCCGACCCCTTAAAGAGCATGTGCTCCAGGAAATGCGAGATGCCGTTAACAGCGGGGGATTCGTCGCGGGAACCGGTGCGGACAAAAAAGCCGGCGGCGAAGGAATGGGCGTGCGGGTTGGCTTCGGCGACCACGTCCAGGCCGTTGGCAAGGCGATGATAGTGATATTTCAGGGCCATGGTTCTCGCTTACACCTTTAGCTGCTTGGGGCCGATGACCACCGTGGTAAAGGGGCCGGCAGGATGTTTGGCCAGCCAGGCGTTGACACTGTCCACGGTGACGGCATCGACGGCCTTGGCCATTTCATCCAGCGTGCGCACGCGGCCACGCATGAAAAAATCGTGGGCCATCGCCCCGGCGCGGGCGGTGGTGGATTCTTCGGCCATGATTAACGCTGATTTCAAGCCGATCTTGGCGCGTGCCAGTTCGGCGGCGGTAATGCCGGCTTGCAGGCGATGGATTTCGGCTTTGATGCAGTCCAGGGTTTCCTGGGCGCGCTGGTTGGTGGAACCGGCATATGCCAGCACGCTGCCTACGCCTTTCAGGCTGGAATAGCCCGCCCAGACGGCGTAGCACAGGCCGCGTTTTTCGCGGACTTCGGTAAACAGCCGGCCGCTCATGCTGCCACCCAAAATTTCCATCGCCAGCCGCACCTGGTAATAATTCTTGTCGGTTTCCAACACCGAAGGATACGCCAGGCCGATGTGCGTCTGCTCGTTTTTCTGCTGGATGAAATGCACCGGTTTGGTGGGCGGTTGCAATTGGATGGCGTGTACTTTGCCGGCCGGCATATCGCCGAAATATTTCCGCACGTGTTCCTTGACCTGCTTGAAGTCGATCGCCCCAGCCAGGGAAATAATCATGCCGGTGGCGTGATAGCGTTTTTGCCAATCAGCCCGCAGTTTATCGGCGGTGAGCCGTTGCAAGTCTTCCATTTCCCCCATGGGATTGCGTCCCAGGGGAAACGGCAAATGAAACCTTCGCAACGCCACCATCAGCGTTTGCCGCGGATCATCCCGTAAACCTTCGATTGCCTGCATGGCCAGATCGCGCGAGGCCAAAAAA
>Ga0316217_10003247_pt1 | contig 18742 bp, 16 predicted proteins | sample 1anoAmetaG_FD_203633 | JGI IMG/M metagenome (GOLD analysis project Ga0316217, IMG submission 203633) | Freshwater microbial communities from Trout Bog Lake, Wisconsin, USA - 1anoA | ecosystem: Environmental > Aquatic > Freshwater > Lake > Hypolimnion/Profundal zone | place: USA: Wisconsin...
GGCGAGTTCATCACCGTTTCGATTTTGTTCGGCGCGCAGCTCCGCGCGGTGAACAGTTCCTTGAATGCAAGGTTTGGCGTCAGCACGCGGTGGGCAAACGCGATGCTGCGCCGCTCCATTTTTTTGAGCCAGTGGACGATGCGGTGTTCCGCCGGCAGATTGTAAATGCTGCGGAACAGTTCGGGCATCGGGTCGTGCAGATCCAAAATGACCTTGGCTCCGAGCAGCTTGGGCACGAGCGTGCTGAAGACCAGAAAATCCGGCATGTTGTGGACGTGGACCAGCCGGTAGCGCCGGCTCAAGCTGCGCGTGGTCAAAAAGGAAAAGGCGCAGATCAAAAACCAGCCGTATTGCGCCATGTAAACCAGTTTGCCGGCGCGACGACGCTTGAGTGGCACATGAAAAACATGGATGCCATTGATGGTTTCGCGCCACGGCTCGGCGCGGTTCTGGCGGAGGCAGATGACGTCCACCGTCATGCCGGCGCGGTGTAGCGCCTCGGCTTCGCGGCGCGGCCGCGGGTCGGTGGCGTAGTTGGAATATAAAACCACGGCGGCGGATTTGCCGGCGAGCGGACGGGCCACGGAAACCGGGCGCGCGGCCGGTTCCACCGGGCGGCAGGTCTGGCGATACCAGCCGGCGAGTTCGCGCGGCAGCACATTCCACGCCTCGCCGCCATAACGCGTGGCGACATAATGGAGCAATTCCTCGTAAAACCGGACGGGATATTCCGCGATGGTTTTGCGGGCGGAATCAAAGTTGACGTAGTCGGGATGGACGTTGATGAGTGCCATGCCGCCGCGCTGGACGATCCAGTCGAGTTTTTTCTTCCAGATGTCCGGCGTTTTTTCCTGAAGGACAAAAAACAGCGTCGAGTCCTGCGGCAGCGTGTAAGGCAGTTCCACATAGCCGCCGCCGCTGGGACGCGCCACCCAGAAGGGGAAGATGGTGCCGACGCCTTCGGGCTGCGGCTCGAACGGGTCGGTGTCAAACGTCGAGGCGTCATACTCGATGTCCAGGGTGTGCAGACATTCGTTGTCGTGCAGCATGAAGCCGGAGCGGAAGCCGGCGGCGCCCCATTGCTGGAGATAGGCGTTGATGCTCCGGGCGTTTTCGGGAAAATCCTCGCGCCGCCAGTATAGTTTGCCGTCGTGGCGCAGGTCGTGGACGCCCACTTCAAAGCCGTTTTTCACCAGCTCGGCCCGCAGCGCCGGCGAGACGCGGTAATTTCCTTCGGGAATAAAATTGAACGAGGAGCGGAACCCGAGGCGCTGTTCGAGCTGCATCAGCTCATGGCTTTTGTCCAAGCCGGTTTGGCTCTCGACATCGTGGGTGATGACCAGCGCGAATTTTTTCCCGGCCGGCCAGCCGGGCCAGCCGGCGGGCGTTTTGCCGGCGGCCTCGTGGATGGGCCAGGTCGGCGCGAAACGCCGCCGCTGGCTGCGGGCCAGAAACCGGCGCGCGGCCATCCGCACCCGCCACGGCAGATACGGCTTGAAACGATAATAAATTCGGCGGCGGCTAAACATGACGCGGCAATTAACAAACGGATTTCAACCGGCAAATGGCCGGGACTAGACGCCGGCGTTGATGTCGTGCTGCAACCGCGCGGGCACATATTTCCGCGTTTTGTTCAGCACCGCCGAGACGTTGGCTTTGGACTGGAGGAGCAGCGCGTTGGCTTGCTGGACCACTTCGCGGTCGGTTTTTTCCGACTCGATGACCAGCATCACGGTGTCCATGAATCCCGCGAGCCGCGTCGTCACGCTGGTCTGGGTGACCGGCGGCATGTCGAAAATAATGTAGTCGTAGTCGCTGGCCTTGAGCTTGGGCACCAAGGAGGCGAACCGCTTGGGCAAAATGCGCGGCAGTTTGTCGGCAATGGAGCCTTCGGTGACGACGTAAAGATTTTCCTGCACCAGCGCGCTGTCGCGTTTCTCGCTGATGAGCGCGTCGTCCAATTTGCAATTGGCCTGGCCGCGCACGAACTGTTGGGCCGCGCCGTTTTCCTGGTTCATGTCCACCAGCAGCACGCGGCCGTCGCCGGTTTCCGAGAGCGAGGCGGCCAGGCCGGCAGCGATGGTGCTCACGCCCGCGCCGCTGTCCGTGCTGGTCACCGCCACGAGCTTGGGTTTGCGCGTGAGATTGATGGATTCAAAATAATTCACCAGCCGGTCGCGCAAGGCGTCGTAATGCGAATGCAGCGCGTGGTTGACCGGCGAGCTGACGTCGAGTTCCCCGGCCACAACCGGTGGCGTGACCCCCACGGCGGCCGCCAGGCTGGCCGCCCCGGCACCATTGGCCAGCAGCCGTTTTTCGGCCGCCTGCAACCGGTTGCCCTGGCTTAAATCGGGAATGGACAGGAAAAACGGAATACCCAGTTTCGTGTGAATGTCCACCGGCCGCTTGATCGAGCGGTCCAGAAAAAATTCAATGAGAAACGCCCACGCCAGCCCGGCCAGCAGACCGCCCAGCGCCAGCGAGAGCAGGTCCTTGTGAAATTTCGAGAAGTCCTTGTAAGGCGGCGTCGGCGTCTGGATGGGTTTGATGTTGGAGACGCGCCCCGGCCCCAGCTGCTCGTCAATCCGCGCCTGCTCCAGGCTCGTGGCAAAATACGTGTAGTTGCCCTCCTGGATTTTTTTCTTCCGCTCCAGATCCGCGATCTTGGCTTCGGCCTCGCCCAGCCGGGCGGCTTCCGTCTGGATTTCGGCGAGCTGCGCCCGCAGCGCTTTCACGCGCAGCGGCAGCGAACTCAATTGTCCGGCCTGACTGCCGCTCTCCGGCTCCGCCGCTCCCGTGCCCGCCGGCGGCAGGGCCAATTCCAGATCCGCCAGCCCCGGATTTTTATTTTCCAAATCCAGCTTGGTCTTGTTCACTTCGAGAATCTTGTTCCGCACCTCTTTGACCAGCCGGTTTTCCTCGGTGAATCCCTGCTGCAACAAATAATCATCCTGCCGCTTGTCAAGAAAAGCCAGTTGCGAACAGATCGCCCGGTATTGCGCCACCGTCTCCGGCGGAATGGCGGCGGCGACCGCGTTGGTGCCAGAATTTTTGGTTGCCTGTTTTTGGGTCTGTTCGTTCAAGCTGGTCTGGTGTTCCGCGAGGTTCGCCTCGGCTTGGAACAGCTCGCGGCGGATGCGGGAAAATTCTTCCTGATAGGATTTATCCGAATCAGCAATGCTGATGATGCCCGCGTTGGTCTTGGCCATCAGCAGTTCCGCCTCCGTCTGGGCGATTTGCAACCGCAGTTGCGTCGTCTCCTCAGTCAGCGTGTCGTCCGACAGGCCGATGGCCTTGTGAATCTCCACATGCCGGTCCAGATACTCGGCGATCACGCCGTCCAGCACCGGCCGCACTAAGTCGGGATCCGGATGCTGAAACGTCAGGCGAATGACGCTGCTGCTGTCGCGAGAAGCCTCCACCTTCAGATTGTTGTGAATCACAAACGCCGCGCGGACGGGATCATTGCCGCCGCCGAGCTTGGCGAGGATTTTTTCCGGGCCGAGATTGGTGGCTACCTGCGCCGCCAAGTCGAACGTCGAGAGAATTTCCATCTCGGAATTCATCACGCTCTGCCCGATGTCAATCAACGAGGTCACCCGCGAGTTGTTTTCCGACGGGTTCAGCGTCCGGCTGTCCGACACATAGCGGATGAACAGCTTGGCCTCCGACTGGAACGGCGGCTGTTTCATAAAAAAATAAACGGCCGCCGCCACCAGCCCGATGGCCGTCAGCACCACAATCTTCCACTTGTGGCGGAACACGACGAAATAAACGTCGGCCAGAGTGATGAGGGCCGCTGGTTCCAGATTTCGGCTATTTTTCATTTACGATCTGTATTAAATCAGTTTATTCAACAAAATCACGCCCAATGTTTGTATAGCAGCCGGCCCGCCAACCGCGCCAGCGGCAGCGGCAGCCGGCGAAAAACCCGGTTGTGCCAGCCGGACACGCCGTCCGTCTCCGTGACGAACCGCCCGTGCCGCAAGTCAAATTTCATATACTCGATTTTCCGCTCCGCCGCGCCGAGGTTCAATTTGAACCGCCGCAGCCCGGCATTGGCCAGCGACGTTTTGCCCAGATCCAGTTGCGTCGCGCCCTGCCGCGCCAGCCACTGCATCGCCGTCCACATCACTAGCTGGTTGGGCCGCAAATGCTGCCAGGCAAAATCCGACGCGCCGTATTTGTAAACCGCCCGCCCGCCGAGATGAAAAAAAACCGCCGCCGCGATTTTTTTTCCGCCGGCGTCGGCCACCGCGACAAAGCCCTGGTTCTGCGACAAAATATGCTTCTGAATGTTCAGGAAAAACGGCAGCGGCTGCGGCGGCAGACCGTGTCGGCGGCGCGTCAGGCATTGCAAACAATAAAAATCGCGCACCGCCGCCTCGCTGGTCAAAATTTCCACGCGCACACCTTCGCCTTCCGCCTTGCGCACCGCCCGGCGGGCCGAAACCTCCAGCCGCTTCCAGCGCGCGTTTTCGTCCGCGCCCAAATCCAGCGCGTGTCCGTAAAACGAAAGCGAAGCGGTCGCGTCGTCCAATAAATTTGCCCCGCCCCGGCATTCGACTGATCGCCAGCCGCGTTCGCGGCCCAGCGCCAGCGCCGCTTGAAACAGGTTTCCGAAAATTGGCCGGTCCGCGCCCGGCGGCGCGCATTCATCCGTGAACGGCAGCGCAATGCCGCGCCGTCCCGTCAGCCGGCTCGCCACTTCCATTAGCGGCAAAAATGAATTGTCCGCCGCCAGGAACAACGGCGTGTAGCCGTAGGTTTCCACCAGCACCTTGCTCCACGCCGTGCCGTGGAAAAATGAAAAACCCGGACGATGCACAAGTTGCGCATCCCAGTCCGGATGCCCGAGTGGATTGATGGGCCGCAAAAAAATAATTTCAGGTTTTCGCCGGCCGCGGCAAAACGATGCGCGCCGGGTTGCCGGCCACGGTGGCACCGGCGGGAACGTCTTTCGTCACCACGCTGCCTGCGCCGATCATCGCATTTTCGCCGATGGTGATGCCGCAGAGCAACACCGCGCCGGAGCCGATGGACGCGCCGCGCTTGACGAGCGTCGGGATGCACACCCAGTCGGTCTCGGTCTGCAACTGGCCGTTGGCCGTGGCGCGTGGGTAGCGGTCGTTGGTGAAAACGACGTTGTGGCCGACGAACACTTCATCTTCCAGCGTCACGCCTTCACAAATGAACGTGTGGCTGGAAACCTTGCAGCGGTTGCCAATTTTCGAGCCTTTCTGAATTTCAACGAACGTGCCGATCTTCACATCATCGCCAATTTCGCAGCCGTAAAGATTGGTGAAACCAAAGATGCGGACGTTCCGGCCCAACTTCACATCGGGAGCAATCCGCTGGTGCGGTTCGTGGGCCTGGCTCATGAATGCGGATCAATGTCCGTGGCCGTTGCCATTGCCATTGCTGTTGAGAACAATTTTTATCTCCGGCTTGCGGCTCGGACGTTTTTTGGCGTGAAAACCATTGCCGTTGGCCAGCAGTTTCGGCGCTTTGACGCGCAGAGAACGAACAGCCGCTGCTGCTTTGTAGCCGTGTCCATTGCCGTTTCGTTCAGACGCCGGGGAAATGGCCACCGCCGCGCCCCCGCGCTGAATGGATTCGGAAGAAGCTTCCAGGATGCGCACCAGTTCCGTGCCGCGCGTGCCGCAACTGACCGGCGTCGTGCCGTCTTTGATGCAGTCGAGAAAATGCTGGCACTCGGTTTTCAGCGGTTCTTCCTGTTTGATGTAAGGCGCATACATGTCGCCATAATGGTAGGCGTATTGGAATTCGCCAAACGTGTCGTAGTGCGGCGGACGCTCGACGCGCATATCGAAGACGCGGATTTTTTCGAGCGGTGCCAAGTCGTCATAAACAATCATGCGCTTGCTGCCGACGATGGTCATTTCGCGGACCTTGCGCGGATCGAGCCAACTGCTTTGGATCGTGGCTGACCGCTGCTTGCCGAACGTCAGGCACATCGTCGTCACGTCTTCGATGCCAGGCGTGATGTGGGCGCTGCCGCGGCAATTCACCGCCTCGGGCATTTCGCCCATGATGGAGAGAATGATGGACAAATCGTGCGGCGCGAGGTCCCAGGCGACATTGATGTCTTTCTGGAACAACCCGAGGTTTAGTCGGCGCGCCGAAATATAGCGGATGTCTCCGATGTCGCCCTTGTCAATGATCTCTTTGATTTTGCGAACCACGGGCGAATACAAAAACGTGTGGCCGGTCATCAGCACCAGGCCTTTGCGCCGGGCAATGTCCACCAGCTCCTCGCAATGTTCGACGGAGCCCGCCATCGGTTTTTCGATGAACGTGTGCTTGCCCGCCAGCAGCGCGGCCTTGGCCATCGGGTAGTGCTGCTTGACGCTGGTCGCCACCACCACGGCGTCGAGGTTGATGCCGTTGAGCATGTGGGCGTAATCGGTTTCGCCCTCAACCTCGGGATAAAGCGACTTGAGATGCTTGAGGCGGTCAGTGTTCAAGTCGCACATCATTTTCAGCGAACACTCCGGCAGCGAGCGGAAGTTGCGAACGAGGTTTGGCCCCCAGTATCCGCAGCCCACGACGCCGACTTTGATTTTTTTTGGCATAGTATTGGGTTTTGACTTTGGTTCGTCTTGTGTCTGACCCAAGGGAGCAACAAAAATGCCGTTCATAAAATTGTTTTAATGGTTGACGGCGCGTGCCGTGATGGCGGCCTCGGAAACGGCGGTGCAGGCGGGGGTTTTCCTTTTCTGGCGCGTGTCAGACAGTTGCACCAGCAACGCGGGAATGGTTTTGAAAATAATTTTCAAATCCAGCAACAGGCTCTTGGTCCGCGCATATTCAATGTCCAACTGTATCATTTTCGTGAAGGTTGTCCTGTTCTTGCCGCTGACTTGCCAGAGGCCGGTGAGGCCGGGCGTGGCGTTGAACCGCTCCAGTTGCCAGGGCAAATACTGTTGCGCTTCGTAGGACAGGCAGGGACGCGGACCGACCAGGCTCATTTCCCTGCGCAATACATTAATGATCTGAGGCAGCTCGTCTAACCCGGAGGCCCGCAACAATTTTCCAAACGGAATGATGCGCGCATCGCCCTTGTTGTCCATCTTGGTCATGGGCACGTCTGCTTGCATCAACTGCTGCAAATGACCCTGGTGCGTGGCGGTCTCGGCCCCGCAGTGCATGGTGCGGAACTTGAGGCACATGAACCGTCTACCCCGGTAGCCAATCCGCTCCTGCTTGAACAAAACCGGCCCGGTCGAGACAACCCGGATGACCACGCCAATGGCCACCGACAACGGCAGCAGGACGGGCAACGCCAGCACAATGGCCGTCACGTCCAGCGCCCGTTTCCAAACGGGAATTCCAGTTGTTTCGTTAGGATTCATGGGCTGCCGTTTCCGGCAAGGCTCCGCACTTGTTCGTTGACGCCATTTTTGGCGACGAACTAACCGCTCCGCATCCGGCGGAGAAACAAACTTCATATCCAAACCGCAAAATCACACCCGTAATATCTCCTGACGAACCGGGGCCGCCAAAATGGGGGCCAGATCCGCCAAACTGTTGTGTCTCAAAACGACTGCGTCCCGCGCAACTTCAACCGTTGCGGGCCGCCCCATCACCTCTAGCAAGATTTGCACCCGTTGTCGCGCCGGCAGCGTTTTTAATACTTGGGCGCTCATGCCGGCAAACGCTCCGTTGGCCACCGTCACCTCGTCGCCGGGAGCCAAAGAGCTTGCCACCGCCATCGTGTCACCGCCACCAAAACATGCCTGCAATTCTTCAATGATGACATCGGGAATGGAGGGAATTTTGCCGCCAAAGCTAACCATTCGGCTGATCCCGGTGGTGTGCTGAATCTCGCCGGTTTGCTCCTCAATCACACAGTGGACAAAGATATAACCCGGAAATAAGGCTTCGGTGACCCGCACCAAGCCCCGCTTCGTCAACTTGTCAATCCGCATCCGGGGAAGAAACACCTCCAGCGCCAGATGCTTGCGCAGATTGGCCGCCGCAATGTGTTCATGCTTCGGCTTTGTTCGGGCGCTATACCAGGCTGGCATCACGGGTTGCATCAGTTCGTTTTGTTTTGATGTGCCAATCGTTCTTGTTCTTTCGGCATCAAGTCTCCCGTCGAGAGGAAAACGACAAACAATTCAGCCGGCATTCATTTCTATTTATCGCGCCGGCCAGACTACAATTGTCAGTCATCCTCGCTGAACGAAACTCCATGTCCCCAAATTATACAATCACCCGTGTTTTTGTCTATATTGTTTTTAACAAACACTATTAGAAAACATTTTATTAAAAATTAAAAAATTGGAACGCCGCAACCAAACCTGCGCTAATTTTAGCGCGATTATCTGCCAGTTGAAGAATAAACTCCCGTTCGAAACTGAAGAAAACAAACCAATCGAAGAACCCAGAGGATTTTTTGCCTACCCCGAATACCAAGTGTCCCGTTTTAATGCGGCGGCCTGAACCGTTTTTAGACACTGCCGCCGGATATACCCTGACCAATTACCACGCCGCCGGCCATTTGATCTCTTTTTCGGCCGGTTGCACGCCGGTGTGGAATCCGGTTTCATCTTGATAACCCACTGGTATTTCAAATTTTACGGCGTTGCGCAATTTGGCAATCAGGTTCGCCGCTGAAAAACCTGAGCTGCCCGTCGGAAACCACGCCTTGTTGATGGTCAATGTATTTTTGTATGTCATATCTTTTTTTATAGCATCGGCAATGCCAACTTTAACTTGAATAATTTACGGCTGGTAATAGGCCCGGTAAAACCGCTGGCTGAATCCATTGGCATTGTCGTCTTGAAAAGTGAAGGGCGCGGTGTTCGTCTGCACCGAAGTCCAATGAACCAAATCTGAAGTGGCCTGCACAATGTATTGGCTGCCGGCAATACCGGTCACTTGGAAGCTGAAACCGCCGCTGGCGCTGGCCACGGCGGTCAGCGTCGCCGCCGGATTGACCGTCGCGGCCGGTTGCGCTTGCGTCAAAGCCTTGGTGACGGATACGACATTGGCAACAATATTAGTCGTAGCCAGCGGGGCGGTCACCGCCACGGTAAAGCTCTGGCGGATGAGGTTGTTGTTCCCGCCGCCGTCGTTGACGGTCACGCTGATGGTCGCCACGCCGGTGGCATTCACCGCCGGTTTGAAGGACAGTTGCGCCGTGCTTGCGGGACTGGTGTAGCGAATGGTCGGTGCGGGCACGAGGCGCGGATTGCTGGAGCTGGCAGTGACTTTGAGTGTCTGCTTTTCCGTCGGCGAACCGGAAGTGATGCCCGTCAAGGTGATGGTTTGCGCAGCAGCATTTTCATTCAAAGCCAGGTTGCCAATCGCGTCCAGTGTCGGCGGCTGGTTGGGCAGCACCGTGACCGTGAAACTCTGGCTGACGATGTTATTGCTCTGCCCGCCGTCGTTGACGGTCACGGTGATGGTCGCCACGCCAGCGGCGTTGGCCGTCGGGCGGACCGTCAACGATGCCGTGGTCGCGGGGCTGGTATAGCGGATCGCCGACGCGGACACAATGCCCGGATTGCTAGAACTGGCGGTGACTCTGAGTGTCTGTTTTTCCGTCGGGGAACCGGAAGTGATGCCTGTCAGCGTGATGGTTTGCGCGGCGGCATTCTGATTCAAAACCAGGTTGCCAATCGCGTTCAACGTCGGGGGCTGGTTCACTGTGGGCGAGGGGGCCACTGTGACCGTGAAGCTCTGCGTCACCAAATTATTGGTGTCGCCGCCATCGTTGATGGTGACGGTGATAGTCGTGGTGCCTACCGCGTTGAGCACCGGGGTAAACAACAGCGTGCCATTGGTGTTGGGGCTGGTGTAATTGACGGTTGGCACCGGAATCAAAGCCGGATTGCTGGAGGCTGCAACGACCGTCAGCGTCTGGTTTTCCGTCGGCGAACCGGAAGTGATGCCCGCCAGCGCCACGGTTTGCGGCCCGCTGTTTTCCAAAACCGTCAGGTTCGCCATGGAGTTCAATGTTGGCGGCTGGTTGACCGGCAGTGGGGCGACAAAGGAAGCCTCGTTGGAAAAATCGCTTTCCACCCCGGCGGAGTCCAGCGTCGTCGCGGCGAAATAATAAGTCCCGCCATCCACCAACCCGGAAATGGTGGCGTTGGTGACATTGCCCACCATGATGGTGTTCGTGTAATTCTGGCTGACGCCGCCGTAATAAATTTTATAGGCCGCCGCGTTCGTGTCCGGGCTGGGATTCCAAGTCAGAGTGACATTTTGCACGGCGAAGACCGACCCCGGCCCCAACAACGCCAGCAGTCCCCACAAAACCAAATTCGCCGGGGTGGCCCGCCGCCTAAAGTTGTTTGCATGACGCAACATCACCTCTCGCCTACGCAAAAGGGCTGCCAACCCACCGGCTGGCCACAAAAAGTTTTTCCAGATTCTCCTAACGCCCCGCCGGCCGGTTTTCCGGCATGACTAAAACCATTGAAAAATCAGGCGATTTTTGAATCAGGCTCCGGCGGTGACCCGGGGAAAATTGCAGAAAATATTTTGCCGCTGGCGCGCGGAGTGGCCGTTTGAAAAAATGCGCGGCACCGGCGTGATTTTGTTTCAAGACAGCTTTGTATTCCGAACTGTCTTGAAAGGGAACAACCGGACGACTCCGGCAGAGGAAGTCCGACAGGCGATGAAACTGGAACGCGGCGCGGCGCTATTTGCGGAAAAAATCCCGGATCACCGTCGCCACGCGTTGAATTTGCGCGTCGGTCAGTTCGGGATAAATCGGCAGGCTCAAACATTCGCGGCCCGCTTTCTCCGCCACCGGGAAATCACCGGCTTGGTAGCCGAGGCTCGCGTAGCATTTTTGCAAATGTAGCGGCAGCGGATAATGCAGCGCGCAGCCCACGCCGTTCGCGTCCAGATGCGCCTTCAATTCGTCGCGGCGCGGATGGCGGACGACGTAAAGATGCCAGACATTTTCGGCGAAGTCCGGCTGCACCGGCAGTTGCAACGGCGTGTCCGCCAGCAGTTCCGCGTAACGCTGCGCCACGCGCTGACGTTCGCGCGTCCATTTTTCCAAGTGCTTGAGCTTGATGCCCAGCACGGCACCTTGAATGCCTTCCATGCGGTAGTTGAAACCGACTTCGTCGTGGTAATACCGCACGCTGGAGCCATGTTCGCGCAAAGATTTCGCGCGTTGGGCGAACGCCGCGTTGTTTGTCACCAGCGCGCCGCCTTCGCCGCACGCGCCGAGATTTTTGCCGGGATAAAAACTGAAGCCGGCCAGCGCGCCAAACGTGCCGATGGTTTTGCCTTTGTATTTCGCACCGTGCGACTGGCAGGCATCCTCGACGAGCGGCAGCTTGTGTTGCCGGCAGATTTCCAAAATCGGGTCCACGTCGAACGGCTGGCCGTAAAGATGCACCGGCATGACGGCCTTGGTGCGCGGCGTAATGGCCTGTTCGATGCGCTTCGGATCGAGATTGAACGTCGCGTCGTCAATGTCCACGTAAACCGGTATCGCGCCGACGTAGGAAATCGCCCAGCTCGTCGCCACAAACGTGAACGGCGTGGTGACGACCTCGTCACCCGGCCCGACGCCGAGCAGCAGCATCGCCACGTGCAGCGCCGAGGTGCCGCTGTTGAAGCCGACGGCGTGTTCCGCGCCGCAGAATTTCGCGAAATCTTTTTCAAACTGCGCCGTGTCCGGGCCGAGACAAAACGAGCAGTTGTCAATCGTGCGGGCGATGGCGGCGTCAATTTCCGCGCGCAGCGGCTTGATTTGCGCGCGCAAGTCGAGGTAGGGAATCGGTTCGGACATTTTAATTCCCGCAAAATCTAGCCCGCGCGGAACGCTTTGGAAAGCGCGAATCCTGTTGGGCCTGCCGCGCGGTCAATTTTCCCCGCCCCGAAAACGCCGGGCGGCGGCAGGAATTTCAAATTTTGTTTTCTGGTTGAACACCCTGCACCGCAGATCAACTAAAAATAAAAAACTTAAAACTCAAAATTTATTTCAGTAGCCGAGTTTGGCGACTTCCTGCTGCAAGGCCAGTTGGAATTCCTGCACGTCCGCCGGCGACGGCTTGTAGCCCGTTTGCTTCGGCACATAGCCAAGGCGGCCGGCCTGATCGAGATACCAGTCGGCAACTTGACCGTCGCTGAAGTTGACCTTGCCGCTGATGATCGCACCGGGCTTGGTGAATTGATCCACGTTCACGGAAACTTTGCTGGCAGGCGGCAGGACTTCATCGGCGGCGGGAATTTCGCCGGCGGGAACCGGCGTGGTGGCCAACGGTTTTTTCGCGGCGGCAGGTTCAACGACCTTCGGCGGCTCCGGATCTTTTGGCGTCAGCTTCAAGTCGTCCACGAGAAAGCGCGCTTCCATGTAGGTTAGCTTGAGGCCGAATTCCGCCGCGAGCCGGTTCTGAATCTCCGAAAGTTTTGCGCCCGCCGCGATCCAGGCGGCGACCGCTTGTCGTTGGGTTTCGTCCAATTTCATGCCGTGATATTAGCGCCGCGCGCCGCGGAATCCAGCTTCAAACACGTGGCTGGCCGGGGTTGGTGCGCGGCGGCGAGTCACTCTGCCGGCAGGAGGCATCGCAAAAATACCATTGACACCTATCGCGCGGCGTGAAATAAACATTATCAAACAGGAGTCGATAACGGGTTAACGGGTTGCTGGCACGGAACCACTGCCCGCAAAATCTCGGATGAATGTTCGGGGGCAACAGCAGCGAACCGGCGCTGGGGAAATGGCGTTTATTTCCACGGGACAGCAACGGTGTAATCTTCCACGGGCAAAGCAACCGGCAGAGCGGCACTTTCCAAAATTTTTTCCCGCCGGTGAATCACGTCTTCACAGATTAAAACAAAACCACCCACTGGATTTTTTATGTTCAAACCATTGCTTCAAAATAAAACGCTGGCCGCTTTGGCCGGGGCCGCCTTGCTGGCGGGCGGCTGCACGACGCCGGATTTGAAACCGTTTGCCGACGCGACGGCAAACCTGCATCAGGTCGTGGGGCAAAGCCAGGACATCGTGCAGTCCGAACTTCAGGAATTGCAGCAGCGCCAGGCGCTGGCGGACGAGGCCAAATTGAAGGCGGCCGAAACGAAGTTCACCAACGCTTTCGCCCAACGAATCGCCTTCATGACCGCCGTGGTGGATTATTCGGATAGCCTGGCCGCCGTCGCGGATGCGGGGAAAAATGGTGAAGCGAATGCGCAGGCCCTGGAGAATTCCATCAAACAACTTCTGGATGCCGCCGGACCTTATGGCGCGGCCGTCGGTGTGGGCGCGGATGTGCTGGCGAAAATCTACGGCTTGGGTGCCCAGGCGTGGGCGGCGCATTCGCTGAAGGAAGCCACGGCGAAAGCCAATCCCATTATTGCCGTTGGCGCGGAGATCTTGCAGCAGGACATGAACAACATCCGGCAAGGCCTGGCCACGGCGGAAACCCCGCTCGTCGCGGCGCTGGAGAAACCTTACCGGCATAGCCTCACGCAACGGCTTAATCTGATGGGGATGCGCGAGGAACAAAGCCGTGAATTCAACGGGGCCATGAATCCGACCAATTGGCCGGCCTTGCTGGCGGATTACAACCGGCGGCTGGCCGAAGTGAACACCTTCTACGACACGGCGGACAAATGGTATCTGCCGTTGCAGGCGCAGGAATCGGCGCTGCACACTCGGCTGGCCACGGAAATTCAATTGCTGGACAAGACCGCGATGGGACTCAAGCAATGGGCGAAAATCCACGCGGATTTGACGCAGACGCTGAAAAACAACCGGCAGCCCAATCTCCGCGTGCTGCTCAGCACCATCATGGAAATCAAAACGGACATCGAAACCCTCAAGTCAAAATAAACTATGAACTGGAATTCAAACGCCGACTGTTCGGCCCTGCTCCAAACCTTGCTGGATCAAAGTCACGTGGCCGTGGCCGCCAACGACGCGGACAAAAAAATCCAGGCGCAAAAAGATTTGCTGGATTTCATCCGCCGCTGCTCCGCGCCGGTCCAGACCGACGAACTCGATGACATCGCTACGCGGGCTATTGACGACATTTTGGAAGCCACGCTGGACGCAGCGCTGGCTGGCCTCGCCAGCCGCACCGCTGAACTGGCCAGCCTGACGCAATCGCTCCAGGCGGTGACGGCGACGGCCAACAACGATGCCGCCGCCATCCGGCTGGACCGGGCGCACTTGGTGATGGTCGCCACAGCGCAGGTCGTCACCGCCCTGAAAAATTTGCAGCAGTCGCTCAATTCGGGATCGCCGGCGGATCAGGCGCTGAACCAAGCCATCAACGATTTGCTGGCCGCCATTCAAACGGTCAGCAACACCGTCAAGACCTTGAATCCTTAATCCCGCACGTTCAAATGTTGAAAGAGTTAGCCAGCTTTCAAATCCATTGACCAAAAAACGCCACCCAATTATGAACCCCTTCGCAACTTTTAATCCTAACACCACGCGCTGGAACGCCAACAATGCGCTCGCGCTGGCTTACGCCTCGCAGCTTGCGTATGCCGACAGCCCGCCAGTTTCCCAGACGCTGAACGACTGGGGATTTGACGCCAGCAAATTTGTTTTTCTCGACAGCGACGATACGCAGGGTTTCGTCACCGCCAACGACCAGATGATTCTGGTTTCCTTTCGTGGCACCCAGGCCAACGACATCTGGGACTGGATGACGGACGCGGACATCGTCCTGCGCCCGTTCGTGGCGGGTTTGGTTCACAAAGGTTTTTACGACGGCCTGCAGGCCGTCTGGAACCCGCTGCTCGCGGCGGTGAAACAGTTTCAGGACCGGGGCCAGTCGCTGTGGTTCACCGGGCACAGCCTCGGCGCGGCGCTGGCCTGCCTGGCGGTGGCGCGGCTGCTTTTTGAAGAGCGCCAGCCGGTCCACGGCCTTTACACCTTCGGCCACCCGCGCACGGGCGACTTTGTTTTCTCCCGCGACTTCGACCACGAGTTTGAGGACCAGACGTTCCGCTTTGTGAACGACTGCGACATCGTCACGCGCATCCCGCCGCGCGTCCTCGGCTACAGCCACGTCGGTCAGTTGCTGTTTTTTGACGACCAGGGAATATTGCAGACGGATGAACACTGGTGGATCCAATTCCTCAACTCTGTGCAGGTGGGGCTGGATGGCTTGAAGCGGCCCGATGAACTCGTCGCGGAACACGCCATCGCGCTTTACATAAAAAACATGGAGAACAATTTACAGACGCCGGTTGAACTGTAACCAGCGCCTGCCTAAAAACAAAAACTAGCAACACAACAATAAAACATGAGCACACACCAACGCAAAATCGCCCGTTATGGCTGGACGCCGGATTTGCCGGATCATCGCGACCAGCTTTACGCCGCGCCGGCCGCCAAGCTCGCCGCGCTGCCGGCCAAGGTTGACCTCCGCAAGCAATGCCCCAAGGTCTATGACCAAGGCCAGATCGGTTCCTGCACGGCCAACGCCATCGCCGCCGCGATGGAATTTGATCTGTTGAAACAAAAACTGGCCGACTTCGTGCCGTCGCGGCTGTTCATTTATTTCAACGAGCGCGACATGGAACATACGGTTGCCACCGACAGCGGCGCGCAAATCCGCGACGGCGTCAAGAGCGTCAACCAGCTCGGCGTCTGCACCGAAACGGAATGGCCTTACGTCGCCACGCCCGCCGACCCGAACACCAACCTCTGGCCGCCCGGCGCAAAACCCGCGCAACGCCCGACCCAGCAATGCTACACCGACGCCCTGAAAAATCAGGCGTTGAGCTACCAGCGCGTCAACCGCGACCTCGCGCAGTTCAAGGGCTGCCTCGCGGCGGGTTATCCGTTCGTCTTCGGCTTCACGGTTTATTCCGCGTTTGAAAGCGCGGCGGTCGCCAAGACCGGCGTGTTGAACCTGCCGACGGCGGCGGAACAAGTCGAAGGCGGTCACGCCGTTCTCGCCGTCGGCTACGACGACGCAGCGCAACGCTTCCTTGTCCGCAATTCGTGGGGATCGAAGTGGGGCCAGAAAGGATATTTCACGATGCCCTACGCCTACCTGATTTCCGGCCAACTCGCGAGCGACTTCTGGACGATCCGCGTGGTGGAATAAAAACTTGCCAAGCAAAAACGGCGTTCCTGCCTGAAACTGGAACGCCGTTTTTTTGCGCGGAAAAATTCCGGTTACGCTTTCAAAATGGCCTCGTAACCATTCGCCTCCAGCTCGAGCGCGAGCGATTTGTCGCCCGATTTCACAATGCGTCCGTCCGCCATGACGTGAACAAAATCCGGGATGATGTAATTTAGCAGCCGCTGGTAATGCGTGATGACAAGCTGCGCGGAATCCGGGCGGCGCAATTTGTTCACGCCGCTGGAAACGATTTTCAGCGCGTCAATGTCCAGGCCGGAATCGGTTTCGTCGAGAATCGCCAGCTTCGGTTCGAGCACGGCCATCTGGAAAATCTCGGCGCGTTTTTTTTCACCGCCGGAAAAACCTTCGTTGACCGAGCGCTTGAGCAAATCCTCGTTGAGATCAAGCAGCTTGATTTTGTCCTTCACGAGATTGAGAAATTCAATTGCGTCGTATTCCTGCAAGCCTTTGGACTTGCGGATTTCGTTCAGCGCGGCCTTGAGAAAATAGGTGCTGTTCACGCCGGGGATTTCCACCGGATACTGGAACGCGAGGAACAAGCCTTCGCGGGCGCGCTCTTCGGGATCGAGTTCCAGCAAGTCCTGGCCGAAATATTTGACCGTGCCGGCGGTCACTTCGTAGCCGTCACGCCCGGCGAGAATCGCGGCGAGTGTGCTCTTGCCGGAGCCGTTCAAGCCCATCAACGCATGGACTTCGCCGGCATTGATCGTCAGGCTGAAGCCTTTCAGGATTTGTTTGTTCTCCACGCCCGCGTGGAGGTTTTTGATTTCAAGAATAGGTTGCTTGCTCATTTTCTAAAATTCATTTTAGCCACAGATTTTTACAGATGAAACACAGATTTTGACGGCGGAAAACCAAGGCTACTTTATCTGTGTTAATCTGTGTGCATCTGTAGCTTTAAAATTAGCCGACGCTGCCTTCCAAACTCACGCCCAGAAGCTTCTGCGCTTCCACGGCAAATTCCATCGGCAGCTCCTTGAAGACTTCCTTGCAGAAGCCATTCACGATCATGTTCACCGCGTCCTGCGTGGACAGCCCGCGCGAGTTGCAGTAGAAAATCTGGTCCTCGCCGATCTTCGAGGTTGAGGCTTCGTGCTCGACGCTCGCCGTGGTGTTCTTCACTTCGATATAGGGAAACGTGTGTGCGCCGCATTTGGCACCGATGAGCATCGAGTCGCACTGCGAAAAATTACGCGCGTGTGCCGCGCTCTTGCGGATTTCCACCAAGCCGCGATAGCTGTTCTGGCCGCGCCCGGCGGAAATGCCCTTGGAAACAATGGTGCTTTTCGTGTTCTTGCCGATGTGGATCATCTTCGTGCCGGTGTCGGCCTGCTGCAGGTTGTTGACGACGGCGACAGAATAAAATTCCCCCTTGGAATTATCGCCGAGCAAAATGCAGCTCGGATATTTCCACGTGATCGCCGAGCCGGTCTCGACTTGCGTCCAGGTGATGCGCGAGTTTTTGCCTTTGCACAGGCCGCGCTTGGTCACGAAATTGTAAATGCCACCCACGCCGTTCTCGTCGCCGGGATACCAGTTTTGCACCGTGCTATATTTAATTTCCGCGTGGTCGAGCGCCACGAGTTCCACCACCGCCGCGTGCAATTGGTTTTCATCGCGCATCGGCGCGGTGCAACCTTCGAGGTAGCTCACGCTCGCCGATTCGTCGGCCACGATGAGCGTGCGCTCGAACTGGCCGGATTTGGCGGCGTTGATGCGGAAGTAGGTCGAAAGCTCCATCGGGCAGCGCACGCCTTTGGGGATGTAGCAGAACGATCCGTCGGTGAACACGGCGGAATTCAGCGCAGCGTAATAATTATCCGTGTAAGGCACGACCGAGCCGAGATATTTTTTGACGAGATCAGGATGATTGTGAACCGCTTCGCTGAAGGAACAAAAAATAATTCCCTTCTTTGCCAAGTCCTCGCGATACGTCGTGCCGACGGAAACGGAATCAAAAATCGCGTCCACCGCTACGCCGGCGAGCCGGCCGCGCTCGCGCAGGGGAATGCCGAGCTTCTCGTAAGTCTCCAACAGCTTCGGGTCAACCTCATCCAAACTTTTCGGCGCATCGCCTTTCGGCTTGGGCTGGGAGAAATAGCTGATGGCCTGAAAATCAATTTTGGGATACTTGACGAACTGCCACGTCGGCTCCGGCATGGTCTGCCAGTAGCGAAACGCTTTGATGCGCCAGTCGGTCAGCCAGGTTGGCTCGTTCTTCTTGGCGGAAATGTGGCGGATGGTGTCCTCGCTCAAGCCCGGCGGCGTGGACTCGGATTCGACATCGGTGACGAAGCCGTATTTGTATTCCTGTTTGACCAGGCTCTCGATGGTGTCGGTCGCGGTGCTCATCTAAATATTATTTTTTCGTCGCGCAGTCCGGGCAGTTGCCATGAACTGCAATGTCGTAATGCTCGGCTTTGAAACCTTTCGGCAACTTCATCGCTTGCGCGGGCAGACCCACGTCGAACACCGCGCCGCAGGCATCACAGTAAAAATGGCCGTGCTCGTGCATGTTCGGGCAGAAGCGTGTTGCCCCGCGCTCCAACTGCACCTGCCGCACAAGGCCGCATTTCACGAGCGCGTCAAGGCAGTTATACACGGTCGCGTGCGAAATGTCCGGCATCTTTTTC
>Ga0316217_10003248_pt1 | contig 18730 bp, 18 predicted proteins | sample 1anoAmetaG_FD_203633 | JGI IMG/M metagenome (GOLD analysis project Ga0316217, IMG submission 203633) | Freshwater microbial communities from Trout Bog Lake, Wisconsin, USA - 1anoA | ecosystem: Environmental > Aquatic > Freshwater > Lake > Hypolimnion/Profundal zone | place: USA: Wisconsin...
CTTCAAGTTCAGCTTCCGCCATTTCCCCGGGCTGGTGCCAAAGCGCCGCTTAAAACAGGTGTTAAACAGCCCCAGCTGGTTGAATCCGCAGTCCTCAGCCACCCGGATGACCTTGGCATCGGGATCCCGCAACAGAGAGACGGACTTCAACAAGCGCATTTCCATTCTCAGGGTAGCAACTGAGATGCCAAAATATTGATGAAATAGCCGGTTGAGGTGGCGGCGACTACAGCCGAATTTGTGCGCCAATTCGCCAACGGAGAGGCTCAACATTTCGGAGGTGGTTAATTTTTTGAATACCTGGACCAAGTGCTCCTCTGGGCTACCATACCCCACCCGATCGTTCTTGGCTTTGCCGAATTCTTCTGTCAGGACGGCGGCCGCGACCAGCAAAAGATGACTGCGGTAATCAACATTAACTTGGGCCGGCAGTTTCGCGAGCCGCCGGTGACATTCCTGCGCCACCGCACCGCCAGCCGGATACCATTTTGCGGTTCTGAAAGTCTCCAAGACGTTTTGCAAACCAGTGATTTCACTGCTCTCAAACAAGGGGAACATGTGTTCCAAATTCAAGGAAAAGGAGCAGAAGTTCATTTCTCCCGGGCCAGCCACACAAACTTTGCCTCCTAAATCAGCGTTCAAAACGAGAACATCGCCCGGCCCCAGCCGTTGCGACACCGCTCCGGCAATCCATTTGCCTCCGCCTGCTTCCGGAAACAAAAAGCTGAGGCATTCGCCTTTCAGCGCCCATTCCTGAGGCGCGTTCAGCCGAACTCGCTGCAAATTGAAAAAATCCTGTTTTAGCATCTCCATGCTCCTTCCTGGCATCAGATTTTACGTGTTTTTATCGTCAGCGCTTCGCCCCATTGATGCTTTTCCGTGGTTTCAATTAGGTTGGATAGCCATGGCGCGTCCGCTAGCCCGCACCAGCAGATTACATCCTTTTCCGTTTCCTGATTCATAACACAAAAATCATAACGCTTCAAATTCCGAGCGTCTGTCGGTAAAAACCTTGAATTAATTGGCTTTAAAAGTTGATGGTCTTAGGTGTTATTCACTGAATGAGCAGTGGTTTTGCATGTTGTGCAGTAGCAAATTCCACTACCAAGCCCCAAACGGAATGGTGTTTCGAGTCTTTCCACCAAACTGTTTTTCCGCTATTTGTGAAGAAACTAGCTGAAGCAGGCCCGACCCTCCAAGGACCTTTACCGTTATATGCCTTCCCAAGAGGGTCAACTGGTCTTGTCGTTTTCACCGCCAGGTGTTTGACCACGATGAACAGCGCGATCTACCGCAGTCATCAATGCTTGAAGTGAAAATGGTTTCTGCAAATAGGCATCAATGCGGTTGGAAAGCGGGCCTAGTTGGGCTTCGGGCAAAGAGCCTGAAACCAAGACAATCGGCAGCTTCGGGGAAAATTCCCGGATGCGGGCGACAAGCTCATCCCCACACATTCCTGGCATGAAAAAATCTGTGATCACCAGATCACATTTTCGCTCTGTCAAATGAGCCAAAGCCACTTCGCCACTCTGAACTCCAGACACCTCGTGCCCATAATATTCCAACAACAGCTTGATGCTGTGGCAAACAAACGGCTCATCGTCCACAACCAAAATTTGAAGATTGTCATTACCCGAACGTTCTTCTGATGCGCTCATCGATGTATAATCTCAGATTCAGGGCGGCATGTCTAGTACCTAAGCTGCTAATGTGCTGACCCGGCCGCTCTACGGCTAATTTTCCCGACTCGGGCCGGGCTGCGTTTGATGGAAGTTTGAGCGTGTGCCTGGCGTATCGCCGCAAAAAGCCTTGTATGACTTTTGTTAGCCTATTTGCCGGTTTATGAAAAAGTCGACAAGCGGCGGGAAAAGCTGGAAAGCGCACAGACTTGAAAATAGGGTTGCGCCTAAAACCACTGATTTTATTGCATAGCACCCACTTTTCCCCAATGAAAAAGAGGTGGTGGTAGGTGATGGATTCGAACCATCGAAGGCAAAGCCAGCAGATTTACAGTCTGCCCCCGTTGGCCACTTGGGTAACCTACCAACCGTTGCAAGGGCTGAGCATTAAGCCATGTCCCAATCGGTTTGTCAATCAATTCGTGCGCACCGCGGAATGAAAATTTGCCAGGCGCGGCGGGGGCGGTTAATTTTCAGGCATGGCGAATACTTCGGGACATGACAATTCCCAATTGCTCTGGCTGTTGTTGCGCACGAATGCGTTGCATGGCTGGCGGCGATTGCTGTCCATCCGTCACCAATCGCGACTGCTGACGGGCATCATCGTTTTTTTCGTCCTCGGCTATTTGGGGCTGGCCTTCGAGCTGTTTTTCCACGGCCTCAAGTTCATCGCCAAGTTTCCGGGCCTGGGCGCGGTGCTGACGGAACGGCTGCTGTTCACGTTGTTCGCCTTTTTGTTCGCGCTGCTGCTGCTGAGCAACCTGGTCATTGCTTACACCAACCTGTTCCGCAACCGCGAGACGGCGTTTCTGCTGACGCTGCCGGTTTCGACGCAGACCATTTTCAATTGGAAATTCATCGAAACCATCGTCCTGGCCTCGTGGGCGTTCTTGTTTCTGATTGCGCCGCTGCTTGCGGCATTCGGGCTGGTGCGGGATGTCCCGTGGCATTTTTATCCGCTCACCAGCCTGCTCATTGGGCTGTTCATCATCCTGCCAGGCGTGCTCGGTTCGGCGCTGGCCATCGGCATTGGCCGGCATCTGGACCGGAAAAGCTTTCAAATCGTGCTGCTGGTGGCGGCGCTGGTGCTGCTGGCCTTCGTGGCTTTCTGGTGGAAGACCAACCCGGTGGATGATGATCTGCTGACAAACGCACGCTGGAGGCGCTCGACCGGCTGCTCGCCAAAACGCGCTTCACCATGTTTCCTTTTCTGCCGAGCTACTGGCTTTCGTCAGCGGTGTTGCAGTGGGCCGAAGGCGTCATCGGCGGCGCAATCTTCTTCGCCGGCGTGCTCTTGAGCCACACGCTGTTTTTCGGCAGCCTCGCCTTCACCCGGTTCGGCCATATTTTTTACGACACCGCCTCGGCGGTGCAAAGCCGCGCCGGCGGCGGATTCAAGCTGGATTTTTCCGCCGCGGAAATCAACTCCCGGACGCCGGGCATGCTGGAACGGCTGTTCGCCCGGCTCCCGCTTCTGTCGCCGGAAGTGCGCGCGCTAGCGGTCAAGGATCTGCGCATGTTCTGGCGCGACACTACTCAATGGGCCCAGTCAGTGATGTTTTTCGGCCTGCTCGGCGCCTATATCATCAACCTCCGCAACTTCACGCACCAGCTCGCCAGCCCGTTTTGGATCCATGCCGTCGCGTTCCTGAACCTCGGTGCCTGCGCCTTTAATCTGGCGTCCGTCACCACCCGGTTTGTGTTTCCGCAATTTTCGCTGGAGGGCCGGCGCCTCTGGATCATCGGCTTGGCGCCCATCGGCCTGCCACGCGTGGTCATGACCAAGTACTGGCTTGCCAGCATCTCCTCACTCATCGTCACTCTCGGCCTGGTCACCTTGTCGTGCTACTTGCTGCGCATGCAGTGGGAGGATGTCGCCTTCTTTGGCGCGGTCATTACGGTAATGACCTTTGCCCTCAACGGCCTGGCCACCGGCTTGGGCGTGCTGTTTCCCAACCTCTTGGAAAGCAACCCCAATAAAATCGTCAGCGGCTTTGGCGGCACGCTCTGTTTCGTATTGAGTTCCGTCTATATCATGGCTTCGCTGGCCCTGCTCGTCATTGGCGGCGGCGGATATCACAGCAACATTTTCTGGGTGACGGTCTGCATTGCGGGCTTTGTTCTGGTGTCGCTGGCCATCGGCTGGCTGCCCATGAAGCTGGCACTGGCCCGGCTCGAGGATTTTGAGGCGTGAGCATTTCCTGAATCCCGGGATTGATGGTTTGCTGGATTATTTTTGGCCGGGAACGTGACTCATCGCCGTCAACGCTGTCTGAAACATCTCATGGATATCCTAAAGAGTTCCCGATTCATTTGTTTCATCCTGCTGTTTGCGATGAGCTCCGGTGGCGCCGGGGCGGAAGTTTTCACCAATGCCATCCATGCCTACCTGCAACAATATGTCCATGCTCAATTGCCGCATGGCTGCATGGTGGTCGGCATCGTGGACGAGCACGGATCCAGCGTTTTCAGCGCTGGAGATCTGGATAATGGCACCGACCGGCAGGCCGGGGGCGACACGGTGTTCAACCTCCAATCCTCTACTTACACCTTCTTCGGTTTGCTGCTCCAAAACATGGTGGAGCGCGGGGAGATGCAGCCGGATGATCCCGCGGCAAAATATCTGCCGGCAGCGGTCAAGCTGCCGGCCTATAAAGGAAAACAAATCACGGTGCGCCAACTGGCCAGGGAAACCTCCGGGCTCCGTCCCGCTTTCGCTGACTTCATCGCTCCCCAACGCGCCGATACTCCGTTCGCCGGCTTGACGGCCGAGAAGTTCTTCGCCGTCGTGTCCAGCTACCAATTGACATCGCCACCGGGCACGACGCATTTGCATCCCAGCGTGGATCGCGGAGTGCTCAATCAAGCCATGGCCCTGACCGCCGGGATGGACTTCGAGTCGCTCCTGACCACCCGCATTTTCGGACCATTGCAAATGAACGACACCCGGATCACGCTTACCCCCGGACAGGAATCCCGTTTTGCTCCCGAACACAGCAAGTCCGGCTATGCCATGCCCCGATGGCACGGGGAAGATTTCAAGCCTTTGGCCGGGTTGTACTCGACCGCCAACGACCTGCTCAAGTTTCTCTCCGTCTGCACGACTTCGTCCCAGCTCCTGCCGCTTTGGGTAAATACCGTTTCCAACTTCGCTTTCACGCCACCACGCACCGGCATGCTCCACACCGGCGGAGGGTGGTTCGTCAACGGTTGCTATATTGGTTTCGACAAAGCGCGCCGGCGCGGCGTGGTCATTCTGGCCAATGCCTATGAGTCGAGGCGCGATCTGGGCCTTCTCCTCCTCGAAAGCGAGTGGCAATCGGACCGGCGGCCGCAGCCGGTCAAAGTCAGCCCCGAACTCTGTGCCTCCTATGCCGGTCAATATCGGCGCGCGCCCGATTATGCGCTGGGTATGTTTGTGCTCCGGCATTATGTGTTCGACACCCCCAGGACGGCCACCCTGCTTCCGGCTGGCTTATGCCTCGCAACCTTGGCGGCGTTGCTCTGGCGCGTCAGCGATCGCCGCAAACGATGGCTCATCCTGGGCTGGGTGGTCCTGGCGGGCGCGGTTTTGCTCCCGCTCCTGCCGCTGCTGTCCAGCCGCGTCTTTTGCGCCCGTCTGGACCCCGGCATCGGCATCCGCAGCGAAGGCGGGCGGCTCTTCGCCGAGGACTCAAACTCGAATTTTTGTTCGATGGAGAATTGGCCCAGCGCTCAAGTTTGGGGGCAAAACCTGCATCCGATTGATGTCTTGTTCCCGCCCGTCCCGGTTGAGCTGCTGGCGGAATCCGAAACCCGTTTTTTTGAGCGGTTGAGCGGCGTGCCCATGAATTTTTCCCGCGATGCCAACAGCAAAGTCGCCGGCCTGGCCCTGCATTATCATGGGAAGGTCTTCCGCTATGACAGAATCTCTGATGCTCCCCCCAAAGCCCCCGTGCCCGTGAAACCGCCCGTCATCGTCAAGCTCGATACCAACCATTTGGCGGCCTGTGCCGGCTGCTATGAACTCCCCCCAGGGGTCGTCTCTCGCGTGGGCCTCAAACTGACGGTTTGGCGCGAAGGGGAGCAATTGCTCGCCCAAGCGCAGGGCGACGGCCGAATCTGCTTGCTCGGAGCCTTCCCGATATTTCCCGAATCCGAAACCAATTTCCTCGAGCAACTCACCGGTGACCAATTCCGGTTTACCAAGAACGATCAGGGACAGGTCACCGCTGTAAGTCACCACTCCCTGGGCGACACGCTCACGTGGTTTCCAGATTGGGAGGCAAAAAAACCGAAATGAACCGTATGTTTATGAAGCCGTACCCCCGTGTGTCCGGCATTGTCAACTGCGACCTTTTTTTCGATCCGCCACCTTCCATCTTCCATTTGCTTTGGTTGCGGCGCCAGCCGCGCTGTGTCTATCTGTGGCTAAAGAATCCTTTCGAGGGCGGCGAACAGTTTGGGTTTGTCCGCAAAATGTTCCTGGCCGACGGCGGTCACCAAACCAAAACCCTTGCCGTAGGCCGGTCCGTTGGCCACGCAGGCGTCGGTGGCGCAATCGGCAAGCTGCCGGCGGGCTGCGCGCAGCGCCGCTGCCCGCGCGCCGTCCACCTCGAATTTCCAGCCGACCAGCCGCGCGCGCGGAAACCAGCCGCGCAGCCCGGCGATGAGCTTGGGGGTGGGAACCAGCTCCACGAGCAGGCTGCCGCCGCGCGTGGAGAGTTTCTTTCTGGTCGCCGCGAATCGCCGCAGACGGCCCTCATCGTCGCGGGTGAACATCCGCCCAAACGTGAAATCACTCACCGCCGCCGCGTGAAAAATCGCGTCCACCTTTTTGCGGCGCAGTGCCTGCAGTTGGGAGCGCAAATCCGCGGTGGAGGAAAACCGTTTGACCGACTGCGCGCGGCAGGCTCCCGGCCACGTCGCGGATTCACCGAGCAGCAGCGTGACCGCATGGCCGCGCGCCATGAGAAAATCGGCCAGTTCCACCCCCAGCCGGCCGGTGGAGAAATTCGTAAGCCGGCGCACGTCGTCCAGCGGCTCGAACGTGGGCCCGGCGGTGACAAGGCAATTCATAGGGCTGAATTTAACCGCAAAGAACACAAAGAACACAAAGAAAAAATAGAAGCGAGCATGAGGATGATTCCCCCGCTGTACCTCTGTGGGCCAAGGCCGCAGATGTAAATCCGGTCAGCCGAGCCGCAGCGTGGCATCCACGGGCGGCACCTCGGGGAGGGCCTTCGCGGAATTCGCGCCGCCCAGTTCCGCCAGCCGTTCGCCGGCCGGGCGCACCCGAGTCTGGAAACTCGCCGCCGCGTCGTTAAACGCGGAATTCGCCCGCTCCAGGCCGGCCCGGATGCGTTCAAAATGCTCGGTGAACTTCACCACGCGCGCGTAAAATTCCTGCGCGGCTTCGGCAATCTTCTGCGCGTTTTCCGTCTGCGCGTGCTGCTGCCAGCTCACGGACACCGACCGTAGCAGCGCGATGAGCGACGCCGGCGTGGCGAGCAGAATCCGGCGCTCCGCCGCCCACACGATCAAATCATGATCGCCCTCGAGCGCGGCGCTGAACAACGATTCCGCCGGCAGAAACAGCACGACGTAGTCGAGCGCGTTGGCAAACTCGCGCGGGTAATCGCGGTCGGCCAGCGCCTTGATCGTGCCCCGCAATTTGGCCGCGTGGGCCGCCAGGGAATCCGCCCGCCGTGCCGCGTCCGCCGTCTCCAGCGCATTGAGAAAATCAAAATCCGGCACCTTGGCGTCCACGATGATCATGCGCTCACCGGGGAGCCGCACGACGAGGTCCGGCCGGTTGTCGCCCGCCGCAGTTTGCTCGGTGAAATCGCAATGCGCGCTCATGCCGGCCGCCTCGACCACGCGCCGCAGCGTTTCCTCACCCCATTTGCCGCGCGCCGGATTCGACTTCAGCACCATGCGAAACTGCTGGGTCTCGCTGGCCAGCGACGCGCTCTGCTGCGACAGCAATTCCAATTGCTTCTTCACCTCGCCCAGCGTGGAGGACTGCGAGGCGGCGTTTTGCTGCAAATTCTTCTGATAGGTTTCAAGTTGCTGCTTGAGCGGTTCCACCAGCACCTTGATGGATTCCTGCCGCTTCTCCAAATCCCCCTTGGCCGCCTCTTGAAATCTCCCGAACGATTGCTCAGCCAGCCGCAGGAATTCCGGCGCGCTTTGCTTCAGCGCGTCGGCACTCAAGGCTTGGAACGCCTCGCGCAAGCTCGCAACCGCCTTTTCCTGTGCGGCTTTGGCCTCGCGCAGGTTTTGCTCGTGCAGTTGCTTTTGCTCCGCGAGAACTCTTTCGGCGGCGGCCTGGTTCGCCAGCGCGGTGGCCAGCGCGGTTTTGCTTTGGGTGAGCCCTTCGGCGGTCTGCCTTCCTTCCGACTCGCGCTGAGCCAGTTGCTGGCGCAATTCAGTTTCCAGCCGTCCGTCGGCCGGCGCGGCCGTGGCGTTGCGCGAACCGATCAGCCAGCCGATGAGCAGGCCCAGCACCCCCGCAACCAGCGCCGTGATCAAGATCGTGATGTCAAGAGACATGAAAGTGGCGGGAAAGTGGTGGAAAACATTCAACATTCAACGTTCAACATTCAACGCCCAACGTTCAAGGAGTGTGGGTAGTGGGTCCGTGGCGACTTGAGAATTCAATATTGAATGTTGAATGTTGAATGTTGAATGTTTCCGGTTCGTTAAACTCCTGATTCAAAAATGCGCAATTACCTCAATCTCCACGCCCGCTCCTTTGGGCAGACCGGCCACCTGCACCGTCGAGCGCGCCGGAAAATTCTCCGTGAAATGCTTCGCATAGACATCGTTCATGGGCACAAAATCGGCCAGACTGGTGAGAAACACGGTGGTCTTGACAACATTGGCGAACGTCAAGCCCTGGTCCTCAAGAATGGCCCGCACATTTTGGAGCACGCGTTCGGTTTGCGCCTTGATGTCCCCCGTCACGAGCGTGCCGTCCTTCGGGTCAATGGGAATCTGGCCGGCGCAGAACAGCAGGTCGCCCACGCGCACGGCATGGTTGTAGGGGCCGACGGCGGCCGGTGATTTCACAGGTTTGATGATGATCTTGGTTTGCATGGCGACGGCGAGCTTAACCGTCTGCCCGCCGCACCGTCAAGCCGCGCCGCAATACTCCAGCGATTCCTATTATTAACCCGGTCGGCGGCGGCGTGGCTGAGCGCGCAGGCGTGGCCGACATTTGGCGGGCCGCCATGTGAAGCCTTCCGGCATACGCTGGGAGTCCGACTGACCTGGATTCACGGCACGGCCAAACGGTAGAACACGCTGCCACCGGACTGGCCAAGCGAAACGACGACGTGATTGGTGGCCGCGGACCCCGCCACAGTGATCCAGTTGGTGCCAAGGCCGGCACCCTGGCCGTTGGCCTGCGTTTCCAAGTGCCCAGCGATGGTGGGCCAGGTGATATCTAACTTGTTGCCGTTCCTCGAGAACGCCAGGCGCATAGGAGCAAGCTTGTAAACGATCCCGCCGGTCCCGTTTGCCGGCGTGTCCGTCACCAAGGCGTAGATTTCCCCAGCCCCGTCTTGCCCGAAGCCATGCACCGTCAGGCTGTTCGGTAAGATTGCGCTGCCGCCAAACTGGGCCAACGGAAACGCATTCATCTGACCCGTTTGAAGATCAGCGTAGAAGAGGCGGCCGTTTTCCCTCACTGGCGACGCTATCAGGGCCAGGTCGCCGAAGATATACTTGCCGTACAGCTCCGGAATGGCCGTGCCGCGATAGACGAAGCCGCCAGTGATGGAAATACCGTTATTGTGGTCGTATTCCAATATCCCCATGGGGCCGGAAATCGGGTCAATCAGACCTGCCGGACTTCCCGGACTGAAGTATCCCGGCGGCGTACCGATGGTGCCGGCCGGCCCGGCTGGTCCATTCGTCATGTTGAACAGGAAATCGCCCTCTTTAATCGCCCAGCCGAAGTTGCCACCCAAAACGATGCGATTAATCTCCTCGATGTCGTTCTGGCCGACATCGCCCTCAATCAGGTCGCCGGTGACGGTGTCGAAGGCAAACCGATACGGATTGCGCATCCCGTAGCAGTATATCTCGGGCACCTGGCCCACGCCTTGAAACGGGTTGGCCGTGGGGATGCGGTATTGTCCGTTGGGGCTGACCGGATCGGGACTGGTGGGATTCAAGGCGGGATTGAGCGGGTTAAACCGCAAAAACTTGCCCAGCGGTGTGCTCAAGTTCTGAGCATTGCCTCCTGGCACGATATGGCTGGCTCCGACATCATTGGCATCCCCGCCATCCCCCAACGCAAGATACATATAGCCGTCCGGTCCAAAGGTGCACGTGCCGCCGTTATGGTTTTGGGCGTTCTTGCCGAAGGAGATGACCTCCCTGCGTGAGGCGGGATCAACGACATTGGCGTTCGTGGACGAAATCTTCCACTCGTTGAGGACATTCCGATAGTTGTTCGCGGCGCCGTTTGGACACGGGTAAACCAGCGTGCCGTTGGTCTGTTCGCTGTTGTAGGTGTAAAGCGTGCGATATCCAGGGCTGGCCGGGTTGGTGAAACCAGGATGAAATGCCAGACCGAGGAAACCGCGTTCGTCATTGGGATTGCTCGCGACCAGCGGCGGTTGCACCCGATTAGTGATGTTAAGGGCCGGTGTCGGCAACAAGACTCCATTCTGGATGATCCACAGCAACCCGTTTTGTTCCACCACGAACAGCCGGCTGGTGTCGCCGGGCGGGCTGAAGGCGTAGTCGGGCGCGGCCAGGTTGGTGGCGACAAGCTGCAGGAGGATGTTGATGGTGCCGTTGGTAATCGGCGGCGTGTATCTGGCGATGATCGCATGAACGGGTGCAGAGGTTGTTGTGGCGCCAAGATTGTCCGTGGCCACTGCGGTCAACGTATTCGTACCCAGCGCGAAGTTGCCCGCGAGGGCGGTGCCCGAGAAGGTGTAGGGGGCCGCGGAAAAACTGCGCAGCAACACGGCCCCGTTGAAGAGCTGGACGTTCGTCACGCTGCCATCCGAATCACTGGCGGTGGTGCGCACAGTCACCGTGTCGGTGTTGCCGAAGGCGGCGTTGTCAGCCGGATTGGTGATGGTCACGCTGGGCGGCACGTTCGCCACATTGACCGTCACATTCACGACGGCGGACGTGGTGGAGAGACCGGCGTTGTCCGTCGCCACTGCGGTGAGCGGGTGGGCACCGGCGGCAAGGGTGGCCGTAACGGCGTAGGGCGTGTTATTGGTCCGGCCAAGCAGCGTGCTCCCGTCGAAGAAGGCCACATTCGTGACCGTGCCGTCCGCGTCGTTCGCGTTGGCGGTGATGGGAACAATGGCTGGCGCGGTGAAGGCGGCGCCGTTGGTGGGGGACGTGATGGAAACGGTGGGCGGCACGTCGGCCACAGGCGGCGTGGAACGGATGTAAGAAAAACCGGGTCCAGCAGGCAAAGAGGTAAACTCAAGGGACAGGTAAATGTCGTCCGAAATGAGATGCACAACAAGTTGCTCACCAACATAGTTATGCACCGGATTTCCTCCGCCTGCGGTGGTCCAATCACTATAACTAAGGGTGGCGTAGTCGGCGAGCGCTCCCACCGCCCATTCGGTGTCGGCGGGGCTGATAAACTTGGTGAAAGAGGTTTCCGTGACGGCGTTGAACAGGCCGCCCGTGCCTCCGCCACTTGGGGTAGCGCGAGTCAGCGCAACATTTGGCGTCAGTTGATCCCGGTCGCCTGTGCCTCGGTATGGCGTTGCCTGGGTGAAGGAGGTCAGCGGGCCGGTCCAGATCGTGGCGGCGTTCGCCGCGATCGGCAGGCACAAACCGACCAGCACAGCCAGCAAAGGCCGCCTTGTGATTTCTGTTTGCATAAGCTCAAAGTGTTTTGTACATGGTGTTTGGTTGTGTCATTTTACTCCAACTTGGTCGCGTCGCAAAGGAGCGCAACCATTTCCGGCGCCCACCGGATTTGAAAGTGAGAGCAGCCGGGCGGGATTTTGTTCCCCATTATTTGCACAATAATCCTCCCTTCCAAGTTCCGCCTCGCTTTTCCGGGAACAAAGGTTGAACTTGAGGCTCTCACAAGTGTTGAAACAGTATGGCCGACAACGCGGACTTTGAATGCTTGGTGGAGCGTTTTTATGCGCCGCTATATCAATTCGCTTTCAGCCTTACGCGCGCCGAGGCCGATGCCTGCGATTTGACCCAGCAAACATTCACGGTCTGGGCCGCCAAAGGCCGTCAATTGCGCGACCCATCCAAAGTGAAAGCATGGCTGTTTACCACCCTCCACCGCGAGTTCATCCAATCGCGGCGGCGCGAGACGCGCTTTCCCCATTTTGAGCTCGACGCGGTGGGAGTGGAACTGCCAACCATTTCTCCGGCAGCTGTGAGCCGGCTCGACACGGCGGAGGTGCTGAATGCCTTGACGCGCTTGGACGAGGTGTTCCAAGCCCCGGTTGCGCTATTTTATCTGCAAGACTGTTCCTACAATGAAATCGCCGAAATGCTGGGCGTGCCGCTGGGCACGGTCAAGTCGCGCCTCGCGCGCGGCATCGGCCAACTGCAACAACTGCTGGCGCGCGATATTGCTGCCGGCCAAAATCCGCCACCACCCCATTTGTGAACCCCGACGAAGCCAAACAAATTCTCCTGCTCTACCGTCCGGGAACGGCGGACGCCGAGGATCCGCAAATAGCCGAAGCGCTCGCGTTGGCGAAGCAGGACACGGAACTGGCACGCTGGCTGGAGGAACATTGCAAAGGGCAGGCGGCGTTGCGCGCCAAATTCCGCCAACTCACACCGCCCGCAGGTTTGCAGGAGCAAATCATTTCCGAGCACGCGGCCAGCCGGCGCAGAATTTCGGCGCGGCAAAGGCTCCAGTTCGCGCTGGTTTTGCTGATCCTGCTATTGGGTGCGCTGGCCGTGTTCTGGCTCCCACACCGGCCCGCGGATAATTCGCTGGCAATTTACCAGAATCGCATGGCGAGAGTAGCCTTGAGCCCTTACGGGATGGACTTGCTGACGAATAATCCGATGCCCATCCGCGCCTACCTGGCTCAGCGGCACGCGCCGGCTGATTTCATGTTGCCCGCGCCGCTCCAGCAAGCGACCCTGATTGGTTGCGCGGTGGAACAGTGGCAGGGCGAAATGGTTACGATGATCTGCTTCCGCACCGGCAAACCACTGCCGCCCAACGCGGCCGGTGATCTCTGGCTATTTGTAGTGGATCGCGCCGCAGTGAAGGATGCGCCGGAGGGCGGCCAGTTGCGATTGGCCAAAGTCAACCGGCTCATCACCGCCAGTTGGACCGAGGATGGCAAACTTTACTTCCTTGGCACTGAGGGCGAAGCAGCCGCTATCAAGCAATATCTATGAGTGAAGCAAAGCATTAGGCCGCTCGGCGTCAATTCTCCACGCTCATGTGTTCCATCACCCATTCGAAATCGGCGCTTTCGCTGGCGGGCGTCGCGGAAATTTGGATGGGAAGACTGGCGGCGTACGCTACGGGTGGGCGGATGGTGGAGGATTTCAACCAGCGATGCAGGGATGCGTGGCCGTCGCCGAACGAAAACGCGGTTGCGCGGTTGTGGTAGGAAGCTGGCAGGTCAATCCATTGCTCGCCCGAGCCACCGTAGCCGTGGCTGGCTGTCGCCGCTTCTCGGTTTAGAAAATAGCCGTCGTCAATACTGTCGGGATGTTCATCAAGGAACACAAAAATGTCCGTCGGATGCGGGATTTGCTCCACTTTGAAAAACTGCTGGTAACCCGGGTTGTTGACGTTCGCGCCGCTGGCCGAGGCGGCGCCTGCATTCCCCACCATGGCGTTCATCGAATAACTGCGGACGCGCTGATTCCAGCCGGCTGCGCTTTGCGTGGCGCTTAGCGCATGATCCGAAGGACAACGATAAATACTGACCACGCCTGCGACATAAGCGCCAAGGCTCGCCTGGGTGAGGGTGGCCAAATTCGTGTTGTCCGGACTCAAATCCCAGGTCATGACATTGTTGACCCAATTGAGATTGGTTCGGCCAGTCGTGGCGTTCATGACGAGGTTGTAAGGCAGGCGGCCTTCGTGATCATCCGCGTAAACCTGTCACGCCAGCGCCAGTTGCCGCGTATTGTTCAAACAACCGATGCCCCGCGCCCGTTCGCCCGCCTTGGCCAAGGCGGGCAACAAAATCGCCGCCAAAATCGCAATGATGGCGATCACCGCCAACAGTTCGATTAATGTAAAACCAATCGCGCGCGCCTGGCAAACGCGACGATATTAGCCGTCCCGCCGGCGGTGAAAGTCTTGCCGATCTTATCGCCGCGGGTCACTTCAATCGCCCGGTTGTTGCCCTGGTCGGCAATCAGGATATTGCCGGGCTCGTTAAACGCACGGTCTAACTTCAGGTTGTCAGCCGACGCCGCGCCCGCCAGAGCCATGGCGCCAACCGCGGCGAGGGTGGCGAGAGCGGGGCGCCAAGCCCCGCTGGAGTTTAGAATTTGATTGCTGGTTGGTTTCATAGAATGTTTTGGTTGTTGTTTTACCTGCCTTTTCGAGAGGTAAGAGGATGGAAAAGCGAAAAGGTTCCCCAAAAAAACACCGCGGTTAAATCGTTGTCGCGGTTAAATCATTTGCCCAACGTGGTTGGGTATGGCACTATATTGTCATGACAAAGACAATTTTTGCAAACCTATGACCAAACCGAAAATCATCGCCTATTTGAAACCGACCTGCGGCTGGAGCCAGGGTGTGCGCGCTGTACTGCGCAAGTACGACCTGCCATTTGAGGACCGCGACATCATTAACGACCCTTTGCAGCGCCAAGAAATGATCGAGAAGACCGGCCAGATGTTGAGCCCGTGTGTCGAGATCAACGGCCACATGCTGCCGGATATCAGCGGGGAGGAAGTTGAGGCCTGGATGCTGGCCAACGACATCGTGACGCCCAACGACCGGCTACCCGACGCGCCCACCAACCAGCCCTGCGCCAACGAGCTGCCGGCGAGCGCGCCGCTTAATTTCCTGCGCCGATAGCCCGGATACTTTACCGCGATCGAATAGGCGGCCAAGCGCCGCGTGGAGGCGCGCGGCTTCAGAGCTTCAGATTTCGGGCTTTGACCGCTTACACCAGCTTCGCCAGCACGGTCTTGACGGCGTCAAAGTTGGGCAACTCTTTGGGGGTGGGGGTTTGTTCACTGTATTGCACGACTCCGTGCTTATCAATCACGAAGGCTGCGCGAGCCGAGGTGTCGCCCACGCCGGCGAGCATGGGAAACAACACGTCGTAGGCCTTGGTAACGGTCTTGTTCAAGTCGCTGGCCAGCGGAATGCCGATTTTTTCCTTTTGTGCCCAAGCCGCCTGTGCAAAGGGGCTGTCCACGCTGATGCCGACGACGTCTGCATTCAGGTCGGAAAACGCGCCCAAGCCGGAGGTGAGATCGCACATTTCCTTGGTGCAGACGCTGGTAAACGCCAGCGGAAAAAAAAGCAGCACGGTGTTCTTCTTGCCAAAATTGCCGCTTAATTTGAATTCAACGTCCGTGGGTGTTTTGGATTTGAGGATGAAATCAGGGGCTGGAGAGCCAACGGGAATTGCCATAATCGTTTGTTTTTTGTTTGGTTGATGTTACGCCACCGCCCCATGATTGCTTTTTGCCGCACCGGTGTCAAATGGGGATTTCTTTAGGAAAACCGATCCGGACCACGGTCGCCAAGGAGGCGGGACAGGGGATGTCCACTGAAGAAACGACCGTGCGCCCGAATCAATAAAGCCATGCTTACCCATGCAAACCAGCGCCGGATTGATTACCGGAGCGGGCTTCTGAACCGCGGTTGCCCACGGGGCAAGCCTGCCTAAAATACCGATCCGGGCCACAGCCGCCAAGGAGGCGGGACAGGGGATGTCCACTGAAGAAACGGCTGTGCGCCCGGATCAAAAATAACATCTATTCGTATCGTCGTTTTCCGGTTCCATCAGGGGACCGATGTCCTCCACTTGCGGCTCGCCGCAGTGAAACCCCGTCTCATCTTCGTAACCGACCGGAACCCGCAAAACCTTCGCCAGAGCAAACACGCTGGCGATTGGGCCAAGGCTTTCAGAACCCCCGGATCTGGTCGTATCGCGAGGGTCGTATCGCGCCGTTGCCAGCCGGCTTGCAGGGTCTTTCCGTGCCTTGCCAAAGCTCATGAGGAGACTATTGCGCATGCGCTTGGATTCTGCCAACCATATCTTGTCATTTCTATTACATATCTTGCCAAAAGCCATGTAACATTAGCTATATTTGTCATTCGGATTGGCGATTGTGATTTATCGTCGCGGTCGAAGCGCCGATTTCGGGGTCGTTATCCATGGCGATCTTGTGCCGGAGCGCAGGCGGACGCTCCCGATATTCCGTCGCCGTCGCCGCCACCGCGCGGCAATCGCAATCCTTCCGCCAGCCCCGGCTTCGCGTTAGCCGGCTGCGTTTCGGCTACAGCGCGGCCAGCACTTCCGCAGCGTGGGCCTCTGGTTTTACCAGCGGCCAGATTTTCCGGATACGGCCATCTGGGCCGATGAGAAAGGTGACGCGGTGGGTACCCAGGTATTTGCGGCCCATGAAGCGCTTCTCACCCCAGACGCCATAAGCGGCAACGATTTTTTTCTCCGGGTCCGCGAGCAGGGGGAACGGCAACTTGAACTTCTCCACGAATTTATCGTGCGCCTTCACGGGATCGGTACTCACCCCAAGCACCATCGCGCCCCTTCGCTGAAACGCGGCAAACTGGTCCCGGAAAGCGCAGGCCTCCTTGGTGCAGCCGGGCGTGTCGTCTTTGGGATAAAAATACAGAACGACGTTTTTGCCGCGCAGGTCGGACAGCGACACCTGGCCGCCGCCATTGCTGGCGGCGGAAAATGCCGGGGCCGGGTCGCCTTCCTTAAGCGTGAGTTGAATTTCCTTAGCCATAAATCTTGTCCACAAATAACCACGAAGGGACGAGATGCAAAGAAAATTCGCTGGACCCGAGCAAGTGATGGAACCCAAAGAACGGGCGGCGAGGTTGTCCAAGATCAGTCGTCGCGTGGTCCATGGTCCGCGGGCTTGTCTTTTGGCGTGGGCGAACTGGACGGGTGCGAGCTTAATTGCTGGGAGCCGTCCCAGACGTAAAACAGGCCGGAAACCCCCGTGAACAGGCCCGCCCCCAAAATCCAGGTCTTCAGAAAAATCTCCGAATACGCATAATCCCAGCGCAGCAGAATCCAGCACACGGCGATCATCTGGAAGACCGTAGCGATCTTCCCGCTAATGCGCGGGCGTACGGTGATCTGCCCCACCACCAGCCGCACGGTGATCGAACCCAATCCCAGCAGCGCGTCGCGGCCGATGATGGTGCCCGTCAGCCAGAGGGGAAGCTGGCCCAGACGCGGCTGGTGGTCGAAGCTTAATACCACAATGGCCGAGACCAGCAGCAACTTGTCAGCAATTGGGTCGAGCAAGGTGCCGAGTTCGCTGCGCTGGTTGTAACGCCGGGCCACGTAGCCATCCACCCCGTCCAAAATCGCCGCCACGGCAAAGGCGAGCAGCCCCAGGAGGCGATGCAATTCGTTGCCCGACTGGACGTAATACAGGGTTTCCACCACGAAAAATGGCACCAGTAAAATCCGCAGGATGGTGATTTTGTTCGCGGTGGTCATGGCTTGGTGGAAATCAACTCGTCATCCTTGGGGTCCACTTCGATCGTGACGTCCTTGTATTCGTCGAACAGACCCTGGTTGTGCATCTGCCACGCGAGGGGGCCGATCCGGCCGGCTCCCGGCACCTTGAAATCGAGGACTTCCACTGCCGCGCTGCCGACGGGTTGCGCCACGGCCATGCGCGCGATGCCCCTGGCAGCATCCGCCAGGATTTCCACCCGGCTCCATTGGTGCGGATCAAACTTGGGGTGCCGCGGGGACGTGAATTCATCCTGGCCGCCATTGTTGTGGCCTGGGCGGTAGTCCCAATGCCCGCCGTTGGGCACCTGAAATTGGATGCCGCCGAGCGCGTCCAACGGTTTTCCGCCTGCCGCCGGGCGCGCGCAAAAAATCAACACGCACGCCTGATGATCCTTGTTGCCGGAAACGTGACGCATGGTGAACTGAAGCCGGTAGCGGCGGTAATCATTTGTGGTGTAAATGACCCCGCGCGCGACGCCGAGACTGGCCATGACGCCATTCGTGGCAGTCCACGACCGAGGCGGTAATTGCTCCCAGCCCGCAAGCGATCTGCCGTCAAAGAGGGTGGCGGCATGGTTTTTGCCGCTGCCCGACGTGGCGCAACCGGCAAGCATGGTGAGAATACCGAGGCAGAACGGACACAATGCTCTCATGGATTTGCCATTGAGACTAGCGGGAGCTGCGGAATTTTGACAGCCGGATCTTTGAGGGTGGCCAATCAGCTAGTGACGCTGGAAATTGAACGCAGGGATGAATTGCCTCTGTGGGAACACGGCGGAGGGCGGTGACCACGTTTACGTTGGAAATGCGTTCTGACAATTCGGAGCGCTGCGACCGAGGGACCGGTCGCGGTCTGTGGCTTGCGGACCGCGCGCCGTCCTGGCGCGCAGCGGGCGGAAGAACAAGCGACGCGCGGCGAACATTGGGCGCGCGTCAGCTCTCTAGTACTTTGGAACGTAAGGTAACGCGAGCGGAGCGCCGGTTGGCGACCCAGCTTGCGGGGCGCATCTTGAAACTCGCCGGGTCGGAGATCGGCGCTCCGGCGCTGCCAAACAAAAAAGCCGCCGGATTGCTCCGGCGGCTTTTGTGCTTCAATCGCAAATCGCAAATCTCAATAGGCCGCTTGCGCGCCTTTGATGTTTTTCTTGCCCATCCACGGCATGAGCGCGCGGAGCTTGGCGCCGGTCTTTTCAATCGGGTGCTGTTCGCCTTTTTTGAGCAGCGCGTTGTATTTCTTGTAGCCGCCCTGGTATTCCGCGACCCATTCCTTGGCGAACTTGCCGGACTGGATGTCCTTGAGCGCGGCCTTCATGCGTTTCTTCACACTGGCGTCAATGATCTTGGGACCCACGCTCACGTCGCCCCACTTGGCGGTTTCGGAGATCG
>Ga0316217_10003249_pt1 | contig 18729 bp, 9 predicted proteins | sample 1anoAmetaG_FD_203633 | JGI IMG/M metagenome (GOLD analysis project Ga0316217, IMG submission 203633) | Freshwater microbial communities from Trout Bog Lake, Wisconsin, USA - 1anoA | ecosystem: Environmental > Aquatic > Freshwater > Lake > Hypolimnion/Profundal zone | place: USA: Wisconsin...
GGGCGCCCAGGTGCCGGCACCGGCGGCCGCGCCGCTGAAATTACCGGCCGAACTGCCCGCGGCATCGGGCTATGCCACGCTCGATGCCTTGCCGGGAATCAGTTTCCAACAGCCGCTGTGCCTGGTCGTGCCGCCGGGCGAAACCGCGCGGCTGTTTGTGGTGGAAAAGACCGGCCAGATCGCGGTGCTCACCGGCTACGGGACGCACCCGCAGAAGCAGACCTTCCTGGACGTGCCCGCCGCCCTGGCCTTGGGGCATGCCGGCACCTTGGCCACCGAGTCGGAAATGGGCGTGCTGGGACTGGCATTTCATCCGCACTTTGCCACCAACGGCTATTTTTATGTGGCGTATGATGTGGCCATCGAGGAAAACGGCACGCGCAAACTCTTTGATTGCCTGGCACGCTTCCATGTGCCGCCGGAGAGTCCCAACGCCGCCGACCCGGCCAGCGGCCAACTGCTGATTACCCAGCTGGATCATGCCGGCAATCACAATGGCGGGGATGTCCACTTTGGCGCCGATGGTTATCTGTATTTCTCCAACGGCGACGAAGGGGCCGGCAATGACCATTTCAACAATGCGCGTTTGATTGACAAGGATTTCTTCGCGGCCATTTTCCGGCTGGATGTCGATCAGAAGCCCGGCAGCCTGGCGCCCCATCCGCATCAGCAGGATTCGCAGACCTGGCCCTCGGCGGTGCATACCGGCACCTACCGTATTCCGCCGGACAATCCCTTCATCAACAGGGCGGAGCACAGCGGCCGCCGGCTCGAGGCCCGCCAGATCCGCACCGAGATCTGGGCCACCGGGCTGCGCAATGCGTGGCGTTTTTCGTTTGATCCGCCAACGGGGCGGATGTTCATTGGGGATGTTGGGCAGAACCTGTGGGAAGAAGTGGATTTGGGTGTGGCCGGCGGCGATTACGGCTGGAGCTATTACGAAGGCACGCATAGTGGTCCGCGGCTCAAGACCAAGCCCCCGGGGCTCGCGTGCATTGACCCGATCTACGAATACGGCCATGGCCACGATCTGTTCACGGGCGATTGTGTCATCGGCGGGATGGTCTATCGCGGGTCCCGCCTCAGTGAGCTTTACGGGGCGTATATCTTTGGCGATTTTGACGGGCGGCATATCTGGGCGCTGCGCGACCATGGCGGGAAGTGGCAGGCTTCTTACCTGGCCACCGATGGTCAGATCGCGGCCTTTGGTCTCGACCCGCGCAACGGCGACGTGCTCATGGCGCATTATGCCGGGGGTAAAATCAAACGGCTGGTGCGCACCGGCACCAGCGGGGTAGCGCCGCCGGCGCTGCTCTCGCAAACCGGGGCCTTTACGGATGTGGCCCGGTTGGTGCCCGATCCGGCGTTGGTGCCCTTTGCGCCGCGGGTCTCGTTCTGGTCGGATTATGCGCAAAAGTCCCGGTGGTTTGCGCTGCCGGACGCCTCCGCCCGGATCACCTTCAGCCAGGATGGCAACTGGGGTTTGCCCACCGGCATGGTGTGGGTGAAACACTTTGACATGGAAATGCGCCGGGGCGATCCGTCTTCCTGCCGGCGCCTCGAGACGCGCTTCCTGGTCAAGACCACCGATGGAATCTACGGCTTGACGTACAAGTGGCGCCCCGATCAATCGGATGCGGACCTGGTGCCCGAAGGCGGCCAGGATGAGGTGTTGAACATTGCCGTTGCTGGCGCAACGCACCAGCAAACGTGGCATTATCCCGGGCGGGCGGAATGCCTGACGTGCCATACCAACCTGGCCGGGGTGGCGCTGGGTTTCAACACCCGCCAGCTCAACGGTCCGGGGCGGTTTGGCACCAAAACGCTCAACCAGATCGAGGCGCTCAGCGCGGCCGGCTACTTTACGGCGCCGGTGAGCGACCGCAAGGATTGGCCGGCGTTGGCCGCCGCCGATGACGCAAGCGCGCCGCTGGAAGCCCGCGTGCGTTCGTACCTGGCGGTGAATTGTGTGCAATGCCATCAACCTGGGGCCGGATCTGTCGGCTTGTGGGATGCGCGACCGACCGTGACTACCGCGCAGGCGCACTTGATCCGCGGGGCGCTGGTCAACGATGGCGGCGATGCCGCCAACCGGTGGGCGGTGCCGGGCGATGTGGCGCATTCGATGGTCCTAAAACGCCTGCGCGGGCAGGGCATCGGGCGCATGCCGCCGCTGGCCACCAACGAATTGGATCCCGGCGCCGCGGCCCTGCTGACCCAATGGATCGAGCAACTCCAGCCGTAGGATCGGCAGAAGGCCGGAACCCCTTGTCGGAGCTCTTAACGCGTGGCGGTGGCTTTGTCGTGCGCGGGCGGCTGGATCAGGGCCAGGATCCGCGCGGCGGGAATGCACTGTTTGAAAACCATTTGCAGGTTCTTCTGCTGGTTGTTCTCGGTGCTGTAATAGACCGATTCGGTGCTGGTGACCATGCCCACCACGCTGCCGCGCGTGTCGCACACCGGCGCGCCCGACGAGCCCCGGGCAAAGTCCGCGGTAATCTGCAGGCGCGTGGCGCCCCGGGATTGCGGCTCATTGCTCAGGCAGTAGCGGGCAATGGTGCCCTGGGTCATTAGGTAGAAATGGTTGTCGGGATGGCTGACCACCGCCACCGGTTCGCCCACCGGAGCGTCTGGAGCCAGCGGCGCGGGAACCAGGCGGGCGCCGAGCGGCACGGCGGCCAGGTCGAGCTGTACAATGGCGATATCATCCGCCTGGGAGGCGGCCAGCACTTCCTTGACCGGCAGCACCAGTCCGTCGGCGGTCTGGGCCACCAGCATTTCGCCCTTGATATCGATATGGACGACATGATAGTTGGTTACCGCGACGCCGTCGGCGGTGATCACGTAGCCGCTGGCGGGCAGCACGTGCCAGTTGGGGCATTTAGTGCATTTGTAATAGGTACCGATGACCAGCACGCTGGAGCGCACGCGGTTGTAGAGTTGGCCGGGGGGCAGGGGTTCAAGTGCGGGCGGCGGCAGCGTGAGGTGGCAACTGGTGCGCGTCAACTGGGCGACCAGGGTCGCCAGGTTGACATGGTCGTGGGCCGCCAGGGCCGTGGCGCGGCGCTGGAGATTAAACATGATCTGGGCATCATTGATGACGGTGGGTCCCGGAGCCGGGGCGGCGGTGCTGGTTGCGGGCAGGTCCATGCAGGCGTGGTTCGCCAGCGTGCGCGCTGTTGTGGCCGGCGCGATGGGCTTGCAACCCGGGTTCAGGGTCAGCAGTGCCGCGAGCAGCGCGGCGGCCAGAATTGAACGGACCATCAATAATCCTTCCACAAGGGACCCGCCGCATCACTTCGGCGTGGATCGGGCGTCATTGTACCGTGGTGGCTGACGGAAATCCGCAACGATACGGGCGGGGGGCGGAACAAACATCAGCGCCACGCCCATGGGATGGCGCACCGTGGCGGCAAACGAATTGTCCGATGCCGGCCGTCAATAAATCTCCTTCCGTGCCGTTAGAGCAAGATGGGGCGGTTTAGCCGGTGCTCTTACCCAAGGATTCTGCGATGGTGATTTTTCGCCGCGGGTGCGGCAGTGTGGCGCTGGGAATACTGGCGTGGGTGCTGGCGGCCGGCCTTCCGGGCGTGGCCGGCGTGGCCGAGGCTTCCAATCCCGGCGTGCCCTGGCCGGCAACCGATGCGCTGGGGCGCAGCGTGCCGGTGGGGGACCAGGCCGGGGCGCTGCGTTCCGACCGGTTCGTGGGAATATTCTACTTTCTGTTGCATGGCGATTGGGGCCGGCGCGGGCCTTATGATGTTTCCAAAATTCTGGCCGCCGATCCCGAGGCGCTCAAGAACCCCGCCTCCCCGTTATGGGGGCCGCCGGGTTTTCCGCATTACTGGGGACAATCGTTGTGGGGGTATTACCGGGCGGATGATCCGTGGGTGTTGCGCCGCCATGCGCAACTGCTGGCCGATGCCGGCGTCGATACGCTGATCTTCGACACCACCAACGCGGTGACCTATCGGGATTCCTATCTGAAGCTTTGCGAAGTGTTCACGCAGGTGCGCCACGACGGCGGGCGCACGCCGCAGATCGCCTTCATGGTCAACACCCAGGCCGGCCCGACGGCGCGGAAGATTTATGAGGATTTGTACAAACCGGGGCTCTATCCGGACCTGTGGTTTCGCTGGCAGGGCAAGCCGCTGCTGATCTGCGACCCGGCGCAGGCGGATCCGGATATCAAAAGTTTCTTCACGTTGCGCCGCGCCCATTGGCCTTTTGAAATGGTTAACACGGCCCATGCCTGGCATTGGGAGGCCGCCTTTCCGCAGCCCTATGGCTATACTGACGATCCGGCCAAGCCGGAGCAGATCAATGTTTCCGTGGCGCAGAACCTGCGTGCCAGCGACGGCCGCGTGACCAACATGAGCGACGGCAATGCCCGCGGCCGCGGGTTTCATGACGGGCAGGCGGATCATTCGGCTGCGGCGTTGCTGCGGGGCGCCAATTTCCAGGAGCAGTGGGAACGGGCGCTTGGGCTCGCGCCGCCGTTTGTCATGGTTACCGGTTGGAACGAGTGGGTCGCCGGCCGTTTCGACCGCGCGGGGCGGCAGACGTTTGTCGATCAATTCAATCGCGAATACAGCCGGGACATCGAGCCGGTGCAGGGCACCCACGGCGACAACTATTACTATCAACTGGTGGCCAACGTGCGGCGTTACAAGGGCGCCCCGCCGCTGCCCCACGCCAGCGCGCCGCGCACCATCCGCCTGGACCAGGACGCGGCACAGTGGCAGGATGTCGGCCCGGACTATGCGGCGCCGGTCACCGGCATTGCGCCGCGGGACTGGGCGGGCACAGGCCCCCAGCAATACACCGACCACAGCGGCCGCAACGACCTGGTGAGTTGCAAGGTGGCGCGCGATGCGCAGAATCTTTATTTCCTGCTGCGGACGCGCGGCCCGATCACCCCGGCCGCCGATGCTGCGGGATTGTGGCTGCTGCTGGCAACGGGACGGGAAGGATCCCCGGCCTGGGAAGGGTATGACTTCATTGTGAATCGTACCATTGAGAATGGTGCCGCGTGGCTGGAGAGAAATACCGGCGGCTGGCGCTGGGAAAAGGTCGGTCAAGTGAGTTGCCGTATTGCCGGCGACCAGATGCAACTGGCCATTGCCCGCACGGCACTGCAACTTGGGTCCGGAGAGGCGCTGACGCTGGACTTCAAGTGGGTGGATAATCTGCAACATCCGGGCGACATCATGGATTTTTACACCAGCGGGGCGGTGGCACCGGCGGGGCGATTCCGCTATCGCTATGTGGCGCCATAGGAGTTCCCAACAAAACGATGCGTGACTGATTCCCAACGTAAATGAGCCACAAATGAACACCAATAAACACGAATGGAGAGAAATGATGGTGACGGCTGGTATTCCGCGAGAATTTGCTAATTACATCCTCTGAATTTGTGTTCATTCGTGTTCATTGGTGGCTCATTTATTCCCTTGGCGACCGCCGTACCGGGCGTTCTATCGGGAACTCAAGGCACGGCGGGAAAGCCGTTCAGGTTGCCGGGGCATCTTGGGCGGCGCGCAAACGCCCCGTACTGCCGGCGCTCCACCGGTCGATATTTTTGGCAATGAACCGCCGTGCCGGGCAGGTGCAGACGCTGGTGCAACCGAATGGTCGTGCCATGGAGCACGCGGGTTCGCTCTTGTCCAGGCATTCGAGGATATCCGTATCCGGGTGATAGTGGCCGGCACATAGGGTGTCCAGCGTGGCGTAGGTGCATTGGAAGCCTTTGGTGCACTGGACCTGGGCCTGCAACTGTTCAAGAGTCTTGCGGTCTTCGGCTTCCATCATGACGGGTAATCTCCCCAACGAATCCCAACGCCCATAACACGCCCGTACGCGAAACCCCACGAGGAGGTCCCACAATCACATTAGTGGAGTAATGAGTCCATTATAGCACAAGTCGCGTTATCGTTGGAAGCGACACCACCGTTGATCGTTGTTAGTGGCTATGGACGCGTGGCGTGGTATCCTCTGGGGGCAAGGAGATAGGCGATGGTTTCACGAGGGCTTGGGCTGTTCTTGCTCTGTGGCTTGTTGGGGTTGGTGGCAGCCGCCCATGATGCTGACAACTGGCCGCAATTTCGTGGGGCGGGTGGCGATGGGCATGCCGACGAACAGAACCCGCCGTTGCAGTGGAGCGAAAGCGAAAATATTGTCTGGAAGACGCCGATCCATGATGCCGGATGGTCTTCCCCGGTAATCTGGGGGCGGCAAATCTGGCTGACCACGGCGCGGCCGGATGGGCGGGAACTCTTTGCGGTCTGCCTTGACCGCGCTACCGGCAAGATCCTTCACGATGTTAAAGTATTTGCTGTGGCGCAGCCGGAAGCTATCAGCGGGGCCAACACGTATGCCTCGCCCACGCCGTTGATTGAGGCCGGGCGCGTGTTTGTGCATTTTGGCACCTATGGCACGGCCTGCCTCGATACGCAAACCGGCGCGGTGCTGTGGCGCCGGGACGATATCCATTGCGATCACCATGTAGGGCCGGGCTCGTCGCTGGCGTCCGCCGGCAATTTGCTGGTGTTCCACATGGATGGCACCGACGAGCAGTATGTCATTGCGCTGGACAAGGCCACGGGAAAGACCGTATGGAAGACGCCGCGCTCGGCGGATTTTACGGGCCTTCATCCGCAGATTCGCAAGGCGTTCAGCACGCCCGCAGTGGCGGTGGTGGGTGATCACGAAGAACTGGTTTGCACCGGCGGCTTTGCCGTCATGGGCTACGAGGCCCGCACCGGCCGGGAATTATGGAAGGCACGCTTTGTGGGCTGGTCCACCGCGGTGCGGCCGGTCTGCGGCCAGGGGTTGGCGTTTATCGGTACGGATTGCGAACGCCCGCAGCTGTGGGCGGTGCGCCTCGGCGGCCAGGGCGATGTCACCGATACGCGCGTGGTGTGGAAATTGACCAGGCACATGCCCGCGACGGTTTCGCCGCTGCTGGCCGACGGCCTGCTGTATGTGATCACCGATCAGGGGCAGGCCAGTTGCATTGCGGCGGCCACCGGCAATGTGGTGTGGGAACAGAAACTACCGGGCACGTATGGGGCCTCGCCCGTGTTGGTGGCCGGTGGGATATTATTTTGCGGGCGCAATGGCGGCACTACGGTGGTGGCGCCGGGGCGGGAATATAAACAAATCGCGGTCAACACGCTGGATGGTACTATCATGGCCTCGCCGGCGGTGGCGGATAACGCACTGTTTATCCGCACCAAGACGGATCTGTATCGGATTGGGAAACGCTGAACCGTCCGAATAGAAGGCATAAGCACGAAACCACGAAGAACACGAAGAACACGAAGACGTTGGACGCGAGTTTTTGACCGTCGCCGCGGCCGCGACGGATTTAAGAGATGGACGCCTGCATAGGAATACGTTATCCGGCGTTTTGCAGCGATTCGAGGGGAATTGCCTTGGACTCCCCGGTCTCCAAATGCAGCGGCATCGCCTTCCCGTTGCCATAGCGCACGCGAGCCATAGTGCCGCCGGTGCTGTGCAGGATGGCGCCGGTGAGTTTGCCGTCTTTCCATTCCATATCGACCGTCAGGCCGCCGCGGGCGCGCAAACCTTTGACGGCACCGGTGGGCCATGCCGCAGGCAAGGTCGGCAGCAGGTCCAGCACGTAGGTGTCATCTTCCTGGGTCTGGCTTTGCAGCAGCATTTCCGCCAAGCCGGCACAATAGCCGAAGTTGCCGTCGATCTGGAAGGGGGGGCAGGCGTCGAACAGGTTGAAGTACAGGCCGCCGCCGACTTCGTAGTGGACCTCGGAGTTGATGGCCGGGCGGATAAATGCGTGAAGCATTTTGTAGGCGTGCTCGGTTTCCAGCAGGCGGGCCCACAGGCTGATGCGCCAGACCATGGCCCAGCCGTTGCTTTCATCGCCACGGGCCTGGAGCGACACACGGGCCGCCTGGGCCAGGGCCGGGGTGGTGCGCGGCGCGATCTGCCGGCCGGGATATACGGCAATCATGTGCGAGGTGTGGCGGTGGTGATCTTTGGGGTCGTCGCGATCGATCATCCATTCCTGCAACTGGCCCCACTTGCCGATCTTGGGGGCCAGCAGCTTTTCACGCAGGGCAGAAATCCTGGCGCGGCAGGCGGGATCCGCATCGAGCGCCGTGGAGGCCGCGATGTAATTGGTAAACAGATCCCACACCAGTTGCTGGCAGAATGAAACGCCATCTTCAGTGGGGCCGTGCTCGGGTGAAAAATCGTGCGGCGCCACCAGCGTGCCATCGGGCAGGGCTTGGAGGCGGTCTTCCCAGAATTCGCAGACTTCCTTGAGCACGGGGTAAAGCTGCTGGAGATAGACCTTATCCTGCGTGAAGGCGTAGTGGTCCCACAGGTTCTGGCACAGCCAGGCGCTGCCGGCGGGCACCCACTGCCAGGTGGAGCCGCCAAAGGCGCCGTTTTCACCGCGCGAGGTCCAGCCGCGGGCGTGGAATTCGGCCTTGGTTTGTTCCGTATGTACGCCACGTGTGGCATTAACCCAGTTGAACAGCGGCGGGAAGCAATCGGAAAGATTGGCCACATCCGCGGGCCAGTAGTTCATCTGCAGGTTCACATCGGTATGGAAATCGCAGCGCCATGGGGGACTGTTGGAATTGTTCCACAGTCCCTGCAAGTTGGCGGGCAGGGCCTCGCGGGAGGAGGAAATCAGCAAATACCGTCCAAATTGAAACAGCAGGGCTTCGAGTTCCGGATCGGGTGTGCCCTTGGCGTATTGCCGCAGGCGCTGGTCGGTGGGGCGGGCCTGCTGTTCGGCGGCGGTGGTGCCAAGATTGAGCTGTATGCGGTCGAATATGGAGCGGTAATCGGCCACATGGGTGCTGCGCAGTGCCGCCAGTGGTTGGGCGGCGGCGGCATCCACCTGATGCGTGATGCGGTCATGCGGGTTTTCGCCGCGCCACCCTTTGGCGCGATCGGCCAGGTAATCCGTCCCGGCGTTGAGGATCAGGGTGAGGCTGTTGGCGCCGGTGAAGGCAATCTGATTACCCGCCGCGGCCACCGTGCCGCCATCGTTAAGCACCAGCGCCTGGGCTTCGTACTGCAGGCCGATGGCATAGGGATGTTGCGACTCCTTGGCCAGTGATCCCACCGCCAGCAGCCGATGGCCCTGGGCGGTGATGGTGGCCTTGTGCATATCCGTCATGCGGATCATGCCGGTGTAAGCGCCGGGCTTGTCGGCCGTCAGGTGCATTACCAGCACGTTGGCCGGATGGCTGGCAAAATACTCCCGCTGGTAATGGATGCCATCGGCGGTATAGCTGACAGTGGCCCGGGCCTGGCTGATATCCAGGGTGCGGTGGTAATCGGTGGGGAGGCCAGGGGATGGTGCGGCTTGCGCGGCCGGTCGCGGCGCGGCAAAAGCCGGATCCTCTTTGCCGCCCAGTTCAATTTCCGCGAGTTGAAAATGCGTGGGCGAGCCAAATTCCGGGAAGGTGAGGCGGTAGTGTACAAACTTCTGCTGGTTCTCGAAGGTGTAGACCTTGCGCTGATGGCGCTGGGGAAAAGGTTTTTCGCCGGCATGATTGTCCAGCAAGGTCCACGTCTGATTATCGTTGGAGCCTTCGAGCGTCCAGGTCTTGGGATCACGATTGGGCATATCCTCGGCCGAGGTGAAGGCATAAGCGGTAACGACGGTTCCCATGCCAGGTGGATAATGCCCCACCCAGACGACCGGCTTGCCGTGATTTTCCAGGCACCACTTGCTATCGACGTTGCCATCGACGCTCATTTCCACAGTCTGGCTGCTCGCGGATTGCTGGCCGCTGGCGCATTCGACCTGGAGGGTTGGCACGCCGGCGTGGCCCAGGTCTATAAACAGGTCGCCAAAGGCCTGGTAAGCGCCGGTGTCGTGCTCGTCGCCGACCCACAGGCTGTCTTCATTGAACTGGATATGCTCGCGTTGCACCTCGCCAAAGATCATGCCGCCCAGGCGGCCATTGCCAATGGGCAAGGCCTCGGATTGCCAATCTTTGGCGGGGTGGTCATACCACAGGGTCTGCGGCGTGGTTTGGGCTGTGGCGGGCGCGCCCCAGGCGGCCAGGACCAGTACGACAATAACCAGTTTGGGCATGGCAGGCTCCGATTGGATCTATTGCATGGTATCTGCGGCACGATTCCTGCGCCGCTGGGAAATATCCTAACCTATCCAGCCGTTGTGCCTACTGGATGTTTGGAATACAGAGTTTGGCTGATATATGCCCCCGGCGGCAAGACTATCCATTTTGTGCCGGGCGCAGATAATGGGGGCCATGGTCGCGCGTGCGGTCTGTGGCAGCCGGCTTGATGCAGGAGATACTTCTGAAGCCCAAAAAGCTATTGCTCAACTTTATCAAGCTGGCCATTGCCATCGTGGGGTTGTGGGTGGTCATCTGGCCGCCGTGGAAAGACGAGCCGGTGATGACGTGGGATGATCGGGTCACGCTGGCGGCCGGGACCGAGATCAATAGCGTCCGGTTTCTCGATCCGGTCAACGTGAAGGTGCGCGACGAGGACCAGGCGCTCCAGCCGGGTAACTGGGTGGTACGTTTTCCGGCGCGGCCGCTGCACGTGCAGGTGGCCGAGGGGCCCGAGCGGCGCGTCGCCTTGACCGATCCGGCGGTGGGCTGGCGGCCCGAACAACTGGTGCGCGAACTGCCGCCCACCCGGTTTGACCTTGTTGATGCTCAGGCGGCGGTGCCGGAACCCAAGGTGCAGATCGGCCTGAAGCATTTAATCGTGCATTCGAACAAGCCGCTGTTAGCCGGGGCGTGGATCCTGCTGGTGATTCCGTTCTTCATTACCGCGTGGCGCTGGCGGAAGTTGATGGAGCCCCAGGGCATCCGCATGGCATTTTCCAAATGCCTGGCGCTGTCGTTTGTGGGGCAGTTTTACTCCACGTTCCTTCCGGGCATAACCGGGGGCGATCTGGTCAAGATCATCTACACGGCGCGCATCACCGGCAGCAAGACCAAGAGCACCATCACCATTCTGCTCGATCGCGTGCTGGGCCTGATGGGCTTGCTGGCGGTGGCCTTTGTCGCGGCGCTCACCCAGGCGGGCGCGAATGCGACCATGCGGAACGTGGCGTTGCTGCTGGGCGCGGTGTTGGCGGGGGTGGTTCTGGGTGCGATGGTCTATTTTTCACGGCGTTTGCGCACCTGGGTTGGCTTGGACCGTGCCGCGGCGAGCTTGGCCGCGCCGCTGCCGCAGGACGCTTCGCGGTTGGAACGCTGGCGCCGCAAGATTGCCGTGCCGCTGGTGCAGGCTGATGAGACCCTGCATCTGTACCGGGGGCACCTGGGGGTGCTGGCCGCGGCGTTCCTGGTATCCGTGGTTACGCAGGTGGTCCTGCCGGTTTCCGCCTGGATGGCCGGCATGGCCTTTGGCATGCAGGCCGGGGTGGGCACCTACATGGTTTATGTGCCCCTGGCCATCCTGGCGGCCAGTGTGCCGATCAGTCCCCCCCAGGGTTTTGGCGTGATGGAATGGGTACTGTTCCATTTCTTCCATAACCGGGGCACGGCGTCGGCCAGCCAGACGTTTGCCTTGGCGCAGGCGATACGGTTCCTGCCGATTCTCTGGAACCTGCTGGGGGCCTACTGGGTGGTGCGCGGCGATTATTCGCGCCAGGGCGCAACTGCGGCCACGGCTTAAGGTGCTTGGAAAAGTTGCCAACCGGGGCCTTGCGCGGGGATCCTACTTATTTCGACTATACCCCACACGATATCCGGCGCCCGGCGGTCAATCAGCCGCACCACTTCTGCCACATCGTTCGGAAGGCGGCCTCGACATTCCGCGTATAGCGCGGGGCATCCATCAGGGGTGAGCATTCGGCACGGCGGCGCAGTGTCGCACGCAGGTGCGCCAGCCGCACGGTATCACCTGCCAGGGCGGCGGCAAGTTTTACATATTCCTCCGGCGTCCGGGCGACCAGATCCGCCAGGCCAACCTGGGAGAGTATCCCCAGGCCTGCGCGGCCGGCAGCGGTGCGCCCGGTCATGCTGACCACCGGCACTCCCATCCACAGCGCATCGCACGTGGTGGTAATGCCGTTATAGGGCAGCGGATCCAGGGCGATATCGATGCGGTCGTAGAGCCGCAGGTAGGCCGGACGCGGCAGGTAGCCGACAAATTCCACGCGTGGCAGGGCAATGCCCGCCGGCGCCAGGACATTTTCGATTTCGCGGCGCTGGGCCGCCGCCCCTGCCAGCAGCAACAGATGCGAATTCGGCACGGCCTGCAGGATCGCCGCCCAGATCTGAAGCAGCGGTTCATTGATCTTGCATGGGTTGTTCAAGGAACCGAAACAGATCGGCCCGTCCGCGGCGGTCCCGCGCGGTGCGGCGGGGGGCGTGGCCAGCAACGGATCGTAGCAAACCCAGCAATCCGGGAGGCGAATGGACGCCTCGGAATAGCAGGGCGTGGCCCCGGTCGGCGGATCCTGATACGAATCGGTGAGGCGATAATCGATGGCGTCCAGGCCGGTGGTTCCGGGGTAGGCCAGCCATGCGACCTGCACCGGTGCGGGTTTGCGCGCCATCATCAAAAGCCGGTGGTTGGCCATGTGCATCGTCAGATCGACCAGGATATCGATGCCATCGCCGCGGACCCGTTCGGCTACCGCGGCATCGCTGTGCCCCAGAACATCGTGCCAGACATCAACCGCGCGCCGTTGGCGGGCCGTTATGGCATCCTCCCGCGCTACGCTGGCATAACAATGGATTTCAAAGTTCTGGTGATCGTGGGCTTCGAGCAGCGGAACGACAAAATAGGATTCGGCCTGCGCCCAGAAGTCCGGCGAGACATAACCGATGCGCAGGCGGCGGTCAGGATCGCGGTTGTTGGGGTGCGGCAGCATGAACTTCTTTAACGGCGCCGCATGCTGCTGGTTCCAGCGGCGGCATTCTTCGCCGATGGCGGCGGCGTCATAGGCGGGATGGAAACTGAGCGTATAGGCCAGTTTGCTGTGCACCAGCGCCGAATCCGGCGCCAACTCCATGGCCCGGCGGAAGCTGGCGATGGCGTCATCGAGTCGGCCCAGATCCTTCCAGGCCGAACCGAGGTTGGCGTGGGCTGCCATGTAGTTCGGATTGAGTTCCAAGGCCCGCTGGTAGCAGGTAATGGCCTGCGGGGTCTGGAAGATTTCCGCCAGGGCGGCACCCAGGTTGCTGTACCCCAGCGGGTCGTCGGGCTGCCGCGCAATATATTGGCGGTAGGCGGCAATGGCCTCCTCCACCTGGCCGTGCGCCTTGAGCGCTGCGCCCAGCTCGTTGTAGATCAGGGCACATTCCGGATCGAGTGCCTGGGCTTGCCGGTAGGCCGCGACGGCTTCCTCGAGGCGTCCGCGGGCCCCGAGCACATGGCCCAGTTGCCGGTACGCGGCGCCAAAATCCGGTTTGATCTGCAGCGCCTGCTGATAACACGCGATGGCGGCGGCAGGGTCTTCCCGGACCTGCAACGCGCTGCCCAGGTTGAAAAGTGCTTCAGGAAAGGCGGGCTGCAACGCCAGTGCCTGGCGGAAGCACGCGATGGCCTCATCCAGCCGTTCCTGGCTGCGCAGTACGTTGCCCATATTGAAATAGGCCGCCGGAAAATTTGGCTTGAGGGCCGCGGCCTTCTGGTAGGCTTCGACGGCGGCGTCAAATTGCCCCGTACTTTGCAGGGCATTGCCGAGGTTGTTGCAGGCTTCGGCCAGGTCGGGTTGCACGGCCAGGGCCTGCCGGCAGGCGGCGATGGCCTCCTGGGACTGCCCGTTGACCTGCAAGGCATTGGCCATGTTGGTGTAAGCGCCGGCGTAAGCCGGGCGCAGGGCGATGGCCCGGCGAAAGGCGGCGATGGCCGCGGCCAATTGGCCCCGGGCCTGCTGGGTGTTGCCCAGATCGAACCAGGCTTCGGGGAAATCTGGCCGGACGGCCAGAGCCTTTCCCAGCAGATCCAGCGCCACGTCCGGACGATTGACCTGCCCGGCCAGCACGCCCAGCAGATGCAGCGCCCCGGGATGATTCGGCTGCTGTTGGAGAATTTGCCGGTAGAAACCTTCCGCCTGCGGGAGGCGACCGGCCTGGTGGTGCTGGAGACCGGCCTGGAGGAGTTGTTCTTCTTGGGGCGTGATATTGAGCATGGGCGTTTCCGCGTAGGCCAGAGTCACCGGCGGCACTGTACCCTGCGGCATAGGGTTGGAGCAACATTGCGGGTAAGGGACCGGTGCCACCCTGCCCGAAGTGCCGGCGAAGACTAATCCGGATCCACTTGGATTCACGCGCCAGCGTATAGCCAGCGCCGCAGTGGCGTCGTTTTTGGTGCCAGTCGCCGCCGCGTGAGGCCATGGGACTCGGGATTTATCCGCCGGCGTGCGCCTCGTGGCACCAGCGCCGCCACATGGTGCGATACGCCGTTTCGAGGTGACGCGTGAAGCGCTGCGCGTCCATGATGGGGGAAGCCTCGAGTCGCGGGCGCAAGCTGGCGCGCAGCCGCTCCAGGCGCGGCTGATCGCCGGCGAGTTGCACGGCGGTCTGCACGTATTGTTCGGGCGTGGCGGCGATCAATTCCGGCACGCCGGTATTCCGCAGCACACTGGCCACCATCCGCGAACGGTGGGATGGCCCCGCCAGGGTTACCACCGGTACGCCCATCCATAGCGCATGGCAAGCAATCGTATGACCCGAGTAGGGCCACGTGTCCAGCGCGATATCGATTTGGTTATGCAGGTCCAGATAATCGCCCAGCGCCTGGCGGCCCCGAAACTCCAGTCGATCGGGCGCGATGCCGCCGGTGGCGAAGGCATCTTCAAACTGGCCCCGGCAGGCGGGTTCTGTCAGACCGGTGGCCACCAGCAGCAGGCGGGAGTCGGGGATCTGCGTGAGAATTTCCGCCCACCGCTGGAGCACCTCCGGGTTAAGCTTGGCCAGCATGTGAAAGCTGGCGAAAGTGACCGCGCCGCGCGCCAGCGCCGGTAGTGGACCCACCTCCGGCGCCGCGGCCGGCGGCTTAAAACAGGCAAAGCAATCCGGCAAACGCACCAGTTGTTCGGCTGGGGATTCGCTGGCGGTGCCCGGGGGATCGCAATAGGTGTCGGTCAGGCGATAGTCCATGGCCGTCAATCCGGTGGTATTGGAATATCCCAGGTAGGTCACCTGGATGGGGGCGGGCTTGCGGGCGAAGACCAGCAGGCGATTTCCGCCGGTGTGGCCGGAAAGATCCACCAGGATATCGATGCCATCGGCGCGGACCAGGTCGGCCACCGCGGGGTCGTCCAGACGCGCAATGTTCCGCCAGTGGTGGGCGAACTGCTGAAGCCGGCGGCTGGTGGCATCGGTGCTCTTCAGGTCTGCATAGCAAAATACTTCAACTTGGCGGCGCTCGTGTGTCGCCAGAAGATTCTCCATGAAAAACGCGACAGAATGTTCGCGAAAGTCCGGCGAAACGTACCCGATCCGCAATACCCGATCCAGCGAACGATCGTTGCGTGCCGGGCGGATCAGCGCTGCCAGTGGTTGGGCCTGCTGGTGCTGCCAATGCCGGACTTCCTCCTGGATGGCCCGGTCATCGTCTCCGCAGTTGAGCGCGAAGATCAGGTTGCTGTGTGCCACCGCGAAGTGTGGGCGTAATTGCAGGGCGCGGCGATACGATGCCAGCGCCGCGTCCAGTTGCCCCTGATCCTTGAGGGCATTGCCCAGATTGTTGTGCCCGTCGGGAAGGTCCGGCTGACATTGCAGCGCCCGGCGCAGGCATGCGCTCGCCGCCTCCAGTTGCCCGCAGTATAGAAGGATACTGCCGAGATTGGTGTGGGCCGCGGCCAGATCCGGTTGGAGTTCGATGGCCCGTCGAAACATGGCGCTGGCCGCGTCGAGTTCGCCGCATGCGTGAAGTGCCACACCCAGGTTGTAGCAGGCCGCACTGAAATCGGAGCGCAACTCCAGAGCCCGGCGATAACAGGTCATGGCGTCCGGGAGGCGTCCACTGGCCTTGAAGGCATTGCCCAGATTGTTGTGCGCTTCGGGCAGATCGGGCTGGAGGGCCAAGGCTTGCTGGCACGCCGCAATAGCTTCCTCGGGCTGGCCGCTGGCCTGGAGAGCATTGGCCATGTTGTTGTAAGCGCCGGCGTAAGCCGGGCGCAGGGCGATGGCCCGGCGAAAGGCGGCGATGGCCGCGGCCAATTGGCCCCGGGCCTGCTGGGTGTTGCCCAGATCGAACCAGGCTTCGGGGAAATCTGGCCGGACGGCCAGAGCCTTTCCCAGCAGATCCAGCGCCACGTCCGGACGATTGACCTGCCCGGCCAGCACGCCCAGCAGATGCAGCGCCCCGGGGTGATTCGGCTGCTGTTGGAGAATCTGCCGGTAGAAACCTTCCGCCTGCGGGAGGCGACCGGCCTGGTGGTGCTGAAGCCCGGCTTGGAGGAGGTGCTCTTCTTGGGGCGTAATATTGAGCATGGACGTTTCCGCGCAGGCCAGGGTCACCGGCGGCACTGTACCCTGCACCATAGGGTTGGAGCAACATTGCGGCTAAGGGACCGGTGCCACCCTGCCCGAAGTGCAGGCGAAGAGTGATCCGGATCCACTTTGATTCACGCGCCAGCGTATAGCCGTCGCCGTAGCGGCGACGTTTTTGGTGCCATTCGCCGCCGCGTGCGAGCCCAAGGGAATCCGGATTATCCGGTGGCGGGCGCATCCTGGCACCAGCGGCGCCACAGGGTGCGGTAGGTGGCCTCGATGTTGCGGGCAAAACGCCGGGCATCCATCAGCGGCGCGGTCTCCATGCGCTGGCGCAGCGTCGCCCGGAGTTGCGTCAGGCGCGGCCGGTCGGCGGCCAAGGCGACGGCAATATGGATGTACTCGCCGGTGCTGTGGGCCACCAGTTCCGGCAGGCCGATGTTCGACAGGATGCTCAGACCGGTGCGGCCGACCGCCGTTTGTCCCGCCAGGCTGACCACGGGAATACCCATCCAGAGGGTATCACAGGTGGTGATACCGCCGCCATAGGGAAAGGGGTCCAGCGCGATGTCGATGGGGGCAAATTGTTGAAAATAGGCCTCCATCGGCAGACGCCCGACAAACGCGATCCGAGCCGCCGCGATCCCCCGCTGGGCGAAGAACTCCAAGACCGCGGCGCGATGCCCGCCGGGGAACGCATGCAGGACCAACCGTGCGCCTGGTACTCGGTGCAGAATCGTGCTCCACGTATCGAGTACCTGGGGAGTGAGTTTGAAGAAATGATTGAGGCAGCCGAAGCAGACGGTGCCCCGTTGCGCGGCCGGCAGTGCGCCGACCGGCGGCGTGGGAACCCCCGGCTGGTAGCACCAGTAGGATTCCGGCAGGCGGATCGACTCCTCGCAATAGCTTGACGCGTCGGCGCCGGGGGGATCCAGGTGTACATCGGTCAGGCGGTAGTCCATGGCAGGCAGGCCGGTAGTGCCCGGATAGCCCAGCCAGGTCACCTGCACGGGTGCGGGTTTGCGCGCGAAGGCACGCAGCCGGTTGTGCGCCGAATGCACGCTCAGGTCCACCAGGATATCGATGCGATCGGCACGGATGAGTTGTGCCAGAAGTTCGTCGTCAAGGGCGGCCACATCGTGCCATACATCACAGTGGGAACGCAGGCGCGCGGTGACCTCATCCCGGCGCGACCCCGACGAATAGGCGCAGATGGTGAACTGGGTGCGGTCATGCGCGGCCAGCAACGGCAGCATGGCATACCCGGCGGTGTGGTTGGCAAAATCGCCGGATACGTACCCGAGGCGCAGGGGCCGGTCCGGGGAGCGATCGTTGGCATGGGAACGGATGGTGGCGGCCAGGGGTTGGGCGTGGCGCTGGTTCCAGGCGGACAGTTCGCGCTGCAGGGTTGCAGGATCGACGGCAGGGTCGTAGTGCATGGCCAGGATCAGATTGCTGTGCACATCCGCCGCGCCGGGGCGCAGCGCCAACGCCGCGCGATAGCAGGCCAGGGATTCGGCGATCTTGCCGGCGAACTTGAGTGCGTTGCCGAGATTGCAGAGGGCTTCAAAATAGTCGGGTTGGTGCCGCAGGGCCTGGCGGAAATAGTCGATGGCCACATCCAAATCTTCGCCGCGCAGCGTGGTCAGCACGCCCAGTTGCAGCAGCACGGCAGGGAAGGCGGGGCGCAATTGCAGGGCACGCCGCAGTACCGGCAGGGCCAGGTCATACTGGCCCGTATCGGCCAGGCTGATGCCCAGATTGCCCAGGGCATCGGCATAATCCGGCTGCAGGGCGATGGCGCGGCGATAACAATCCAGTGCCGCGGGCGCCTGCCCCTGGGCGTTTAACACCGCGCCAAGACTGTTCCAGGCTACCGCCATTTGCGGGGCCACGGCCAGGGCCCGGCGGATCAAACCCGCGGCGGTTTCGTGCTGCCCGGCTTGATAGGCCGCCACTCCCAACAGGTGCAGCGCCTCGGGCTGATCCGGGCTGCGGGCGAGGATCTGGCGATACAGGTCTTCGGCTTGCGCCAATTGCCCCGCCTGGTGGTGCGCCACCGCGGCCTGTAGCAAGTCTGAGGTATCGATGTTCAACATACCCGGCTATCGTATCGCCGGGCCGCCGCAAGGCACAAGGCGGGTGGAATTTACGGGGCGGCGTGGGTGTGCCCAAATTTCATGGGGATGATGGAAATGGCATAATGGGGGCATACCGACCGGAGTGTCGGGGACTATTGCAGGAGGCAAGCCATGGAACGGCTGGAGAAACTAGACAAGGACCGGTACTT
>Ga0316217_10003250_pt1 | contig 18724 bp, 11 predicted proteins | sample 1anoAmetaG_FD_203633 | JGI IMG/M metagenome (GOLD analysis project Ga0316217, IMG submission 203633) | Freshwater microbial communities from Trout Bog Lake, Wisconsin, USA - 1anoA | ecosystem: Environmental > Aquatic > Freshwater > Lake > Hypolimnion/Profundal zone | place: USA: Wisconsin...
GAAAGCCCGGAAACGGGCACCAAGCCGCCGCAAATGGCCGAAAATACGCGAAAAACCATCCGCGGCAGCGTTGGCAGGAGAATTTTAACCCCTGTCATCACGACATGGAGAGTTAATCAAAAGTCTCGATTGAGGCATTGCCAATTGGAAGAAATAGGACAACTACACATTCTGCATTTTCAAATCGGCAATCTCCCCAATTGGCAATGAGTACACTCCCCATGCCCATGGTCGCAGATTCTCTGGCGGTTGGCGGCAGGGGTTGGTCGCAAGCCATGCGGGACAATCACAACCTACGATGCCGCCGCAACGTATCCGATAATCCCTTCTTGGGTCCAACCGCCCGCGATGAGCGCGCTGTCTTCGGTGGGATCGCTGGTCCATACATGTAAAGCCGTCGTGGGAAGGCTCAGACGATAGAGTGGATCCGGGGCGACGGACGCCACCGCCGATGGAAACACGTAGCCCGCGATGCCTTCCTGATTCCAGCCTTCTATTGCCAACGTCGTGTATTCGTTGAAATCGCTCGTCCACAGGTGCCGGCGGCTTGTGGTATTGTAAAGCCGGTAAAGCGGTTCATCGGTTATGCCATTGACGGTGGCCGGCCCGTTATAATCGTCGAAGGCGATGCCTTCCTGGTTCCAGCCTTCGTTGCCCAAGGCCGTGTATTCATTGGGGTCAGAAGTAAACAGATGTTCCATGGTTGCCGGACTGTAAAGCCGGTAAACCGCCTGTTCACCGGCGTTGGTGCTAGCGCTGGCGACGTTCGACGCTGTTGATATGGCAAAGGCGTTATCGGCACGCACCTCGTAGTAATAAGTTTGGCCAGGTGCGGCCGTGGTATCGGTCCAAGTGGTGCTGGCCGACGACGTTAGTGTGGTAAGCAAGTCGAAGGTAATGCCATCGGTCGAGCGCAGGATTTGAAAGCCATTGGCATTGGTGTTCGGGTTGGTCCAGGCAAGATCAATATTTGGTCCATCCGCGGTGGCGGTAAGCCCGGTGGGGGCGGCCACATAAGACACCGCCGCGCTGACGTATCCGATGATCCCTTCGGCGGTCCAGCCTTGGGTTGCCAGGGTGTTGTATTCATTCTGGCTGGCGGTCCATAGGTGTAATGCCAGAGTGGTATTGCTCAGGCGATAAAGCGGGTTGGGGGCGGTCGCCGTCACCGCCGATGGAAACACGTAGCCCACGATTCCTTCCTGGGTCCAGCCAGCGGCGCCCAACATCACATATTCGTTGGGATTGCTGGTCCACAGGTGCTGGTGGATGGAGGTGTTATAAAGCCGGTAAAGAGGCTCATCGGTTATGCCATTGACGGTGGCCGGCCCGGTATAATCGTCGTAAGCGACGCCTTCCTGGGTCCAGCCATCGGCGCCCAATGTCGTGTATTCGTTGAGATCAGAAGTAAACAGATGCTCAAGGGTCACCGGACTGTAAAGCCGAAAAACCGCCTGCTCGGCGGCACCGCTGACAGGGGCGTCGAGGAATGGGCCGACATTACTGATATTGCCAGCGGTCTGTCCGGCGACCACCTGCACGGTGAAGTTGCCGGTGGTTGGCGATGTCGTGAGCACATAATTACCGGGAACCACTTCGCCGACGGTGTAGTTTCCCGGGCCTAAGTTGGCGAAACCGAAATAGCCATTGGGATCGGTTTGGCACGTGGGGTCGCCCGCATCGAGGTTGCCGTCATTGTTGAGGTCGAGATAGACCAGAACATTGGGCAATCCCGGCTTGGGGTTCAGGTTGCCAGTCTGGTTGCCAGTGGGGGCGGTGCCGTTACCATTCGTGTCGCATAAGACCTGGCCCAAAATCGAAGCCGCGGCCACGGCGACGGTAAACGTTGCATTGCCGCTGTTGTTACCGGAATCGGTCACGGTGATGGTCACCGTTTCGTTGCCACCGGTAGTATAGGTGTGGTACATGTCCGGGATGGTGCCGGGAACGGTGATGTTGCCGATGATGGTATGCTTCGAGCCATCACCCCAATTGATATTGGCGCTGAACGGGCCGGTGGGGGCGGCTTCCGTGACCGAGAAATTACCGAGGCTAAAAGATTCGCCCACGTTGGTCACCGCTGTCTGGTTACCCGGGGGATTCACGGTAATGGTGACCGTCGCAACATTGCCATTCAACTCCACGGCACCAATGTCCACGGTGTTGTTGATGATACGGGGATATTTCGGGCCGCGTTGATCGGTGGTAATGCCGGTGTCCAGGGTAACATCACCTGCGGCCACGACCGGGCTACCGATGCGCGGTTGCATCGTTTCTGTCGGTCCCCCGTAATTCCCCAACGGGTCGAGGTCGGGATTGACCCGGCGGCCGTTGACCCCGATAAGGGTAATGGGGGCGGTGGGGGTGCTGGTGGGGAAACCGCTGCTGGTGCTATCGGTCAGGCCGATCAGATTCGTGTCGCCCTGGGCGTTGTAAGCGCCGACCACGTCCGGCGCCCCGGTATTGCTGGGATTGGTGTCACCGGCCACAATGGTGTTCCCGATCGCAAATTCCCCTTCATTGTCGATACCGGTACCGCTGCCCGTGGCGGTGTTGTTGCCAATCGTGACGTTTATCAGCGTCGCGTTTCCCAAAGCAGAATTATAGATGCCGCCGCCATTGCCGATAACATTATTGAAGGCAACGGTGTCATTGTACATGATCAAGGTGCCGTCATTGCTGACACCACCGCCATTGCTGCCGGGAACCGTCAGGTTATTGGCGTAGATCGTATCGTTGCTGAGCGTCAGATACCCGGCATTGGCGACCCCGCCGCCATTAACGGCTGCGGCACTACCGCCATACTCAATGGTGAGGTTGGCGATGGCCGCATTGCCAGCGCCGGCGCCGACGATGAAGACTTGGCTGGCGTTGCCGCCGTTGACCGTTACGCCCTGGCCCACGCCGGTTGGGCCGGTGATGGTGATGTTCCCGTCGATATCCAGGGCGCCTAGGGTTGGGTTGAGCGTGATCGTCTGGGCCGTCGCAAACACCGTGGGGTCGAAGGTAATCGTGGTCGCCGTGTTACCGGCATTGGCCTGCGCGATGGCTTGGCGCAGGGTAAGCAGTTTGCCCGTGCCCACCCCGTCGGCAGCACTGGTGACAACGCTGAGCAGCACCCGGCCTTCCAGCGCCTCCACCAATGCCGGTTGGGTGGCCATGGACAAACGGCGCGATGGGGATGTGGCGGAACGCAATAATCCTCGGCGGGACAACTTACGCATAGCATCTCCTGCAAAAAACTCGAACCAAGACCATCCACGGCTCAGCGGCGTTGAACCTCAGCACAGGGCACGCGCGGGCGCCTTGGCACCGCTTTTACAACACGTAACAAACAATACCTTCCTGAGTCCAAAAATCATCGGCGGCCAGCGTGTTATATTCATTCAGGTCCGTCGTCCACAGGTGCAAAGCCGGCGTGGCGTAGCTCAGGCGATACAACGGGTCGGTGGCGGTGCCGGCCACGGCCGACGGGAACACCCAGCCCGCGATGCCTTCCTGGGTCCAGCCTTCGGTGGCCAGCGTGTTGTATTCGTTAAGCTGGGTGGTCCACAAGTGCTGCCTGACAAAAGGATTGTAGAGCCGGTACAGTGGTTCGTCGCTGACGCCGCCAATGGTGGCCTGGCCGCTGTAGTCGTAGTAAGCCATGCCTTCCTGAATCCACCCGCCGCGTGTTGCCAGCGTGGTGTATTCGTTGAGATCAGAAGTATATAGGTGCTCAAAGGTCACCGGACTGTAAAGCCGGTAAACCGCCTGTTCGGTGCTGACGGATACCTGGCTGTCCGTGAAGTTCTGGCCAACCATCGCCTGGGCATTGGCCAGCGCTACGGTATACCCTGCCTGGGGCGCCGTCAGCGTATAACCGGCCGGAACCACTTCCCGCACCGTATAGTTTCCCGCCGACAGCCCGGTGAAGGAAAAATAGCCGGTGGAATCGGTAACGCACGTGGGGTCGCCCTTATCCAGGTTGTCGTCGTTATTCATGTCCAGATACGTCATCACCGCCGGCGCCGTGCCGTTGCCAAGGAAGATGAAGTTCACGGTGCCGCTAATGGAAGCGGTGGCCGAAGGTAAAACGGCGGTAATGCCAAAGCTTGGGACGTTGGAGGTGTCGCAGGGATAAACTTGGGATCCATCCTGCACGGTGACGCTGGCCGTGTACTCGCCCACGCTGGTGTAGACGTGGGGCGTGGCCGGGATGGTGCCCGGCGCCGACATGGAAAAAACCGTGTTGGGTGTGCCATCGCCCCAATTCACGGTGACGGTGAACGGGCCGGGGGCATTGCTTTCGGTGAAGCTGCCCAAGGAAAAATAGGCCGATGGGCTTTGCCCGACCACCGCTGTTTGGCTGCCGGGATTCGTCACGGTGAGATTGATCAGCGGCGATTCCACGCCTTCCACGGCACCGATGTCCACGTTGCCATTGGCGCTGCCGGCGTAGATGCGCGGCTGGCCGCGTTGATCGGTGGTGACACCGCCGATCAGCGCGTTGGAACCGTGATCGATAGCCACGCTGCCGATGGTCGGCTGCATCGTCGGCGTTGGTCCGCCGTTGTCGGCCAATCCGTTCAGACCCGCATCCAACACGCCGGCGTTGGTGCCGGTGTAATCGGCCGTATTCCAGCCCGTGCTGGCGTAGGTATTGCCGATGAGGTTGTAGCCCTGCGAATTGAAACCGCCGTAAACTTGCGGGCCAAGGCTGGCCTTATTTTCGGCAACAATGCTGTTGCCAATCCTGAAGTTTTTCGTGGCCGCCAGGTTGCAAATGCCACCGCCTTCGGTGCCGGCAACTGTCACATTCCCAACAAAACTGTTGTCCGCAACCGTGACGTTAATGAGCGTGGCGTTTCCCGTCGTGTCGTTATAGATGCCACCTCCGGCGGTCGTGGCGGTATTGTCGGCAACGGTATCGTTGGTCATCGTCAACTTGCCATCGTTGTAAATACCACCCCCCGTCGCGTAACTGTTGCCGGAAACCGTGCAATCGGTCAGCGTCGCAGTCGCACCTGCACCGTTGTTGATGCCCCCGTCGGCGTTGCCCGCGACGGTCACATTGGCCAGGGTCAAATTGCCGAGATTGCTGATGCCGGCGCCACCTTCAACACTGCCATTGCTCAGCGTGAACGTGCCATTTTGGGAAATGGTAACGTCGCTGGTCAGTCCCACGATGTTGACATTGGAAAACGTCGCCGAGACGTTGGGATCGACTTCCACATCCGTGTCGCTGAGCGTCACACCCACGGCCGGACCAATGATGGTGGTCCGGCTGTTGATGCTGCTCAAAAGCAGTTCGGGACACACGATCGTCTGCGGCGCCGTCGCGAATATCGTGGGATCAAACGTTATCGTGGTCGAGGATTGATAATTGGTTTCAGCCGTGGTGATGGCGTTTTCAATGCCGATCAAACCGGTGCTCGGTAAGTCAATGTCGGCTACGGTCGTATTGACGACGATGGTCGTCAGCATGGTCCGGCTTTCCAACGCTTCCACCAACGCCGGCCTTGCCGCCACCGACAACCGGCGTGCCTTGGATTGAGCCGAACGCAATGACCACCGACGAGCGGATCTGTTCATGGACACTCCTTCGATTAACCATGCCGGAAAACGTAAACGGTGCCAGGCGTGGATAACCGCTGAACCTTACCGCTTCTCGGCAAACACAGCAACGACCAAATATACAGGCTAAACTAATCATTCTGGGGCGGGCTGTCAATAAAAACGCCACCGCAAACTCCGATTATCAATAACGCTTGGCGGCGGGGATTATTTCCTTTTCGGCATTTGGCATTTGGCATTCGACACTGCAAGATAATCCCCATGCCCCTGGTTGCCGATTCATGTATCTGTCTCCGCCGCATCGAATACAGCGAAACCTCGCAGATTCTCTGGCTGTTTTGCCGACGGCAGGGGTTGGTCAAAGCCATCGCCAAAGGCGCCCACCGCAAAACCAAGGTCGGCGCCAGCAAGTTTGACGGCGGTGTTGATCTGCTGGACGCCGGTGAGGCGGTGATGACCGATCATCTCAATCGCGATCTGGTCACGCTGACTGAATGGAAACTGCGCGACGGCCGGCTGGGCCTGCGCAAAAATCTCCGCGCCCTTTTCCTGGCGCAATACACCGCCGAAGTGTTGACCAAAATGCTGGAATTGAACGACCCGCACGAACCGGTCTTCGACCGCCTCGATGCCATGCTCGGTGAATTAGCCACCCGCCGCCGCGAAGAGGTTTTCCTGGCCTTCCACCTGGATTTCCTCCGCGACGCCGGTTTTCTGCCCGAACTCTCTGCCTGCGTGTCCTGCGGCACTGCCATGACCGAACGCGACGCCACCTATTTCTCCCCCGCGCGCGGCGGCATCCTCTGCCGCAACTGCGAGCCGGGTTTCCCCGACCGCCTGGAAATCGACGGCCGGCTCATTCGCATCGCCGTGAGCATTCTGCGCCTCCCGCCCACCCCCGGCTTGCCGCCACGCCTGCCCGGGTTAACCCGCCATCAAACCGATCCGCTCAATGGCCTGCTGGCCGCCTACGTCCAGCACACGCTGGGCCGCAGATTGGAAACCTGGCGCTACATTCGCGGCGGCGCCGATGCGACAGGCGCACCCCGGCGCCAACCCCGGCAATAGCCGCGCCAGAATCCACACGCCTAGCCCCATCAGCACATAGGGCAGGATCGCCACCGCTACCCGCCGCACCACGTTGCCCATAACCGGATGGTTGACCAAATACCGCGCCGCCAGATACCACAGCCCAATCAAGATTAGAAATTCACCGGTGATCAGCATTTTCTGCCCCGGGGTTTGCCCGGCGAAAAAGGGCACATACGCGGTGATGTTATCGCCGCCATTAGCCATGGTGACCAGCATCACCGCCAAGGTATTTTTGGTGGAAGCCGCGTGTGCCGCCGCCGCAATCGCCGCGCCTTTGTCCCTGGCCAACCACCGCTGCACACCGATCAGCAGCGGCCAGACGCCCAATAATCCCAGCCAGCGCGCCGGGATGACGATGGCCAGGCACGACCCAGCCATGCCCACCGCCAGCAGAGCGGCAAAGCCCAGGTATTGGCCCACCAGCACCTGCCGGGGCGAAAGCCGCCGGTCGGCCAACATCACCACCAGCAGCAGATAATCGTCGAGATCGGTGGAGGCAAACACCAATAGGCCGGCGCTCAGCAAGGACCAATACGGCATCCCGCCACTATACGGAAAAGTCGTCCCAGCCAAATCGCCGCAGTCGAAAAATCCTCTGGCCATGCCGCCATCCTTTTGGCACAATAGCCGCATGAGGCTTGTGCGCGCAGCGGTTCGGCGGGATGTCCTCTTCCCCAACCATTACACCTGGCTGGTCTTCGTGGCCGCCCTGGACATCATGCTCACCTGCATGATCCTCTACCGCGGCGGCAAGGAAGTGAACGGCCTGGCATTATGGTTCATCCGCCATTTCGGCCTGCCCGGCCTGGTCGGTTTCAAATACGCCATGGTCGTGGTGGTGATTGTGCTGTGTGAAATCGCCGGCCGGCTGCATCCGCATTGGGGCCGCCGGTTGGCGACCATTGCCATCGGCATCAACTGCGTGCCGGTGGCGGTCGGTTTTGGATTGATGCTGCTGCATCTGGGGCCGTGGTGAAGCATACCGGCCTACGATCCGCCGCGCAGCTTATCGAGCGTTTCCCGGGATACCGGCACCAGCAGCGACTGCCCTTTCATAACGGTTAGATGTCATAAGTGATAAGTTAATGCAATGAAGATTACGAGTTTCCATCGGGGTTCAAACAACAATTCCCGATCAGCGGTTTCGCAGAGGGGCGTACGCAGCCATTGGTCCCGCGACGGCATGATTTTCCCATCCAACTGGCAATCAACGGCCAATCGCGGTAAAAAGGTGCAAACATCGAGACCGTGCAAAAATGGCCAAGACCAAATCACCCACCGCGCAGATCGATCAGTATTACGCCACCCTGGCCGAATTCGCCCAGCAAAACGCCCTGCATGAAGGCGCGGTTTCCATCGCTTTCCAAACCCTGCTGGCCGATACCGCCCGCAGCCACCACTGGACGCTCATCCCCCAGCTCTCCGACAAAACCGCCGGCAAATCCATCCGCCCCGATGGCACCCTCAAAGACCCCATGGGCCTGGTGCGCGGCCACTGGGAAGCCAAAGACACTGCCGACGACCTCGATACCGAAATCGCCAAGAAGATCGCCAAAAACTACCCGCTGGGCAACATCATCTTTGAAGACACCCGCCGGGCCGTGCTGATGCAGAATAAAGAGGAGGTGATGCGCGTCGATCTGCGCAACCGCGAGCAGCTTGCCCGGCTGCTGGAAACCTTCTTTGCCTATGTCGAGCCGCAAATCGATTCCTTTGAGAAAGCCGTCGATGAATTCAAGGAGCGCGTGCCGGAAATCGCCCTGCATCTCAAGGCCAAAATCGTTGATGCCCACACCAACAATAAAAAGTTCAAGGAAGCCTTTGCCAAGTTTCTTGAGTTGTGCCAAACTTCGCTCAATCCCAATATTATGCAGGATGCGGTTGATGACATGCTGGTGCAGCACTTGCTGACCGAACGGCTGATCCGCGAGATTTTCGACAATCCCGAATTCACCCGCCGCAACGTCATCGCCGCCGAAATCGAAAAAGTGATCGATGCCCTGACCAGCAAGGCTTTTGACCGCGATGTGTTCCTGCGCAGCCTGGACCGTTTTTACGTGGCCATCGAAAACGCCGCCCGCACCATTACCGAATGGTCGGATAAACAACATTTCTTGAACACGGTGTACGAGCGGTTTTTCCAAGGCTACAGCGTGAAACTGGCCGACACCATGGGCATCGTCTACACCCCGCAGCCCATCGTCGATTTCATGTGCGCCTCGGTGGCCGAAGTGCTGGAAAAAGAATTCGGCAAGAGCCTTGGCGATAAGGACGTGAACATCCTCGACCCCTGCACCGGCACCGGAAATTTCATCGTCAATCTGCTCAAGCGTATTCCCAAACGCGATTTGCCGAGGGTTTACAAACAGCAGATGTTCGCCAATGAGATCATGCTGTTGCCGTATTACATCGCGGCATTAAACATCGAACACGCATACTACGAGCAAACGGGGGAATATGAACCATTCGAGGGTTTGTGCTTCGTCGATACGCTCGATCTGGCGGAAGACCATGCGCCGCAGTTCAGCTTTATGACGGCGAAGAACACGGAACGTGTGGCGCGGCAGAAGCGGACGCCGATCACGGTGATTGTCGGTAATCCGCCATACAACTCACACCAGTTCGACGAAACCGACAACAATAAGAATCGCGACTATCGAATTGTCGATAAGCGGATCAACGAAACTTATGCCGTCACATCGACCGCCACGCTCACAAACAAACTTTATGACCCTTACGTCAAGTTTTTTAGGTGGGCAATTGATCGACTCGGCGGCAGACCGGGAATCGTCGCCTATGTAACGAACAACAGTTTTATCGATCAACTCGCATTCGACGGTATGCGCATGCGTTTGCTTGAGGATTTCTCGATACTCTACCATTTGAACTTACAGGGAAATGTCCGGCATAACCCAAAGTTGTCGGGTAGCGCCTATAACGTCTTCGGTATTCAAGTTGGCGTTGGCATCACAATCGCCGTTCGGTCGCCACGGGGGCAAAGATGCGAGTTGCTGTTCGCGGAAGTTGAGGAAGACCTTCGGCGCGAGGCGAAACTCCGCTGGCTTGCCGAGGCGCAGTCAATCGGTGGCGTAACGTGGAAAGAACTCACGCCAGACACAGAAAACAACTGGCTTACGACCGAGCACACCGCCCAGTACAAATCGCTCTTTCCGATTGGCGATAAGAACGCCAAATCATCATCCGCAATAAACGAATCATCGATTTTTGATCTGTTTTCGTTGGGTGTGGTTACGTCTCGGGACAGTTACGCCTATTCGTTTGAACGGGCGAAGGTTCTTAAGCAAGCACGGATATTCATTGAAACCTATAACACTGCGGTAGACAAACTTAAGCGTGCCGGTTCAAACGCAAACCATGAGCTATTCGTGGATTTGTCTGACGCGCGCATCAAATGGACGCGACAGGTCAAAGTATCGCTCAAACGGCTTCAATATAGCCAGTACAAAGAAACGTGTGCCCGTCCAGGGCTGTACCGGCCCTTCTCGAAGGAGTTCGTCTATTTTGATGACTTCTGGAACGAGGAGCAATACAAGCAGCGGTCAATTTTCCCGACCACCACATGCAGCAACACGGCAATCTGCGCGACCGGTGCCGGAGCGGAACGCCCGTTTGCTACTCTGGTCACAAGCGTGGTACCTGATCTCAACTTCTTTGGTGCCGGCACTGTGCCGCAATGGTATCCCTTCTACGTTTACGACGAAGACGGCAGCAATCGCCGGGAGAACATTACCGATTGGGCGTTGGAGCAATTCCACACGCAATACAAGGACAAGCAAATCAGCAAGTGGGATATTTTCCACTACGTCTACGGCCTGCTGCATCATCCGGGATATCGCAGCAAGTTTGCCGACAATTTGAAGCGGGAGTTGCCGCGTATTCCATTTGCACCGGATTTTTGGGCATTTGCCAAGGCGGGAGAAAAGCTGGCCAAGTTGCATCTGGATTACGAAAAGCTGGAGCCGTGGAAACTGCGCTGGCTGGAAACGCCGGGTGAGCCATTGAGCTATCGGGTCCAGAAGATGAAGCTGAGCAAGGACAAGACGACTTTGACGGTGAATCAATCGCTGGCGCTGGGGGAGATTCCGCCGGAAGTGTTTGACTACCGGCTAGGCAACCGCTCGGCCCTGGAATGGGTGATCGACCAGTATCAGGTGAGCCAGGACAAACGCTCCGGCATCGTCAGCGACCCCAATCGCGAGGATGATGAGCAATACATCGTGCGGCTGGTGGGCCAGGTGGTGCGGGTGAGCGTGGAGACAGTGGGGATAGTGAAGGGGCTGCCGGAGGCGTTTGCGCAGGGACTGGCGAAATAACGCAACAAGATGACAAAACCGCGTTTTCGATAGCGAAAAAAGTAGCAGAATGTAGCATCATGTAGCACGGCAGGGGGTGCGGCGGCATGTGCCGGAGGGAAAATTACACCTTGGCCAGCGCGCCGGTGGATCATCGCCGTTGGCGGCTATTCATCATCCGAGCTATGCAAGTCACGCGGCAGAATTTGATCGCTGATCTCCGGCGGCACTTGCCCGCTGGGGAAAAAGACGATCAGGTGCTTTTGGTCGTAAGCGATGATGATGCGGCCGGCGGGGTCGAGCCACATCCGCGTCACACGATCCAGTTGCGGCACGGCGGTGGTGAAAGCGGCTTCCAGCTTCAGCATCTCAGCGGCATCGGGTTGGAGCTTGAAACGCAGCAGGCGGCCGTCGGAATTCAGCAGGAAGAATTGTTCGCCGCCATCGTGAATATGCACCAGCCAGGGTTTAGCGTCGGCGGTGCCTTGGGCGTCGGCGGGCAAGGGCCAGGCGGTTTTCTTGCCGGTGGGAGAAGTGACGGATAGATCGGTGATGCCGCCGAAATAGCGCGTGCCATCGGGATCGGTCAGCAGGGGCTTGTCGGCGGGTTGGGTTTGCGGATCGTCGGCGGGAAGTTCGGTGATTAATTTTTCCGGGCTGTTGGCGGCGATGGAAACCCAGCCGGACTGCTTGAGCAGCCATAGGCCATTGCGATCGACCGCGGGCCAATTGTCGGCGGTCCAGCCGACATTGCCGTCCAAGTCCAGCGTCCAGGCGACCAGGCGTGGTTTGGGATCAGGGACGGTGGGATCGAGAATGAGCGTGAGCAGATGATCGGCCGGCGGGCACAAGAGCCAGCGGCCACGGGCGTCGATGCCGATGGGATACGTGAACATCTTCTCGGCCTTGCGGGTGAGCGGATCGGCCAGGGCCGGTGGACGCAGACGAAACGTGCCGGTGGCATCGGCGGCGATCCATTCATCATCGCCCAGCAGGTAAATATCGGCCCCGCGATGCAGGGCATCGGTGAGAAATGGCGGGGCCAGATGCACCGCCCGGCCGGGGCGAACTACCAGCCAGGCTTGATCGACATCGGTTTGCTGGCCGGCGGGAGAAAGGTAGGAAATCCCGGCGGGGGCGGCAAAGATCACGCCGCCATCGTGCAGGCGGGTGGCGACGATCAGCCGGTTATCGTGAATCTGCATACCACCGAGCCGGGGGGCGATTTTGCCGGCCAGCAGGGCGCGCAAGCGTGATTCGACTTCCGGCGAGGGATTGGCGTCAAGCTGTTTTTGCAGCAGGGGGAAGATTGCCGGGCCATATTGCGTGAGGCGATCGTAGGCCGACTCGCGCGCTTGCGAATCCGGATCGTCCATCAAGTCGATTTGTTTTTTGACGTCAGCGGTATCGAAGGTGGTAGCATCCAGAGCGGCCAGGCGGAAATCCACCACATCGCCCTCGCCACGGTTGATGGCCAGTGCGCCGCCATCCAGCGTGGGGATGATGTGCAGAATGCGATTGCCGAAATCGGTGGGGTTGAGATCGAGCCAATGGCCGTCAACAAATCTGGCGGGATTGGAAGGGACGGCGTCGGCGGCATCGGCTGGCATCCAGGTGATGATACCGCGCAGGTCGAATAGCACGCACGGCGGCGGGCCGGCGTAAGGGCGCGTAGTTGCGGCGGAGATTAACGGGTGGAAATCATCGTGGATGGTTGGCCCGTCGATGGTCAGCACGCTGACGCCATCGTTGGTGGGCACGATGATGCGCGTGGCCGGGCCATCGTCCCACGACATGGCGCGATCCCAATGGTAAGCATGCCGCGGCAGCGGCCGGCGCTGCGTGGCCGATATAAGCTCGAAAGTGTTTTCATCCTGGCCCCGGCAAACGACCGCCACGCTGGGCCGGCCGGAGCGGCTGACGGTCCAGCGGGCATAATCCACCGGCACGGGAACGATATGCTCGGTTTCCTTGGCGGCACGAGCCAGCACGGTTTCCAGCGGCTCGGCGTTGGGCGTGGTCAGCCACAGATCGCCAATCGGCCCGAGATAAATCGGCTCGTGCAAAACCAGGTGGGCGGCATCGGCCAGATCGACGGCAAGCGGATATGGCCGGGTGGCGGGGAAGTCGGGAAAGCGGTCGGCCAGCACATCGATGTAGGTTTGCAGCGGCCGGGTCTGCGGCAGCGCTCTGGTCGAGGCCAACGACTCAACCGGTTGGGTGGCGGCGCGGAACGTAGATGGAGGAGTCGTCGGCGGTTGGGGTTTGGGCGTGAGTTTCCACGCCAGCGCAGCCATGGCGGCGATGCCGATGGCAACCAACAAGAATCGACGTAATGATGTTGCTGCCATCTGTTCGCCGCGGCTCCGGCATTGCCGAAAGGAAAAGATACCCGAAATGCGTGGCGAATTCGATGGGATGGGCTTAGACTGTGAGGAGAAGATTTGCGATTTCAAATTGGAGATTTGAGCTTCTGCAATGAGCCAGTCAGCCCACATTTTGCCCAGCGTTCCGCGGTCGGCGGTGGCATCGGCCAAGCCGGCGTTGCCGTACGAGCCGGTGTGCGCGGTGTTTCGCCGGTATCTGCATGGGCAGAAGCTGAAATTCACGCCCGAGCGGGCGATGATTTTGGACGCGGTATTGCGGAAGGAAGGTTTGTTCGAGGCCGAGCAACTGGCCCGGGATTTACGCCAACTGGGCCATCGTGTCAGCCGGGCCACGGTCTACCGCACCATCAGTCATCTTCAGGACGCGGGGATTTTGAAGCAGATCTTTTTCGATAACAAGCAGTCATACTTTGAAGTGATCGTCGGGCGGCAGGCGCACGACTATCTGATCTGCGTGGCCAGCGGGCGGGTGATTGAATTCAACAGCGAGCGGCTGAAAAAGCTGCGGGATGAGATTTGCCGGGAACACGGCTTTGAGCCGATGTCGCACCAGTTTCACATTTACGGTTTAAGCCCCCAAGCCAAGGTGGAGACAAAAAAACGCAACCCACTGGAAAATCATGATGGCGTTCGTTTATAGTGGCGGTCACTGGCGTGTGGAATGATGCGTGGTGGTTGCGGCACGGAGACAACGGGGAGTTGCAGTGCCGCGATGTTGCAAATACATCGTCTTTCGCTATTGTTTTCTGAACGCGAAGCGAATGTTTTGCGAACAAATGGTCGCCTTGGCGAAATAACCGACTGTGGTCGTGAAATACCACCACGGACGATGGATAAGGTTATGCCAGCCCGCGACGATTTTGTTGATTGTTGTCGATTTTGCTAAAGTGCTTGATTCGCGCATTGTTTGGACTAGGATAGAACAAGAATTTCGGATGGTTTTTGCAAGTTTGGCAATAGTACGGTCGTGTTGCCACGCGCTGTTGCAGGATGACGGTCGTAACCGTCGCAACCAGTAGCAAAGACCATTTGACTAGAAAAGGCGAGGAACATCGTGCCACACCAGAAAAATGTTACTACCGAAGAATTATCGGTTAGCGTGCCCAATGGTCATGCTTGGATCATCACCACCATGCCGCGCGGCGGACTGCAAATCGCCAGCCCGGCGACCGTCGGTGAAAACCTGGTAAAGAACTACACCCGCGAATTGCAGGAGTTCGACACCATCAGTTGGCAAGTGTTGCGTGACGGCAAACCTGTCACCGCCGATGGCAACGCGGCGTCGCGCTGGATTTCGGAAATGGCACAAGCCACCGGGGCGCAAAGCTTGGTGGGTGTGCCGCTGAAGGATCCAGTTCTGGAAGGGTATCCCGGTGTGCTGTTGGCCTATCGCGTCAGCAGCGGTAACCCGTTTACGGCGGCGGAAATCGAACAGATCGCGCAGAGCGCAAAACAACTCGGCGCAGCGCGGCGCGCCAGCCGCCAGCAACGCCTGGCACCGGATTATGCCACCCTGCCAGCGTGGGCGCATGGCCTACCCGAACGCTTTATGGTGCTGGATGCGCACGCCAATGTGCTCATCGGCAGCACCGGCTTCAACAAACTGGATGATCGCCTGCGTGATCAGCTCCAGCGTGACGCCCGCGCGCGTTTGGCACGCAATGCCATCGAAGGTGCCTTGGCCGAATCGGTGCGCCTGCCGTTGCCGGATTCACGCGGTGATCTGTGGACCTTCCGTTGCACGGTCTATCGCAAGCTGCCCGCGCTTTCGCACGGACCGGCGGCGGCCTATTGCCTGGAACCCGCCTGCTATGACTGGAGCACCTTGCGACCCACGGATATCCAGGCCGACGTCGAAATGGCTCGTTTGGTTCCGTCCATGGAATTCATGCAAAAGGAATATGCCCGTGGGCCGGGGCTGACGGAGATTTCCCGCATCGTGCATCTCAGCCCGTTCCACTTCCATCGCCGCTTCAGCGGTTTGATGGGCGTGACCCCCAAGCACTTCATGCTGGAAAGCCAGATTTTCGATGCCAAGTCGCAACTGGCCTCCGGGGCCAACGAATTGGTGGAAATTGCCGCCAACTGTGGCTTTGCCCATCAAAGCCACTTCACCAGTCGCTTCAAACAGGCCACCGGTTTAACCCCAACCCGCTGGCGCCGCATGGCCGCAAAATTGACCGAAGGCGCGCGCAAAGCGGGCCTGGCGGCTAATAATGCCTAGCCTTTGGCCGTGTGTTGCATGACCAAGGTGTCTGTTTTGCCTGCGGGGCAATAACACAAGCAAGTAGGGCAGGCGAATTCGCCTGCCCTATATTTTTGCGCCATTTGCACGCGGGCGCAGGTGCTTTTCCATCCAGATGGATAACGCCTCGGACACGCGGATAATGATGTTGTCCCAATCGCCGATGGCCGGCTGGCGAAACAAGCGCATGGTCGGATACCACGGGCTATCCTCGCGGTCGCGCAGCCAGCGCCAATCCGGGGCATAGGGCAGCAGCGTCCAGACCGGTTTGCCCATCGCGCCCGCCAGATGCGCCACGGCTGTATCCACCGTGATGACCAGATCAAGATTAGCGATCAGGCCAGCCGTGTCGGCGAAATCCTTCAGATCTTCGGCGGCGCCGATCAGTTCCATGCCCGGCGGTGGAGTTTTGGCTTGGGTAGCCGCTTCTCCTTTTTGCAGGCTGTAGAAATGTGCGCCGCGTACTTGTGCCAAGGGCGCCATGTTTGCCAGTTTCATGGAGCGATGACGGTCGTTTTTGTGCTGGGGATTGCCCGCCCATAACAGACCAATTTTTATTGTGGAGCCGTGGCCAGCCAGACGACTTTGCCAAATCGCGGCGTCTGGAACGCTGGCCGTGAGATACGGCACATGATTGGGAATGGTTGCCAGCGTCGTTCTCAGCCATTGCGGTAAACTCAGCAACGGACAGTGAAGCTCAAATTCCGGCAGCGGCCAGCCTCTGGCCAGGATGGGGATATCGCCGGCCATGGTTTGCAGCAGCCGCTGGAGTTCGGCCTGACATTCGACGATCACTCGCCCGCCGCGCTGCACTACCAGCGGCATGTAGCGGATGAATTGAATGGTATCGCCCAAACCCTGTTCGGCATGGAGCAGAATAGTACGGCCATTCAGCGGGCTGCCGTCCCATTGCGGTTGCATGAAGTTTTGATAGGGTGAAAGCGGACCCTTACATTGCCAGCGCCATGCAAATTCCTCCCAGCCTTGGGCAAAATCGCCCCGCAATAGCAACGCATGCCCTAGATTCTGGTGGGCGTCGGCGAAGTCGGGTTTAAGGGCGATGGCCTGGCGATACACCGCGATGACTTCGTCGGTTCGCCCTTGCTCATTCAGGGCAACGCCAAGATTGTTGTGGGCTTCGGCGTTGGTGGGCTTGAGGGCAATGGCTTGGCGACAGGCGGCGATGGCTTGGTCCAGATTCCCTTGGGCACATAAGGTAATGCCGAGATTGCTGTACGCCGCGGCGTAATCAGGATGAAGGGCGATGGCCTGGCGACAGGCGGCGATGGCCTGGTCCAGTTGCCCGTGGTCTTTCAGGGCGATACCAAGATTACTATAAGCCTCGGCGTAGTTAGGCTTGAGGGCAATGGCTTGACGCAAAGCCGCCAGCGCTTCCTCCGACTGCCCCTTGGCGTGCAAGGCATTGCCAAGATTGTTGTGGGCTTCGGGGAAACCAGGCTTCAATTGGATGGCGCGGCGAAAGGCGGCGATGGCTTGCTCCAGTTGCCCCTTGGCCTGCAAGGCAATGCCCAGATTACCGTGGGCTTCGGCTAAATCGGGTTGCAACGCGATCGCTTGGCCAAAGGCGGCGATGGCCTGGTCCAGTTGCCCCCGGTCTTTCAGCACGTTGCCAAGACTGATGTAAGCTCCGGGAGAGTTGGGTTGCAGCGCGATGGCCCGACAGATCAAATCCACGGCTAGGTCATGGCGTCCCTGCTGCCGGGCGATCACGCCCAGATACTGCAACGCCCCCGCGTGCCCCGGCTGCTGAGCCAGAATTTGCCGGTAAAGTGGCTCGGCCTCCGTCAACCGCCCGGCTTGATGGTGCTGCAAAGCCAACTCGAAAGTCTGTTGCATGGATGGCAAACCCATCGCCCAAGCCTACCGCAACCGCGTCCGTCTCTCCAGCCGCGTTTCCGGCGTTCCAGCAACATTGGTGATGCGCAATGTACGCACGGTGTTTTTTTGCCGTAAGTGCTTATGTTCAAAGGGCTTAGCTAACCAGCCCGCATTTTTGGCCAGATTTTTCGCTTCACGCCAGGGGTCTGAAATTCCTAAAAATGGGTCTCCCATTCCCATCAAACCGCATTGGCGTCAAAATTTCAAGGGTGCTCGCGCACGCTATTTGGGCTTAATAAGGGTCTATCAGGGGTCTAACAACCCCTTAACAGGGGCTTATTTATCGTTAACATGCCTCTATTTCGGGCTAATTACCTGCCGCAGTGGGGGAAACCGGGTCATCCCGGAGCGAAATTGACCGTCCCAAGCCCAAAACGCCAGCCCAACGGATGAAGATTCGCCGGGAATGGATGGTTTTGAGCTAACCGAAAAAACGTGTCTTAATCACGCGGCTAGAACGCGATAAACCACCAAGACACCGATGCACCAAGCCAAGATGATCGAACCGCTAAACTACCATTCGCGCCGCAGTTGGCCTGCTTGGCACGGATGGCCGTAACACCTGGCCCCCACAGCAACCGCACGGCGTCTTTCCTCGTTTAGCCGGCCAGTATACGGGCCGCGGTGAACCCCCGCCGCTCCAAACCGCATCCAATTAATCAGACCTTCCCGTCGTAATTTTCCTGACCGCCCGCCCACCGGTGATACACTTGCAATCAACCGCTATTGAAGGGTTCATTTATCGGAAGGAGTTTCGATGCGTGAGTCATCCCGTCGTTGTCGGTGGTCTTCCGCCCAGGGTGAATCTGGCCAGCAGTTGCTCAATGTCACGCCACTATTTATTGCCGAGCCGCTGGAGCCACGCACTTACCTATCGGCTTACTTGCTCAACTCGATTGCGTCGTGCGCCGTGCAAAGGGTGTTGAAGTTCCGCGGGTGAAAGTCCCGCCCGGGAGGTAGTCATTACACCCGGTAGCAGTCGAGACAGTCGCGCGGGCAACCAACCGGCTGAAGCTCTCGACGGAAAGGGCTGTTTTAGCAGCTCCGCGAGCAGACAGGCCGTAACCAAAGTGAACGCCGAGAAGGCCTCGAAAAGTTTAATGCGGAAGCCGACCCAGCGACGTAATGGGGAAGGCCGCCGCCAGCGCATCGCCAAGCCGGAATGCAAAGCCGGTGAATGACAAGGATACGTTGGTTCCGCCGGGGTAGTGGCGACGGCATGCCTGCAAGGA